>JACCDQ010515874.1_pt1 | contig 12016 bp, 10 predicted proteins | sample 7446031 | NCBI WGS metagenome assembly JACCDQ01 (sample SAMN15323442, study PRJNA562643) | freshwater metagenome | isolation source: river surface water | place: USA:Blue River Watershed | collected 2017-08-17
CGACGAAGTGTTCGCGCAGATACATTGAGCAGCTGGTGAGCACACCGGAGTGCGGCGCGATGGTGAGCGGTGCGGCGTCGTGGCGCACCTGCACCTTGTCGAGAAAGCTACGGCCGGCGTAGCCGGAGACGATGTGCTCGAAGTTCACGCGGATGAGGCGCGGGTTGAGCGTGTAGCTGACCGGGTGCGGCGTGAAGAAGACGCGGCCGGAGCTGTCGATGGAGATCGTGTTGGGCAGCTTCAGGTGGTTCTCGCGGATGGCGGTCCAGATCTCGGTGGCGGAGAGCTTGGCGGCGGCAGGCGCGTAGAACAGACGGCCGACGGGCGCGCCCGGGCGCAGGAGCTTCTGCCAGTAGGGGGCATTGGGGAAACTGTGGTCGTAGATGAAGGCCTCGGCGGTGAGGAGGAGGCGGTTGCCGTCCACGGCGGGGGCGCTGCGCGTGATCATCTCGATGCCGATGCGCGCCAGTGAACTGCGCTCGGTGAAACGGAGGGAGGCGAGGTGGTTGCGGAGGAAATCCATCTCGGCCGGATGGCGCGGCCAGAAGGCGACGGTGAGGGTGAGGCGGTCGGTGCCCTTGGCGCGGACGGTGAGGATCTGGCCGTCGGTGCTGTGCCAGAATTGGTTTTCGTTCATGGGATTGGGCAGGGTGGAAGCGGAGGCGAGGCGAGACAAGCCCGCGGTTCGGTGGTTTCCCCCGGTGATGCGCCGCCTAAGGGGTTGATTTTTGCAGGGCGCCTGAGCAATTTCGGCCTCTTTGACGGCACAAATCCACCCGGGCCGTTTCCCAACCGGGCACCCCAATCCTACATGAAATTCACCTCTCGCATCGTTGCAGGCCTCGTTGGTCTCAGCCTGCTGATCGCCGCCTCCGCCCAGGACGCGGTCAAATTCGAAGTTCCCGGCGTGACCTCGCCGAACAAGCCCGCCCCGGCTCCGGCGGCCCAGACCCCGGCCCCGAAGGCCGCTCCGGCGGCCACCAAGGCGGCCAGTCCGGCCCCCGCGACGACGGCCGCGCCAGCTCCGGCCGCGGCGGTCAAGTATAGCGACGAGCAGCTGATGGAGGCCTACGGTTACATTTTCATGCTCGAGACGCGTATGGCCGCCCAATTGCAGGCCCTCGAGATGACGCCCGCGCTGAAGAACGCGATGGTGCGTGGCATCGGCCTCGCGCTCAACGGCAACGACCTGCCCTACGACCCGCAGCAGGTCCAGCAGCAGCTGCAGGAGTTCATGGGCAAGCGCCAGGCCGGCTTCATGGGCAAGATCAAGCAGGCGCAGATCGCCGCCGGCACCGAGCACTTCACCAAGCTCAAGGAAAACAAGAACGTCGTCGTGCTGCCGAGCGGCCTCGCCTACGAGGTCGTGCAAGCGGGCAAGGGAGCGTCGCCGAAGCCCGGCCAGGTTGTGAGCATCCGCTACACGGGTGCGCTGGCGACCGGCCAGGTGTTTGATTCCAATGTCGAGGCTCCCCAGCCGGCCGATCTGCTCCTGCAGGTTGCCTCGGCGCAGAACCCGCAGGGCGTGGTCGCCGGCATGTTCGAGGGCCTCCAGAAGGGCGCTGTCGGCAGCAAGCTTCGCCTGCATGTCCCGCCGGCACTCGCCTACGGCGAGGAAGGCGCGGGTGGCGTCATCCCGCCGAGCGCCACCCTCATCTTCGACGTCGAGATCGTGGGCATCAAGGACGCGCCGCCGGCTCCTGCGGCCAAGTAAGCAATCGCGCACCAGCGCCGGTTTCACAACGCCTCCCCGACGGGAGGCGTTTTTGTTTGGTTCGGCCCGTGACGCGCGTGGGCGCGAAGCGGTCTTGCGCCGACGCGGGGTGGCCCCTTCGCTTCCGTTTCAAGCATGGATACCAACCTCTACCTCGTCGGCTTCATGGGCACGGGCAAAAGCACCGTCGGCCGACTGGTCGCGCGACAGGTGGGTTTCGACTTCGTGGACAGCGACCACGAGATCGAGCGCGTCCAGGGGAAGCCCGTGTCGCAGATCTTCGCGGAGCAGGGTGAGGTGGCGTTCCGGGCGATGGAGCGCGAGTTCGTTGAGCGCGGACATCCGCCGAAGCGCTGCGTGGTGTCATGTGGTGGCGGACTGATCGTGCCGCCGGGTATGCTGGAATTGCTGCGCAGTCGCGGCGTGGTGGTTTGCATGCACGCGCCGATCGACACGATCATCCAGCGAACCCTGCATGCCACCCACCGGCCTCTGCTGGCTGTGGAGAATCCGGAGCAACGCCTGCGCGATCTCTACGCCCAGCGCGAGGCGCTCTACCGTCGTTCGGGCACGCTGGTGCTCACCGACAAGCGCCCGCTGCGGGAAATCGCGGCGCACGTGTTGCGCGTCTATCGTCAGGAAGCCGCGTCGTTCGGCAAAAAATGACCACGCAGGCAGGCCCGGTGGTGACGGGAGCCCAGCGCGAAAAGCTGCGCGAGCAGCTGCTGGCCCTGGGTTTCGACGCGGTGCGTTTCGCCGCGACGGACCGGCCGGCGGACGAATCCCTGCGGGCGTGGCTCGGGGCCGGCCATCACGCCGACATGTCCTGGATGGAGCGCACTGTGGATAAACGCGGCAACCCGGGGCTGGTGCTGCCGGGGGTGCGCTCGATGATTTTGCTGGGGGTGAATTATTGGTCTGCGGTGGAGACGCACGGCCCGAAGTGGGCGCGCTATGTCCTTCACGAGGATTACCACGACACGATCAAGGCTGGGCTCGCCGAGGCGGGGCGGGTGTTGGAGCGGGAATACGGTGCGACGGCGACGGATTACCGGTATTACGTGGACACCGGGCCGGTGCTCGAGCGCGGGTGGGCGGCGCGCAGCGGACTCGGGTTTCGCGGCAAGAACGCCATGCTGATTTCACGGGACTACGGAAACTGGCTGTTTCTCGCGTGTATCCTGACCCGGTTGGAGATCGCGGCGGATGAGCCGTTGCGTTCTGAAGCTGCACGCGACGGTGGAAGAGAACCGGCGGGTCTGCTCTGCGGCAAGTGCACCCGCTGCCTTGATGCGTGTCCGACGCAGGCGTTTCCTGAGCCGGGCGTCGTGGACGCGCGGCGGTGCGTTTCCTACCAGACGATCGAGAACAAGGGCGTCATCCCGCGCGAGCTGCGTGCCGGTATCGGGAACCGGATCTACGGGTGCGACGTGTGCCTGGAGGTGTGTCCATGGAACCGTTTTGCCCAGGAGGGCCGGCGGGTGTTGCTGTCGGTGCGGGGCGAGCTCGCGGAGCTGTCGCTCGCGGAGATTCTCGAGTTTACGCCGGTCCGTTTCGCGGCGGTTTTCAAGGGCACGGCGGTGAAGCGGCTCAAGCTGGCCGGTCTGCTGCGCAACGCTTGCGTGGTGGCCGGCAACACCGGGGATCGCACGCTCCTGCCTGTGCTGGTGCGGTTGGCGGCGCACGACCTGCCGCTGGTGCGGGCGCACGCCGTGTGGGCGGTGCGACAGCTGGCGGGTGCGAGCGCGGAAGCGATGTTGGCCCCGGCCAGATCGGGGGAAACCGACGCGACCGTGCTGGCGGAATACGCGGATTAGGCTTTCGCGAAGAGTTCCTTCATCCGGGCCGTGAGGGCCGCGGGCGGCCGGACGGGTTCGCCGGATTTGTTGATGAAGGCGTGGGTGGTGAAGCCGGTGACGAGCAGTTCCTCGCCGCGGCGCACCTCGTATTCGAGATGGATGCGCAGGGCCGGTCGCTCCTTGAGCCGGGTGATGATGGTCAGCTCATCGTCGTAGCGGGCGGGGCGCTGGTATTTCACGCCGACCTCGATCACCGGCAGCATGTAGCCCTGCGCCTCGAGGTCGCGGTAGGGGAAGCCGCACTCCTTGAGCAGGGTGGTGCGCCCAACCTCGAACCAAGGCAGGTAGTTGCCGTGATAGACGATGCCCATCATGTCGGTTTCGGCGTAGCGGACGGTGATCTGCGTGCGGGATTCGATCATGGGTTCAGATTACAGGAGGCGCAGGCGGTTGTCCAAACAAGGCGACGGCCGAATCGTGCCAAGTGCGGGCCAACGCGCGCGCGCGGCCGGCTTCGCCCAGTTGCCGGCGAAGCGTCGGATCGGCGAGCAGGCGGGCAAACGCGGCAGTCAGGGCGGGCCGGTCGCCCGGTTGCACGAGCAGGCCGGTTTCCTCGTGAACGACGGCCTCGGGCACGCCGCCGATGGCATGGGCGACGATGGGCAGGCCGTGCGCGCCGGCTTCGAGATAGACCAAACCAAAGCCCTCCACGCTGTGCCGGTGGGGCATGCTGGTCATGGCAAAGATGTCCGCTTGGGCGTAAACCTCGCCGAGCTTCTCGTCAGGGATGTCGCCGAGGAATTTCACCGGGAATCCGGCGCGGGCGGCGGTTTCAGCGAGCAGCTGGTCGTAGTTCTCCTTCCCGTGGGCACCAACCAGCCAGTATTCGAGGTTGGCGCGGGCGGAGAGCGGCAGGGCTTTGAGGGCGTGGATGACCTCCAGCTGGCCTTTGCGGGGGTTGAGCCGCGCAACGGTCAGGATGATGGTTTTGGCCCCGGGGGCGGCCAGGGGAGCGGATTGCGTGAGCCGCAAGTCAGGACGCAGTGCACCGGGAGTGACGACGACCTTCGCAGCGGCGGAGGGAAAGTGTTGTTCCAGCAGCTGGCGGGCGTAGTGGCTGACCACGCTGATGCGGTCGGTCTGAAAAAGCAGGTGGTTGGTGCTCCACCGCAGCAGGCGGCGCGAGCCCAAGCGTTGGATTTCCGAGCCGTGGAAGGTGAGCATCAGCCGGTTCGGGCGGATCGTGTCGAAATATTGCAGCAGCAGCATTGCCAGCAACGGACCGGGCTCCGGGATGTAGAGAGTCGCCTGGTTCAGGCGTTGGCCCTGACGCAACAGCTCCCGCGCCATGCGCCACTGACTCAGCAGGCTGTGGTTTCCGGCCAAGTTCAGGCGACGCACCAGGAACGGCCAGGTTTGCTCCTCGTTTCCCGGCGGCAGCGCGGGGGCCCAAACTTCAACCTTATAGCCCAACTCCTGCGCCGCCCGCGCCATCTCCGCGCAGTAAACCGCGATTCCGCCGCGATGCGGCTGGAATTCGTGGGTGGCCAGAATCAGCGTGGGCGCAGAGCCCGAGGGCGGCATGGGGTTCAATGGGATATGCACTTGGGCCGGTGGCCGTCGGGTCCGGCATGTCGCAAGGCAACCACCCTCAAGTCAATCAGCTAAAATTTTACTCTCACGTTGCGTATTTCTACGACGACGGCGGAGGGTTTTTGGGGTTTACATGTCTTTGGGATGTAACATACCTGAAACCAATGGCACAGTCCGTTAACACCCAGTCCGGAGTCACTCTCAAGCCGTTCACCGCCGAGGATGATGCCAACCTCAGAGAGGCTTTGAAGCGCTGCTCAGCAGCAACTTACGAGGCAGCGGCGCAATTTCGCAAGACGGGTAATACGGAACACCTTCCGGCCATCGTGTTGGGTATCATTGAGCGCTACGTGGAGCCCGATCTGCGCGCGAAACTCAAGGATGCCGACGATGACCTCCGGATCATCGAGGATCTGGGCATCGATTCGCTCACGATGATGGAGATCGTAATCCTCGTGGAAGACGTGCTCCAAATGTCCATCAACAACGAGGAGTTGCGCCACTTGCGCACGGTCGGAAACGTCAAGGCCTTCATCGAGAGCAAGGTCCGTGGCCTGCCCCTGCCGAAGCCCACCAAGTTCATCCCGATCGAGCAGATCGTCTCGATCATGCCGATTCAGCCGCCCTTCCTTTTCCTGGGCGAGGCCTCGGTCAACGCCCATGGCGCCAACGCCAAATACAAGGTCAGCGGCCAGGAGTTCTTCCTGCAGGGGCACTTCAAGGACAACCCCGTGTTGCCGGCTTCCATCATGCTGGAGGCGTTGGGCCAGCTGGCGGTTCTCTTCCTGCTGGAAGGCCAGGTCGGTGAGGCCGGCAAGACGGTTGATCACCGCACCATCTTCTTCACTTCCTGCGAGGGTGTCCGCTGCCACCGCGTGTGCCGCCCGGGCGATGTGCTCAGCCTGTCGATCAAGCCCAAGCGCCTGAAGTCGCCGCTGGCGACCTTCGAGGGACAGATCCGCGTCGGTCAGGAAAAGGCGGCCATCGCCGAGGAAATCACACTGACCTTTGCCTACGTCGAGGAAGTGGCCCAGCCGCCCACGCCGCAGGTTGCGCCGGCCGAGCAGGCGGTGGCGATCAATCCCGCCAAGTCTGCGGTCAACGCCTGAGCGGCGTTGCCGCGGTGGTTGACCGTCGGCGCAAAAGCACTTTGATGCGTCGAAATTTGGCGATGCGGCCCGAGCCCGGCCCGTTTGCCTGATTCCTTCATGCCGAAAGTCTATATCACCGGAGTGGGATTCATCACGAGCATCGGCAACGATGCTGCCTCGGTGTCGGAAAGCCTGCGCGAATTGCGCCATGGCATGGAGCTTTACCCGCCGTTCCAGAAGCCCGAGGTGCCGGTCAAGGTTGCCGCCCCAATCCGGGATTTTCAGACCGACTCCGTTGACCAGGAAGACTGGGTCTTTCCCGCCCGCTACCGCATCAAGCGCGAACTGCTCCGCGGCATGGCCCCGCACGGGGTTTACGCCTACTGCGCCATGCAGCAGGCGATCGAGGATGCGAAGCTCACGGAGGCCGAGGTTTCCAACCCCGACACCGGGCTTTATGCCGCCTCGGCCGGCTCGCCCTTCCTGCTCGGCTACCACCTGGAGCGCATGCGCAAGATGGGCGTGATGCGCTGTCCCCCGCTGGGGATCGTGGCCTCGATCTCGGGCACGGTTAACTTCAATCTGGTTTCGCATTTCAAGATCCGCGGCGCCTCCACGGGATTCTCCTCGGCCTGCGCCTCCTCGGCGCATGCCCTGGCCTTCGCCCACGACGAGATCTCGCTGGGCCGGCAGAAGCGCATGTTCGTGATCGGTGCCGAGGATGGCAATGTGGAGAGCATCCTGCCGTTTGCCGGCATGCGCGCCCTGTCGCTGCAAAACGATCCCTCCATCGCCTCCCGCCCCTTTGACAGCGCGCGCGACGGGTTCGTCGGCACCGGCGGGGCCACGGTGCTCGTCATGGAAAGCGAGGAGGAGGTGGCCCGGCGCGGTGCCAAGGTCTATTGCGAAATGGCCGGATGGGGCCAGGCCTCGGATGGATACAATGTGGCTATCTCCCACCCCGACGGCGACGGCTTGCGCACCGCGATCGAAAACGCCCTGCGGCTTTCCGAGGTTGCGCCCGAGGAGGTGGACTACGTCAACGCGCACGCCACCTCGACGCCGATCGGCGACATCTCCGAGGCCAAGGCCCTCCGCACGATCTTCAAGGGCAATCCTTCGCGTCCGGCCGTCAGCAGCACCAAGGCCCTGACCGGCCACGGCCTCTCGCTGGCCGGCGCGATGGAGGCCGGTTTTTGCGCGCTCGCGATGAAGGAGGGTTTCATCCCCGGCTCCGCGCACATCAGCAACCTCGACCCCGCCTGCGCGGGCTTGAACATCATCCGGGCCACTCTGCCGCAACGTCCCAATGTCGTGATCAGCAACAGCAGCGGCTTCGGCGGCGCCAACGTCTGCCTCGTGTTCAAGGCGGGTTGATCACGCATGAGCGCCGGTCCGCTTTCCTCCCGCTACCGCACCGCCTTTGTCACGGGTGCCAGCACAGGGCTGGGGCTCGCGTTCAGCCACATGCTGCTGAAGGAAGGGGTCCAGGTGTGGGGCACGGCGCGCGATCCCGGCCGGTTGCCAGCCTGCGCCGGGTTCCATCCCGTGCGGTTGGAGCTGTCAGACGGGGAACGGGCCGAGGCGGCCTTTCGCGAGGCGGAGCGGGCAGCGGGCGGCTTCGACCTGGTCATCAACAACGCCGGCTTTGGCGTCTTCGGGGCGTTTGCGCCGACAGAGTTCGAGACGTGGGAGGAGCAGTTCCGTGTGATGCTGGTCAACACCGCCCGGCTGGCACACCTGGGGTTGCGCGGCCTGCTGGTCCGCCAGCGCGGGGCCCTCGTCAACGTCTCTTCCATCGCTGGAGAGTTCAGCCTGCCCTACCAGCCGGTCTATAACGCGGTGAAGGCGGGCCTGTCCGCGCTCAGCGAAAGTCTCATGTATGAGGTCAAGGGCACCGGCGTGATCGTGATCGATTTCCGGCCCGGGGATTACCGCACCGATTTCGAGGGCTCCGTGCGCCGCCCGGACCAGCCGGGGCTCGATCCGCTCAATGCCGGCCGCATGGCACGGGCTTGGACCGCTTTCGAGCAGATGATGCGAAGCGGCCCGCCGCCGGTGCATGCGGCGGAGTCGCTCAAGCGCGCCCTGCAAGCCGGACGCAGCCGCACGGTGCGCACGGGTCGCCCCTTCCAGGCGGTGGTGGCGCCCCTGCTGGCGCGTTTCGGATCACTGGGGCTCAAGCGGCGGATTCAGGAGGGTTACTTCGGCCTATGAACCAACCGCGTGTCCGGATTCTTGTCCTGACTTCCAGCACCGGCGCGGGCCACGATACGCGGGCCCAGGCCTTCGCGGAGTGGTGCTTTGAACTCTACCGCCACAACGTGGATGTGCGCATCGAACAGATGCTGGAGAAGTCGTCGGGTCTGTTCAGCGCCGGCGTGCGCTTCTACAACTGGATCCAGCAACGGTCGCCCTGGCTGCACAAGGCCTACTTCCTGTTTGTCGAAATGCTCAGCCTGCTCAACCGCCGCTCGGTGGCGATCGGGCGCGGCTACTACGAAAGGGTGCTGCGCGACTATCAGCCGCATCTCGTGTTCAGCGTCCACGACTGCCTCAATCGCGGCTACTTTCAGACCGCGCGCCGCATTCTCGGGCGGGACAAGGTCCGCTGCGCCACCTACTGCGGCGAATTTTCCGGCGGCTTCGGCTACAGCATCAACTGGGTCGAGCCGACGGCGGACCTCTACGTCTCGCGCACGCCGACCGCCCGCGACTTCGCCGTCAAGCTGGGCATGCCGCCCGCGCGCACGCGTGTGCGCGGGCATCTCATGCGCCCCCGCCAGCATGTCGCCTTCCTGCAGCCGCCGGAACGGCCCGCGTATCGCGAGCGCGTCCTTGAGCTGCAGCCCGACCTGTTTACGGTGTTCCTCGCCACCGGCGGCAACGGGGCCAACAACCACCTGGATTTTCTCGAGCAGCTGCTGCCGTTCGCCGGCCGCGTGCAGGCCGTGGTCATCTGCGGCCGGAACCGGGAGGCCTACAACAAGGTGTTGCACTGGCGCGCCGAGCACCCGCAGCTGGACTGTTACCTCGACGGTTTTTCCGAGGAAGTGCATCTCCTCATGCAGGTCAGCGACGTGATCGTCACCCGCGGTGGCACGACCTCCTGCGCCAAGGCGCTGCATTTTGGCTGCCCGATCCTGTTCAACGCGCTCGGCGGCGTCATGCCCCAGGAGGCGCTTACGGTGAAATTCTTCCGCAACGGCGCCGGGACCGAGCTCGTCGAGCAGCCGGCGGATCTTGGCCGGCAAATCGAGGGCTGGTTGGTGCATCCGTTGGGCTACGAGAAATACCGCGACGATTTTCGCCGGCTGCGCTACGAGGAGGATCCGACACTCGTCATCACCGAGCTGGTCAACCTCGCCCAGGAGGTTTCGCACACGGATTACCGCCCGGGGTCGTTCCCGGTTAAGACGCGCAATGCCTGAGTCCGGTCAGCCCTTGGTCGGATCGGCAACGTAGGCGCGTTCGCGGTATTCGAACCAGTCAAAGTCGGCCGGCTTGGCCGTGCCGGCCATATCCTGGCAGGCCATCCCCACGAACGCGCCGGTGAAGTTCGGCAGGCCGGGCATCGAAGCCTCATCCGACAGGATGCTGGCGTCGAAGAGCTGCGGAATCCATTTCCACGCGGCGTCTCCTTCGAGCCGGTAGCCAAAATAAAGCCGCTCTTCGTCCACCTCGGCCCGCAGTTCGATGCGCCTGCCGGTCGGAATGGCGATCGGGGCGGTGAAGGCGTCCGCCACCACGCCGTCGGGGATGGCCGACATCACCCGCAGGTGCTTGCCGAGGGTCTCGTCATGGGAGACGTAGAGATAGTGAAACTTGGCTGCACCGTAGTAGCAGACGAGGCCGGCTATCTGCTGGAAGTGCTCCGGCTCGAACTCCATGACGGTCGAGGCACTGTAGCAGTGGGCCTGCTGCCGGCGGGCGACGAGCGCCTGCTTGAACAGACTGCCGATGGTCTCGCGTCCGAAGAGCCGGAGGTGGCCGGGGCGCGCGGTGAGGCTGAAGAGTTCCTCAGGCCACGGGCTACGCAGCCATTGAAATTCAATCGGGAGCTGCGCGGAGCCAAAGTCATGGCGTGTGGGAGCAGCGGGAAAGGGGTGCGCCGGCAGCGCGGGGCCGACCGGCGTGAGCTCGGGCAAGCCTTGGCCGTCGCGGGTGCGCAGCCAGTCGTCCTTGCCCCAGACCATCGGCTGGATGGCGGTTTCGCGTCCGAGCACGCAGCGTCCGCGGTTCTTGAGCGGGCGGCCGCAGAGATAGGCGATCCAAGTTTCGCCGGCCTGGGTCTCGACCAGGTCAGCGTGGCCGGCACGTTGCAACGGCGCATCAGGGCGGTGCCGGGCGGTCAGGATGTAGGTGTCGGGGTGCAGCTCGTAGGGACCGTCGATCTGGCGCGCGCGGCACATCGTGACGGCGTGGCCCCAGCCGGTGCCGCCCTCGGCGGTGATGAGATAATACCAGCCGTTGCGCTTGTAGAGGTGCGGGGCCTCGGTGAACCCGATGGCCGTGCCCTTGAAGATGTTCACGCGCGAGCCGATGAGCCGGCGCTCCGCCACCGAGTATTCCTGCAGGACGATGCCGGCGAAACGGTTCTGGCCGGGGCGATGGTCCCAGAGCTGGTTGACGAACCACTTGCGGCCATCGTCGTCGTGGAAGAGCGATGGATCGAAGCCGCTGCTGTTCATGTAAACCGGGTCGGACCACTCGCCGTCGATTCGGTCTGCGGTCACGAGGTAGTTGTGGAAATCGCGCAGCGAGGCGCCCGACGCGCCGCCGGTCGAGGTGCGGCCGTAGCGCTTCACATCGGTGTAGATCAGCCAGAACTTGCCGTCGGCGTAACTGAGGCACGGCGCCCAGATGCCGCAGGAGTCGGGATCGCCGAGCATGTTGAGCTGGCTCGGGCGCGAGAGCGGCCGGCACAGGAGCCGCCAGTTGACGAGATCACGCGAGTGGTGGATCTGCACACCGGGAAACCACTCGAAGGTGGACGTCGCGATGTAGTAATCGTCACCGACGCGGAGGATGGAGGGATCGGGGTTGAAGCCCGGCAGCACCGGGTTGCGGATCGTCGGGGTGGGGGCGCTCACGGTGGGCAAGACCTTCGCCGACTCCACTACCGTCGCAAGCGCCGATGCGGCTATACCTTTAGCGCAGGCAAAGAAAAAGGCGGGTCTGCGTGACCCGCCTTGAAGAACAATCGGCTGACCTTCAGGTCAGGTCGCAGCCAAGTAGGGCAGCTTAGCGGCGGTGGCCTTGACGGCGGGCACGCCGTCGAGGAGTTCGCCGATGGCGTCCCAGCGGCCGTTGACGAGGGCGTCGCGGGCGGACTCGCGCTGGGTGATCTTCACCGTCTGGTCGGCGAAGCGGACCTCGAGTTTCACGAGGTCGATGACGACCTCGGTCTGCGGGTTCTTCTGCACAGCGGCGGTGATCTTCTCGATGTCCTCGCGGGCGGCGGTGACGCAGGGCATGCCGAGCGTGGTGCTGTTGCCGAAGAAGATTTCGGCGTAGCTCTCGGCGATGACGGCCTTGAAGCCGTATTTCTGGATGGCCTGCGGGGCGTGCTCGCGGGAGGAGCCGCAGCCGAAGTTGGCGCCGGAAAGCAGGATCGTGCCGCCGGTGAAGCGTGGGTCGTTCAGCGGGTGGTTGGTGGTCTGGCCGGTGGTCGGGTCCTTGCGGACGTCGTAGAAGAGGAATTCGCCGAGACCGTCGAAGGTCACGCACTTCATGAAGCGCGCCGGGATGATGCGGTCGGTGTCGATGTCGTTGCCGAGCACGGGAACGGCGCGGCCGGTGACGGAGGTGATTTTAGC
>JACCDQ010927953.1_pt1 | contig 12016 bp, 10 predicted proteins | sample 7446031 | NCBI WGS metagenome assembly JACCDQ01 (sample SAMN15323442, study PRJNA562643) | freshwater metagenome | isolation source: river surface water | place: USA:Blue River Watershed | collected 2017-08-17
GATAAATGTCCAAAAGATTATTTCCCTGAATATGCCTTTATTGGCCGTTCTAACGTAGGTAAGTCTTCACTTATCAATATGTTAACTAATCATAAAAATTTAGCGAAAACTTCTGGAAGACCCGGAAAAACGCAACTAATTAACCACTTTCTAATCAATAAAAACTGGTTTTTGGTCGATTTACCTGGTTACGGTTATGCCAAAGTTTCTAAGAAGACAAAATCTATCTTTCAACAATTTATTACCGATTATTTTGAAACCCGAGAACAATTAGTTTGTGCTTTTGTTTTAATTGATATTCGACACGAAGCTCAAACTATAGACATCGAATTCATGTCGTATATGGGAGAAAGCGAAATCCCGTTTTGCATTATTTTTACCAAAGCAGACAAAATCAGTAAAGTGAAAATAGACTCGCATATTGCCGCCTATAAAAAGAAAATGTTTGCTAATAATTGGGCTGAGATGCCTCAATATTTCGTAACTTCTTCAACTGAATTTACTGGAAAAGAAGAGCTTTTAAGTTATATAGACGAAGTTAATCAAGAAGTTTTTAAAGGTCAAAACGAATTTTAAATCGTTGATTTAAAATAGAAAAGCCAAAACGAATTTTGTTTTGGCTTTTTTTGTTTTAGCAACTATTATTTTATTTGGTCAACTCTAATTTTTCGGCAAAGTAATCACAGAAATCTTTCATTGTGTCGGCCATTTTTTCGTCGTCAGTAGCACGTTTAAAAGTATCTGACATCGCTACTAAAGTCTGATGAAAGAAAATCTTCATCTCATCTACAGGCATGTCTTTGGTCCACAAATCAATGCGCATAGTTTCTTTTGCTTTGCTATCCCAAATAGACAACATAAAAGCTTTTGCTTCTTCTTTAGCTACACCGCCATCGGCAGCGGTCCAAAATAATTTTTCAGGAACACGGTTCGCGTCTAATTCAATTTCAAATTTAATTTCTGATGTGATAGTATCTGGCATTATTTCTTTGGTTTATATTTTGATTTTTCAAACAATTCTTTAGCATTCATTTTTAATAAATCGGCTATAGCAACATCATTATTCTCTGCATACGAACGCACTATTTGCCATCCTATCCAAGCTCCAACTTGTCCCGGAGATTCATTATCTATTTCCAAATAAAATTTAGAAAATGGCGCTGGTGTAATAAACCGTGAACTTAATTTAGGTTCGTCACTATATAACATATCATTTTCTAAAAAATAACGCCAAATATACGCTTCATTTTCTTGACACCAACTAATTTCTTTTGGGGTGTATCCCATTTTTTCAGCATCCGTATATTCAGGTAATAAGAGATCTTTGAGATACAATTGTTTTCCATAATAGATCATCTGACTCAAAAGTGTTTTCTCTTTCTCAATACTAATTTTACTAGTTGAAAAACCAGCAACCACATCTGGCATCATTTGTCGCTGCTCAAAGTTTTGCTTAATGTATTTGGGAAATTCGTAGAATTTATGGTCTTTTCCTAAGTACAACTCTAACGAAATTATAACTAAACTATCGGCATAAATAACTTTATTATTGTAATCCATTTCAGCAATTACTGTTATTGCTTTAGGCGTTTTTGTCTTTGGAAAATAATGTTTAATGTGCTTAAACAGCGTAATCAATTCAGAACGAACGGGCTCAATATCACTATATTTTTTTTGAACCTCGGTATACAATTCACGCCAAAGTGGATTTTGTATCTTATTTATCCAAACACTGTCTGGAACAACTACAGGAAAGAAAAAAGGATACTGTTTTTTTATTTTTTTTAAATCCATTGGTTTTGATTCAAAAAACACTTGATCAAATCGTTCCACCTTAATTTCCAATGGGATTTTTTCAACTGCTTTTTCTACAGCCGTTTTTTTATCACATGATAAAAAAAACAAACAAATGGCAAGCAAAAACAACCGTATCTTCATGTCTAAAATTTTTTAAAGGCGTAATTAATTTAGGATATCTTTTTTTGCAAAAAACAATTTGTTACTCGCGATTTCATAATTTATTAATTAAATTTGTTTCCAAAGTAACAGGAAAACAGATTCATTTAAAATGGTTCTGCAAATATACATTCCTGCTTTTTAATACCTAAACTATTATGTCGAAAAAAAGCACACTTCAAGTTGAAAAAGCGAATGAATTTATTGTTAATTGGTTAAAAGCTTATGCCACTAACGCAAAAGTGAATGGTTTTGTTGTAGGAATTTCAGGTGGAGTTGATTCGGCTGTTACTTCTACACTTTGTGCGCAAACAGGTTTAAAAGTAGTTTGTGTAGAAATGCCCATTCATCAAGCTGCAAGTCATGTGGCGCGTGGTAGAGAACACATCAACCAATTAATGCAACGTTTTCCTAATGTTTCAAGAGCCGAATCGAATTTGACTTCGGTATTTGAAACTTTCAAAGAAGTACTTCCTAATGACACCGAAGAACATCAACTGCATTTAACTCTAGCCAATACCCGCGCGCGAATCCGAATGACAACGCTATATTATTACGGTGGAATTTATGGTTTATTAGTAGCCGGCACTGGGAATAAAGTAGAAGACTTTGGGGTAGGATTTTATACAAAATACGGAGATGGAGGTGTGGATGTAAGTCCTATTGCTGACTTAATGAAATCTGATGTATTTGCTTTAGGAGCTTATTTAAAAATTCCTGAATCTATTTTAACCGCTTCTCCTACTGATGGATTATTTGGAGATGATAGAACTGATGAAGACCAATTAGGTGCTAGTTATGACGAATTAGAATGGGCGATGCGCCAAGATGAAGAAGGAAAATCAGCTGCTTCTTTTTCAGGCAGAGAAAAAACAGTTTTCGAAATTTACAAACGTTTAAACACTATAAATCAACATAAAATGCAACCGATACCTGTTTGCCTACTGCCACAATCGATAAAATAACACATTTTAACTGATTTGCAATTGTTTACAGAATTTATTTATTAATTTTACTCTTCCAAAAATAAATAACAATTCTAAAAACAACATTATGATTAAGGTATGTGTCGCCGATAATTTCCCTGTGGTACACTTTGGAGTAAAATCGTACTTCAAAGATCACTCGGATATTGCTATAGTTGCTAACATTGGAAGCTTTTCCATGTTGAACGAAATACTTCAGACAAAAGAAATAGACGTTTTATTATTAGACCTTGAATTAGAAGGACTTACAAGCATTTTTGAAGTAAAATCCATTCTAAAAGAATTCCCAAAAACAAAAGTGATTATTTACAGTAGTCTTTCAGAACAAATTTATGCTCCAAATGCAATTAAAGCAGGTGTTTCTGGATTTGTACATAAAACCGAAAAGCTGGGGACTTTGGCAGAAGCCATCATCAAAGTACAGCAAGGAAAAATTATCATGAACGAAACGGTAAAGAAAAATTTAGCCTTAATTGCTAAACAAAGTAAAAGCGAACGATTGTATCGCAAACTTTCAAACCGCGAAGTAGAAGTATTACGTTATTTAAGTGATGGCAAGAAAAACCACGAAATTGCCGATATACTTAAATTAAATGAAAAAACAATCAGTACTTACAAATTAAGATTGTTGACTAAATTGAATGTAACCAATTTAGTTGACTTGGTAAACAAAGCCAAAACATTAGAAATTGTTTAGACTTTATAAGAAACCGTTAAAAAAAATGAAAGCCAATGGCTTTCATTTTTTTTTATATATATGTAGAGCGAATTCTTCCGATAGTTCCCGTTAGATTAACTTTTAACTTATTATAATCGTTAATCAATACTTTTAATTCTTCTTGATCGGTATCGGATTGCTCTGGAAATTCACTCATTAAATCCAAAATCAATTTATTAATCAAATACTCTCGCATAGAGATAATAATTTCAGAAGTATGCTGACTTACCGTTTCAGTTTTTTGTTTGACAAAAATGTTTTGACCATCCCAGTTGTGAAGAGTAACGCGTTCATCTTCCATCAGAATATCAGTTACTTCTTGTGCAAATTCAGCAGGCAAATGTTTTAAATAATTCTCAATCCCGAAATTTTCATTTTGCAAATAGTAATTCATCAAATCATTAAAAATAGCTTTAAACAAAGGATTTGCTAATTCGACCTCATCTTCTTGCAAACTCAAATAAATGCGCTGGTAGACTTTATACTCCTTTTTTTCGACTACTTGATCAATTTCTCCTTCTGAATTTGTCTTTAAAAGTACATCTTCAAATTCTTCTGTTTTATTTCCGTAAAGCAATAAAATTTCAATTATTTTTCGCTCCAATCGGTATAAAATATCAATTTTTTCAGTTGGAACAGGCGCTTCATTCTTTACAATTTCAAATGCCCTTTGCTCTTGTTTTTGCTTCTTACCAACTTCTGCAATATCTTTTTGAACAAGTTGTGCCAAGGTACTCACCAAAACCTGTTCTGAAATATCCATAATTCGGGAACACTCTTGAATATAGATTTCTCGTTGAATTCGGTCAGGAATTTTAGAAATACTTTGTACCATATCCCGAATCAAATCAGCTTTCTTGATAGGATCATTTTGAGCATCTTTCATCAAAAGCGATGCTTTGAATTGGATAAAATCCTTCGCATTATTCTCAAGATAGGCCACTAAGTCATCATACGATGTTTTCTTTGCAAAACTATCTGGATCTTCCCCATCAGGAAATGCACAGACTTTTACGTTCATTCCTTCCTCAAGAATCAAATCGATTCCTCGGATAGACGCACGAAGTCCCGCCGCATCTCCATCAAAAAGAACGGTGATATTTTTAGTCAATCGATTGATTAATCTAATTTGGTCTGGAGTCAATGCCGTTCCCGAAGAGGCCACCACATTTTCTATTCCCGCTTGATTGAACTGTATTACATCCGTATAGCCTTCAACCAAATAACAATTATTGAGTTTAGCAATAGATTGTTTGGCCTGAAAAATACCATACAACACTTTACTTTTATGGTAAATTTCACTTTCTGGTGAATTGAGGTATTTGGCTGCTTTTTTATCATTCGTTAGAATTCGACCACCAAAACCTAAAATTCGTCCCGACATACTTTGTATTGGGAACATCACTCTCCCTTTGAAACGATCAAAAGGCCTATCGTCTTTAGGAATAGTTAAACCAGTACTTTCTAAAAATTCTAATTTGTACCCTTTTCCTAAAGCTTCTTTGGTAAAAGCATCCCAAGTCTCTGGAGAGTAGCCTAACCCAAACTTAGTAATCGTTTCATTAGTAAAACCTCTTTCTTTAAAATACGAAAGACCGATTGCTTTGCCTTCTTCTGAATGTAAAAGCGTATTGTGAAAATACGTTTTAGCAAATTCAGAAACCAAATACATACTTTCTTTAATGTCCGTATTGGCTTTTTCTTCATCGGTTTGCTCGATTTCTTCTATTTCAATATTGTATTTTTTAGCTAAATATCGAATCGCCTCTGGGTAGGTAAAATGTTCATGTTCCATCAAGAAAGCAACAGCATTACCCCCTTTACCAGAACTGAAATCTTTCCAAATTTGCTTGACTGGCGAGACCATAAATGACGGAGAACGTTCATCAGAAAAAGGACTCAATCCTTTAAAATTACTCCCTGCTCTTTTTAATTGTACAAAATCACCAATAACCTCCTCAACTCGAGCAGTTTCGTAAACGGTATCTATGGTAGCTTTTGAAATCATTTATTTAGTAGTAAAGTGACAAATATACAAAGTTTCACCTCGACTTTTCAGAATAGAAAATGATTTTTGGAAGCTTTAAAATCGAAAATGGATTATATTTTAAAATTATACCCAGAAAAAAACTATTATTTACCAATAAACTTTTATTTTTATACCAATTATATGGTTATTTTGCTTTAACGTCCCGAATCGTGATTGCAATTTACTACTGCAACTAACCCAAATACCTAAAGCCTATGCCCTTAAATAGCATAAAAATTAAATCTATAATTAAGTCGCCTGCCTTTCAAGAAGAATGTCTTGCTATACTTACTTTTGCAGCCGAAGTCTGTGAAATTCCAAAAGCAGTCTTGTCATTTGTAGAAAACAATTCTACGACCATCATTGCACAAACAGGGGAAAGCTTATCCATTACAACGGAAAATAGTGATTGGCTTAACGCCAAAATTATTCAAGAAAACGAAACCCAGACTCAATCGGAGCCTACATTTTATATGGGAATTCCAATCGTATTTGGGAATAAAACTACTAATGGAACACTTTGCTTTTGGGATTCAAAACCGAGAACAATTAACGTTACACAATTAAAAATAATTAATCATATCGTAAATGAAATCCAACGTTTACACCAATTGCAAGACCAGTTTTCAGAATCAGAACCAAAAGAATTATACAAAAAGATTTTAGATCGTTTACCTACTGAAATTGCCGTATTTGATAGTAATCACAGGTACCTATACGTAAACCCTGCCGCTATTCAAAATGAAGAACTTCGCCAATATATCATAGGAAAAGATGATTTTGAATATGCTGAACATACAGGAAGAGATCCACAATTTGCTCAAGAAAGAAGGGACCGATTTATAGAAGCCGCAAAATCAAATTCTGTCATAGAATGGATTGACGAAATTAAAAAAAGTGACGGATCAACTTCGGTTCATACACGCAAATACGCACCCGTTTTTGGAGAAGATAAATCGCTTGAAATGATGGTGGGTTTTGGAGTTGATATTACTGCTCAGAAAAAAGCCGAAGCAGCTTTAAAAATAAGTAATGAACGATTCATCTATGCGAGTCAAGCCACTTCAGATGCGCTTTGGGATTGGAATATGCAAACGGATGAGATTTTTGTTGGAGAAAGCTATTCAACTCTTTTTGGACATCAATTTGAAAATAATATAATAACAGCTGCTGAATGTGAAAATTTTATTCATCCCGAGGACAGAGAAAATTATTTCAACCATTTTGATGCGATTTTAGAAAGCAACTCTACAAAATGGTCTGATGAATACCGTTATCTCAAATCTGATGGAAGTTATGCTTACGTGAGTGATAAAGCAATAATAATTCGTGATACAAATGGCACAGCTATCCGAATGATTGGAGCTATGGAAGACATTACTGAAAGAAAAAATGTTGAAAAACAAAATCGCCTGCTAATAGAAGAAAACAACCGTAATAAAAACATTCAGCTTAATGAAGCTAAAAACATGTACCGCCTTTTAGCTGACAATACCGTAGACTTGGTATGTTTACATAACTTGGATACTACCTTTGAATATGTTTCTCCATCTATTGTAAAACTAATGGGGTATAGCCCCGAAGAATTAATTGGGGAGTCACCTATGCTATTTGTCCATCCAAAAGATTTAGAATTACTTCAAGAACGATTTGAAAGTTTTATCACTAAAGCTGATGACTCGTATGTTGAAGCCCGATTCAAAAATAAAAACAACGAATATGTATGGTTTGAAATAAAAGCGAGTATCGTTATGGTAAATGGAGAACCTGTTAGCTTTCAATCAAGTGCAAGAGATATCACTCAAAAGAAACAAGTTCAGAATGCGATGGAAAAAGCACTAATACAAGAGAGAGAATTAAATGAATTGAGAACAAATCTTGTTTCTACTATTTCGCATGAATTTCGAACTCCAATGACAACTATTCGAACTAGTGCTGAGCTAATAGAAATGTATATTGAAGGTCATAATTTTGTTCACTCCGCCCAATTGCAAAAGCGAATTAATACTATTACCGAAGAAATTGACCGAATCGTGGAATTAATGAACGCTGTGCTTACTATCTCTAAAGATGACGCTGGAAAAACTAATTTTAACCCAATTATTTTTGACTTAAAACAAATTTGTTTGGATGTAATTGAAACTAGTTACTCGCATCAAATTGGCGGTAGAAAAGTTCAATTTAATTTTAAAGGAAACCTTTTTACAGTTTTTGCAGACAAAAACTTAATGGAATATTCTCTTTTTAATCTGTTAAATAACGCATTCAAATACTCTGAAGGTGCTGGTGATATTCTTTTGAATCTAAATTCAAAAAACAATGAAATTGAAATTCAAATCATTGATTTTGGCATTGGAATTCCAGAAAAAGACATTCCAAAATTATTCAATACTTTCTTTAGAGCCAGTAATACCGAAGGTATTCAAGGAACTGGACTGGGGCTTTATATTGTAAAAACATTTACGGAAAGAAACTCTGGGTCCATTCAAGTTACTAGCGAACTTGGAAAAGGGACTCAAGTAACTCTTACATTCCCTCTATTTAAATCATAGTGCTATGAAAAAAGTACTGATTATTGATGACGAAATCAAATTAAGAGAAGCTATAGCGGAGCTATTCTCTTTTATAGGATATGAAATTGTAGAAGCTCAAGACGGATTGGAAGGTTTAGAGAAAGTTAAATTGCACTCTCCAGATTTAATTATTTGCGATGTCATGATGCCTAAATTAGACGGGTATGGATTCTTAAAAAACCACATGAATTCAGCACAATCAAATATCCCTGTAGTATTATTAACGGCAAAGACCGAAGAAATAGATGAGATTACAGGATTAAATTTAGGTGCTAAAGACTATATCAAAAAACCATTTTCTTTTCAAGATCTAAAAGGAATAGTAGAAAAGCATATTTAAAAAAATATTTTTTTTAAATTATTCAAACACTATGTTTTTTTTGATTTTTTTTAGGGAGAGAAGTTTTTTAGTATCTTACCTAAAGCAGCTTACTTTAACTAAATTGTAATCATAAATTCATTGCCCCCAATAAATTTTCTGAGTAAGCTGCCCGGTAAGAAAGATCCCAAATCTTACACCAAAAATAAGTTAAGTATTTTTATTTCATTTTAATTTAATGGATAAATTAAAAAAAAATGCTAATAATTTAATTTCTAATCTACTTCAATACTTCAAATGTGTTTAAGCAATACAGAAATTGAATTGGTGTAAAAAACAAAAAATGCCTTTAGAGCATTTTTTGTTTTTTTTAATTACTACAAAGCAGGATTCCGAATAAGACTAATACAAAAAAACTTAATCCAAGAATAGCTCGATTAACATAAGCTATATTCTTTTCATTATAATTAAGCATTACATCTAATCTATCCCACGTTTCATCAGAAGGTCTTAGTTTCATTGGGATACGTTTATAATTATACAGATTTAAATTGTTATTCTTAAAGCTTTAAAAAAAACCTTACGACACAATTTTGATGATTCGATGAACGAAAATTATAATAGAAATTTGAAAAAATTTAATTTTTACTTATATTTTAAAAAAGAATAGGGATGGTAATAATTTAGTAATATAGTTTACTTCAATTACTACAAAAAACGACTTATTTTTATAATTCTGAAGCTTGAATTGACTTAATATAATCACGAGGACTCATCTCACTATACGCTTTAAAACTAGTAGAGAAATACGAAAAAGACCCAAAGCCTGTTTCGTCCACTAAGAATTGAATATTTCTCTCTCCTAGTTTAATCAACTTCATAGCATATTGAATTTTAAACTCTCTAATGTATTGGCTTATATTTTTATTTGTGAGTTTTCTAATTCTTTTATCTAAGGTAGATTTACTGATAAATAATTTTTTAGACAATTCGTCTAAATCTGGTCTTGTTTTAATGCCTTTCAAAAGAAGTTCATTTAGAGATGTAAGAAAATCTTTCTCCGATAATTTAATAGTAACCTTTGAAAAAGGATCTATACCAAAGTTTTTTTCAATGTTTTTTCTTAACTCTAAAACATTATTTACTTTAAAGATTAACTCTTTTACTTTAAATGGTTTCATGATATAATCATTCACGCCATACTCTAATTGGCGTAACTTGACTTCATCATCTATGTTAGCGGTGATAATGATAAAAGGAACCGTATTGAATTTTCTGTTTTTACGAATATTCAAATACAATTCTTCTCCATTCATAACAGGCATCATTAAATCACTTATGATTAGATCGGGTATATTCTGGTAGAGATGTTGAAGGGCAGGTGTACTTTCTTCGAACCAAGTAACATCAAAATTATTCAATAGTAACAGCTCTAGTATAGCGTTTCCTAATGCTACATCGTCCTCAATTAATACTATTTTTCTCTTTTGAATTTTCACGTGACGAATTTAACTATAATATTTTTAAATTATTCGTTTTTTTTTAAAATTATAGTATTTTTTAAAATCAGCAGTACAATATTATAAATTATAACGCTTTTTATACACTTTAAAAGCTCAATTTTAGAAAATATAGAATTATATTTTTCTTTCAATAACGTAGTTCACCATCAGAACTAAAGAATCTTTAAATGGAGAATCCGGATAATTAGCTAGCAGTTGCAATGCTTCTTGTTGGAATTGAAGCATCTTTTGTTCAGCATAAGCCAAACCATTATTATTCTTGACAAAAGCAATGACTTCTTTAACCCTTTTCTTGTCTTTGTTGTGGTTTTTAATAGAATTGATTAACCAAGTTTTTTCTTTAGCAGTACAAGTATTCAAAACATGGATTAAAGGCAAAGTCATTTTTTGTTCTTTAATATCTATCCCTGTTGGTTTACCAATAGCATCATCGGTATAATCAAACAAATCATCTTTGATTTGAAATGCCATCCCTATTAATTCCCCAAAACGATGCATATTTTTCACCTGAACTTCATCTTCAATTACTGACTGAGCTCCCAAAGCACAACAAGCAGCAATCAATGTTGCTGTTTTTTTACGGATGATATCATAATACACCTCTTCCGTAATATCTAATCGACGGGCTTTTTCAATTTGAAGCAACTCTCCTTCGCTCATTTCACGAACAGCCACAGATATGATTCGAAGCAAATCAAAATCGCCATTATCAATAGATAATAACAACCCTTTGGAAAGCAAATAATCCCCAACTAAAACAGCAATTTTATTTTTCCAAAGTGCATTCAAAGAGAAAAATCCTCTACGACGGTTACTATCATCTACCACATCATCATGAACCAAAGTAGCGGTATGAATCAATTCAATTACACAAGCTCCTCGATAAGTACGTTCATTCACAACGCCTTGAGAAACCATTTTGGCAGTCAAAAACACAAACATAGGACGCATTTGTTTCCCTTTGCGATTGACAATATAATAGGTAATTCTGTTAAGCAACGCTACTTTAGAAGACATCGATTCATAGAACTTTTTTTCAAAAAGTTCCATTTCGATCAAAATAGGCTGTTTTATTTGAGAAGTGATATTCATTGGCTTCAAAGATACAAAATCATTATTTTTTCAAAGCCAATACCTTTACTAAATTCAGTACTTTTTAAGATTTATTTGCTAATTGCCCACAAGCGGCATCAATATCTTTTCCGCGACTTCTTCGCACCTTGACTACAACTCCTATGGTTTCTAATCCTTTTATGTAAGCCGCAATAGCTTCTTCAGAGGCTTGTTGAAATTCACCATCATCAATGGGGTTGTATTCAATTAAATTGACTTTGCAAGGCACATATTTGCAAAACTTAACCAAGGCATCTACCGAAGCCTTGTCATCGTTAATTCCTTTCCAAACCACATATTCGTATGAAATTTTACTTTTGGTTTTTCGGTACCAATATTCCAAGGCTTCACGCAAATCAGCCAACGGAAAATTTTCACTGAAAGGCATAATTCGAGAACGAATTTCGTCAATGGCGGAGTGTAACGAAACGGCCAATTTGAATTTCACCTCATCATCTGCTAATTTCTTAATCATCTTGGGTACGCCCGAAGTCGAAACCATGATTCGTTTGGGAGACATTCCCAAACCTTCTGGCGAAGTAATCATATCAATGGCTTTGATAACATTATTATAATTCATCAAAGGCTCTCCCATTCCCATAAAAACAATATTAGATAGCGGGTGATTGTAATACAAACGACTTTCTCTATCAATAGCGACCACTTGGTCGTAGATTTCTCCAGGTTCCAACTTACGCATTCGTTTTAATCTAGCTGTAGCACAAAAGTTACAATCTAAACTGCATCCCACCTGACTCGAAACACAAGCGGTAGTTCTAGTTTCGGTAGGAATCAAAAC
>JACCDQ010963453.1_pt1 | contig 12016 bp, 5 predicted proteins | sample 7446031 | NCBI WGS metagenome assembly JACCDQ01 (sample SAMN15323442, study PRJNA562643) | freshwater metagenome | isolation source: river surface water | place: USA:Blue River Watershed | collected 2017-08-17
CACCAGCAACACCCCCACGACCGACCAGAACAGCGACACCATCACGCACCTCCGTCATCCAGCGACGCAGGGCAGTGTCGTCAGGCGGACACCGACGACGAAGACCGGTTTATCGAGCGCCCGCTTCCGAAAACCCGAAGTTGGCCGACGCACATCGCACGGGCGTGCGACAGCGCACCGCTGTTCGGCTGTTCGGCTGTTCGGCTGTTCGGCTGTTCGGAGTCTCCCCTTCAAAACCGCCGAGAAGCGCAGAAGCCCAGGGCGCGCGCAGCGCGCATCAACATCTGACTTCGCGCCCCTTTGTTTGAACGGAGCGTAGCGAAGTGAGTTGGGCGCGGCCCTGGGCTTCGACGCAGTGAGGCAGGACCGAGCACAGCACCTGCGTGCTGTGCGACGCCCGACGAACGCCATGCCGCATGCACGCGGCATGGCACGCAGGGAACCCGGCTCTGCCGGGCAGTTTTGCAGGGGCGGCTTCTTTGCCTACTTTCTTGTCCGCACGAGAAAACCGAAGGTTTCGGCGAAGCCAAAGTAGGTCGCCCGCCGGGGCGAAATCCCGGCATGGGCCTCCCGCGTCATACAGGTGATCCGCCGTCTTGCCAAGAAATCCAAGGCGCACAGGCCCCATCATTGACAAAGAAGTAGGCCACGGCCTTGAAGCCCTGCTCAACGTCGATACACCAAGCGACGGGATATTCATCCACTTGCCCATTGCTGAGCCGAAATGAGGCCACGCCCTCCCGATCCGCTCGCCCCATTGAATGAAACCCGGAATCTCCGGAAAAGCGTAGATACATGAGCCAGGCATGGCCACCACTTCGAAGCATGGTCAGCGACCGTCCGTCTGGCACGGCGCAGACCACCTCGAACTGATCGTGACCATCGAATCGGTCAAGCGCTACGTCCAGTCCCTCAATGGACTCGACATGCTGATCGACGCCATTGAAATGAACTCTGATCATCAACCCGCCCGCGCCAGCACCGGCTTCAACGCCACCCCCGTGTGGCTCCCACTCGCCACCACCGCCTCCGGCGTCCCTTCAACGACGATGCGCCCACCCTCGGTACCGCCCTCCGGCCCCAGATCCAGCACCCAGTCCGCCTCGGCAATGACATCGAGGTCATGCTCGATGACGACCACCGAATGCCCGCCCGCCACCAGCCGGTGCAGCACGCGGATGAGCTTCTCCACGTCGGCCATGTGCAGGCCCACGGTGGGTTCGTCCAGCACGTAGAGCGTGTGCGGCGCCTTCTGGCCGCGGCGGGTCACGTCGTCGCGCACCTTGACCAGCTCGCTGACCAGCTTGATGCGCTGCGCCTCGCCGCCCGACAGCGTCGGTGACGGCTGGCCCAGCGTCAGATAGCCCAGGCCCACGTCCTTCAGCAGCTGCAGCGGGTGGGCGATGGACGGCATCGACGCGAAGAACTCCACCGCCTCGTCCACCTCCATCTGCAGCACGTCGCCGATGCTCTTGCCGCGCCAGCTGACGCCCAGCGTCTCGGGGTTGAAGCGCTGGCCATGGCATTGGTCGCAGGGCACTTTCACGTCGGGCAGGAAGCTCATCTCGATGGTCTTCATGCCCTGCCCCTCGCAGCCGGGGCAGCGGCCCTCGCCGGTGTTGAAGCTGAAGCGCCCGGGGGCGTAGCCGCGCGCCTTGGCCTCCAGCGTCTCGGCGAAGAGTTTGCGGATGGCGTCCCAGAAGCCGATGTAGGTGGCCGGGCAGGAGCGCGGTGTCTTGCCGATCGGCGTCTGGTCGACTTCCAGCACGCGGTCCACCTGCTCGTGGCCCGTGATGCCGTCACAGCCGGCCCAGCGGGCGGGTGCCTTGCGCAGCGGCACCGCCACGGCCATGTTGGCCAGCAGCACGTCGCGCGCCAGCGTGGACTTGCCGGAACCCGACACGCCGGTGATGCCCACCAGGCGCTGCAAGGGCACGTCCACCGTGACGCCCTTGAGGTTGTGCAGCGCGGCGTTGAGCACGGTCAGCCGCGGGGTGTCGGCGTCGACCGCGCGGCGCGCCTGCAGCGGGTGGATCAGCGGCCGGGCCAGCATGCGGCCGGTCGTCGAGTCCTCGACCGCCGCGAGCTCCGCCGCCGTGCCCTGGGCCACGACGCGGCCACCGCGCTTGCCGGCACCGGGGCCGATGTCGATGATGTGGTCGGCCCGGCGGATGGTGTCCTCGTCGTGCTCCACGACGACCAGCGTGTTGCCCTTGTCGCCCAGCGTGGACAGTGCCTTCAGCAGGATCTGGTTGTCGCGCGGGTGCAGGCCGATGGTGGGCTCGTCCAGCACGTAGCAGACGCCTTGCAGGTTGCTGCCCAGCTGCGCGGCCAGGCGGATGCGCTGCGCCTCGCCGCCCGACAGCGTCGGGGCAGCGCGGTCCAGCGTCAGGTAGCCCAGGCCCACTTCTTCCAGGAACTCCAGCCGGCCGAGGATCTCGCTGACGACGTCGCGCGCGATGTCGGCATCGCGGCCTTCGAGGTGCAGGCCCTGCACCCACTCGCGCGCCTGGCCCACGCTCCACGACGCGACATCGCCGATGCCCTGGTTCTCGAACTCCACGGAGCGCGCCGTCGCGTTCAGCCGCGTGCCGTGGCAGTCGGCGCACGGCGCGTCGGTCAGGCCCTCGACCTCGGCCTCCTCCGACGGGAAGCTCTGTTCGCGGCCACGGTTGTCGTCGCCCTGCACGCTGTCGTCCAGCGCCTTGCGCTGCTCGCGCGTGAGCGACAGGCCCGTGCCCACGCAGCTGGTGCACCAGCCATGCTTGGAGTTGTAGGAGAACAGCCGCGGGTCCAGCTCGGGGTAGCTGGTGCCGCAGACCGGGCAGGCGCGCTTGGTGGAGAACACCTTGACCGTGCCCACGCCCGCGCCGGTGCCGCCGCCTTCCAGGCTCAGGCCGTCCAGCGGCGCCAGCACATGCAGCACGCCCTTGCCGGCGTCCAGCGCGCGGGCCAGCAGCTCGCGCAGCTCGGCCTCGCGCCCCGCCGTGACGACCAGGTCGCCCACCGGCAGTTCCAGCGTGTGCTCCTTGAAACGGTCCAGCCGCGGCCAGGGCGAGGTGGGGAGGAACTCGCCATCCACGCGCAGGTGGGTGTGGCCGCGGCCCTTGGCCCATTTGGCCAGGTCGGTGTAGACGCCCTTGCGGTTGACCACCAGCGGCGCGAGCAGGCCGATGTGCTGGCCCTTGTAGTCGCGCATCAGCTGCGCGGCGATGCTCTCCACGCTTTGCGGGCGCACCGGCGCGCCGTCGTGCACGCAGTGCTGCACACCCAGCTTCACGTACAGCAGGCGCAGGAAGTGCCAGACCTCGGTGGTGGTGGCTACCGTGCTCTTGCGGCCGCCGCGCGACAGCCGCTGCTCGATGGCGACCGTCGGCGGAATGCCCCACACCGCGTCCACCTCGGGCCGGCCGGCCGGCTGCACGATGGAGCGCGCGTAGGCGTTCAGCGATTCGAGGTAGCGCCGCTGGCCCTCGTTGAACAGGATGTCGAAGGCCAGCGTGCTCTTGCCGGAGCCGCTCACGCCGGTCACGACGTTGAACTTGCCACGCGGGATGTCGACGTTGACGCCCTTGAGGTTGTGCTCGCGCGCGTTGACGATCTTGATGGCCTCGTCCGCCTGGCGGCGCGCCTGGATGAGCTGCTGCAGCGGCCGCCCCTCTTCCACCGCGACGGCGGGCCGATCCATGTGCAGCGCGTAGTCGCGCAGCGCGGCCGCGGTGTGCGAGGTCGGGTGCTCGGCCACCGCTTCCGGCGTGCCGACGCAGACGATCTCGCCGCCCGCGTCACCGCCCTCGGGGCCGAGGTCGATGAGCCAGTCGGCCGCGCGGATGACGTCGAGGTTGTGCTCGATGAGGATCAGCGAATGCCCGGCCGTCAGCAGCTTGCGCATCGCCCGCATCAGCTTGGCGATGTCGTCGAAGTGCAGGCCGGTGGTCGGCTCGTCGAACAGGAACAGCGTGCCCTTCTTGGCGATGCCAAAGCGCGGGTTGCTCGCTGCTTCGGCCAGGAAGCCGGCGAGCTTGAGCCGCTGCGCCTCGCCGCCCGACAGCGTGGGCACCGGCTGGCCCAGGCGCACGTACTCCAGGCCCACGTCGACGATGGGCTGCAGCTTCTGCACGACCGCGCGGTGCTCGCCGAACAGGTGCACGGCCTCGGCGACGGTCAGCTCCAGCACGTCGGACACGCTGAGGTCCCGGTAGAGATTGGTGCCCTCAGTCGCCTCTGGCGACAGCTCCCCGAGGGAGCCCGATCCGGCCTTGGGGCGGCCCGGCGCCCGGATCGGGAGGCTCAGCTTCACGTCCAGCATCTCGGCGCGGAAGCGCTTGCCGTCGCAGTCCGGGCAGCGCAGGTAGACGTCGCTGAGGAACTGCATCTCCACATGCTCGAAGCCCGAGCCGCCGCAGGTCGGGCAGCGGCCGTCGCCGGCGTTGAAGCTGAACATGCCGGCGCTGTAGCTGCGCTCGACGGCCAGCGGCGCGACGGCGAAGAGCTTGCGGATCTCGTCGAACGCGCCCACGTAGCTGGCCGGGTTGGAGCGCGCCGTCTTGCCGATGGGCGACTGGTCGACGAACACGGCATCGGCCAGGTGGTCGGCCCCCAGCAGCTGCTCGTGCGCGCCGGGCGACTCGGTGGCCTTGCCGAACTGGCGGGCCAGCGCGGGGTAGAGCACGTCCTGCATCAGCGTGCTCTTGCCGGAGCCGGACACGCCAGTCACCACCACCAGCCGCTGCAGCGGGAACTCGACGGACACCTGCTTCAGGTTGTGCTCGCGCACGCCTTCGAGGATGAGCCTGGGCGTGCCGGCCTCCACCAGCCGCTTCAGCCCCATGCCGACGTGCTTGCGCGCACCGAGGTAGGCGCCGGTCAGCGTGTCGGCCGCGCGGATCTGCTCGGGCGTGCCGTCGAACACGATCTGCCCGCCGCGCTCGCCGGGGCCGGGGCCCATGTCGATGAGCCGGTCGGCCGCCAGCATGACCGCCGGGTCGTGCTCGACGACCACCAGCGTGTTGCCGGCGTCGCGCAGCCGCAGCATGGCCTGGTTGATGCGGCCCATGTCGCGCGGGTGCAGGCCGATGCTCGGCTCGTCCAGCACGAACAGCGTGTTCACGAGCGAGGTGCCCAGCGCCGTCGTCAGGTTGATGCGCTGCACCTCGCCGCCCGACAGCGTGCGGCTCTGCCGGTCCAGCGTCAGATAGCCCAGGCCCACGTCGCACAGGTAGCGGCTGCGGTGGCGGATCTCGTCCAGCAGCAGCTTCAGCGCTTCGTCCAGCATCGAACTCGGCAATTGCAGGCCATCGACGAAATCGCGCAGCTTCGCGATGGGCAGCTGCATCAGGTCGTGCAGGCTCAGCCCCGGCAGCGCCTCCAGCTGCTCACGGCTCCAGTCCACCCCGACGGGCAGGAAGCGCTGCGCGGCCGGCAGCGCCGCGTCGGCCAGCGCCTTGGCGCCGACACGCCACAGCAGCGCCTCGGTCTTCAGCCGTGCGCCACGGCAGCTGGGGCATTCGGTGTAGCTGCGGTATTTGGACAAGAGCACGCGGATGTGCATCTTGTAGGCCTTGCTCTCCAGGTAGTCGAAGAAGCGCTTGACCCCGTACCACTGCTTGTTCCAGTTGCCGTTCCAGTTGGGCGTGCCGTCGATGACCCAGTCACGCTGCGCGGCACTCAGCTCCTTCCACGACGTGTCGCGCGGGATGCCGGCCTCGCCGGCGTACTTCAGCAAGTCGTCCTGGCAATCCTTCCAGGCCGGCGTCTGCATCGGCTTGATGGCGCCGTTGCGCAGCGTCTTGCGCTCATCCGGGATGACCAGCCCCAGGTCCACGCCGATGACCCGGCCGAAGCCCCGGCAGGTCTCGCAGGCGCCGAACGCCGAGTTGAACGAGAACAACGCGGGCTGCGGGTCGGCATAGCGGATGTCGCTCTCGGGGCAGTGCAGCCCCGTCGAGAACCGCCACAAGGTCGCACCCTCGTCGCCCACATAGACCCCGAGTCGACCCGAACCTCGCTTGAGGGACAGCTCGATCGCCTCCATCGCCCGCTGCTTGTCGGCGCCGAGGATGCGAAAGCGATCGGCCACGACATCGAGCACCTTCTTGCCCTCCACCTCGCGCTCGGCCTGCACGCGCGTGAAGCCGCTGGCCGACAGCCACTGCGCCACCTGTTCCGCGCTGGTGCCGGCCGGCAGCTCGACCGGGAAGGTCAGCACCAGCCGCGGGTCGTCCTGCACGGTGGCGCGCGCCATCAGCTCGGCATAGATGCTCTGCGCCGTGTCGTGCCGCACCGGCAGCGCCGTGCGCCGGTCATACAGCTCGGCCGCACGGGCGTAGAGCAGCTTCAGGTGGTCGTTGAGCTCCGTCATGGTGCCCACCGTGGAGCGGCTGGTGCGCACCGGGTTGGTCTGGTCGATGGCGATGGCAGGCGGCACGCCGTCCACCTTGTCCACGGCCGGCCGGTCCATGCGGTCGAGGAACTGGCGCGCGTAGGCGGAGAACGTCTCCACGTAGCGCCGCTGGCCTTCGGCGTAGAGGGTGTCGAACACCAGGCTCGACTTGCCCGACCCGCTCGGGCCGGTCACGACCGTCAGCTCCGCCGTGCGCAGGTCGAGGTCCAGGTTCTTGAGGTTGTGCTGGCGGGCGCCTCGGATGCGGATCAGTCCGTCGGACATGGTGGGGGTCAAAACAACGAAGGCGAGCAGTGTAGGGACGCGGGTGACAAGAATCTGTCAGCACGCTCGCCATCGCCCCATGGCCCGTGCGCCTACGCAGCCGCGCCCGCTACCTGGCAAAGTTGACAGCACGGGTTGCGTGGCAGCGCTGGCTGCGGCAACAATGTCCCACCCCTTATCGGGGGCCATAACAACAAATGCAACGAGGACATGGGATGGACTACACAAGGCTGCTTGCTCAAGTGCCCACGCTTCCGATTTTTTTGAGCGCCGCCCATGGCGACGCCGGAGCTGGCGAGCCGCAGCCCGACGCCGTCGAGATGACGCCCGGCCAGTACCGCCTGCCCCAGGTGCTTCTCGTCGAAGACAACCACATCAACCAGGTCGTCGCGCTGGAATTCCTGGCGCTGATGGGCGTCCAGGCGCGGCTGGCCAAGAACGGCCACGAGGCGCTGGCCGCCTGCAAGGAAGCCGCCCCCGACCTGGTGCTGATGGACATCCAGATGCCCGGCATGGACGGCCTGGAATGCGCCCGCCAGCTGCGCGCCCAGCAACGCGGCGGCCAACTGCCCTCTTTTCCCATCCTCGCCCTGACCGCCCATGCGCTGGACGCCGACGTGGCTGCCAGCATGGAAGCCGGCATGGACGAGCACCTGACCAAGCCGCTGGACTTCGTGGCGCTGCGCACCCGGCTGCAGCGCTGGCTGAAGCTGCCAGACCCCAGCTGACCTTCCGCTCGCCGCGCCGGCCCGCGCACCGGTGAGCCCTGTTGGGGCCACGCCCCCCCGATTGCCATGAACCTCTACGCCGCCCTGCGCGCCGGCTTTCCCGCCGACCTCGACACCGTCGCCCTCGATTCGGACGGCGCCCACTACCGCTGGCGTGACCTGACCCGCGGCAGCGCCATGCTGGCCAACTGGCTGCAGCGGCTGGATCTGCCGCCCGGCAGCCGCGTGGCCGTGCACACCGACAAGAGCGTCGAAGCGCTCATCCTCTACCTCGCGGTGCTGCGCGCCGGCTTGGTCTACCTGCCGCTGAACCCGGCCTACCAGGCCAGCGAACTCACGCATTTCATCGCCGACGCCGCGCCGGCCGTGGTCGTGTGCGCCGGGCGCAACTTCGGCTGGGTCAGCAAGCTGGCCTTCCAGCAGGGCGTGCGCTGGGTCTTCACGCTGAACGACGACTGCACGGGCACGCTGCTGGATCGCGCCGCGCAGATGAGCGACGAGCAAGAGCCCGTGCCACGCGCACCAAGCGACCTCGCCGCCATCCTCTACACCAGCGGCACCACGGGGCGCAGCAAGGGCGCCATGCTGAGCCACGGCAACCTGCTGAGCAACGCGCAGACCTTGAAGGCCTTCTGGGACTGGCGGCCGGACGACGTGCTGCTGCACGCGCTGCCCATCTTCCACGTGCACGGTCTCTTCGTCGCCGCGCACGGTGCGCTGCTCAACGGCAGCCGCATGCTGTGGTTCAACCGCTTCGACGCCACGGCCGTGGCCACGCGCCTGCGCGAAGCCACCGTCTTCATGGGCGTGCCGACCCTCTATGTGCGGCTGCTGCAGGAGCCGGCGCTGGCCACGGCCCACATGCGTCTCTTCATCAGCGGCTCCGCGCCACTGCTGCTCGACACCTGGCGCGAGTGGCAGGCCCGCACGGGCCACCTGATCCTGGAACGCTACGGCATGAGCGAGACGCTGATGCTGACCTCCAACCCGTGCCGGCCCGAGGACGGCGAGCGTATCGGCGGCACGGTGGGCCGGCCGCTGCCCGGCGTGGGCCTGCGCGTGCGGCGCGATGACGGCGAGCCCTGTGCCACCGACGAGATCGGCCATGTGCAGGTGCGCGGGCCCAGCGTGTTCAGCGGCTACTGGCAGATGCCGGAGAAGACCGCCGAGGAGTTCACCGCCGACGGCTGGTTCAAGACCGGCGACGTCGGCCGGGTCGACGCCAAGGGCTATCTGACGCTGATCGGCCGCAGCAAGGACCTCATCATCAGCGGCGGGTTCAACGTCTACCCGGCCGAGGTGGAGGGTTTCCTGAACGAGTTGCCCGGCGTCGGCGAATCCGCCGTCATCGGCGTGCCGCACGCAGACTTCGGCGAAGCGGTGGTGGCCGTCATCACGCCCGCCGGCCAACCCGACCCCGAGGGCTTGATCGGTGCGCTGAAGGAGCGCATCGCCGGCTTCAAGGTGCCCAAGCGCGTCATCGTTTTGAATGAGCTGCCGCGCAATGCGATGGGCAAGGTGCAGAAGAAGCTGTTGAGGGAGCAGTACGCGGGGTTGTTTGCGTAAGGGCACGCGCTCTGCATAACCCAACCGTTGATCACGTCGTGCACCGTTTGGGGTGAGCGCTCCTCTTTGAGTGACTTTTCTCTGGCGCGTCAGAGAAAACTTACCCGCCCGCCAGGGCGGACTCCCGGCAACTCGGCATCGGGTCAACAGGCTATTCGCAAAAGCAACCCAACACAGGCCACACACTCAGCAGCTCACCCCCGCCTTCACCTCGCCCAGGGCCAGCTGCAGCACGCGCGCGTCGCTGCTGGCCCGGTGGCGCTGGAGCTGCTGACGGGCGCGCACGGCCTCGGTGACCGATTTCCAGCGCTGGGCCTCGCTCTCCGTGAGCAGGCGGCGCAGATCGTCCAGCTTGAAGCCCGGGCGCATCGCCACCGCGTCATACAACCGGCTGATCCAGCTGTAGTCATGGCCCCAACCGTCGCAGAACACCGTCTGCCCGCGCAGCCGGGTGTTGAGTTGCTCGGCCATCCAGCGCGCCGGCTTGCCGTGCCTGCGCAGCAACTCGCGGTGGATGCCGTGCAGCGCCTCGGCGCGTTCGTCCCAGTGCAGCCAGTCGGGCTCGGGCCGGATGAGCGCGCAGAAGAGCGCCCCGTCACCGGCGCTGTAGCCAATTTCGATGGGATAGCTGCCCCGCCCGAAGCCCGAGGCTTCGACGTCCAGGATCGTGGGCAACTCGTCCATCGGCCCGAGTGTGTCAGGCCGGCGGCGGGAAGTCACACCGGGTTGTCGATGACCATGTCCCGCTCGAACAGCTGCAGCGCCGCGCGGCCGACCTGGCGCGTGTCCCACCACGCATAGGCCCCCACGCCCGCCGCGCCGACCAGCGGCACCCAGCGCGACAGCACGCGCCCGGCCGCCTGCTTGCCGACATGCACGCCCACCGCCGCCGCGACGCGCTGCAGCAGTGCCTGCGCCGCCGGGCGCACGATGATGCGCTCGCCAACCCGCACCGAGAGGTCCCGCAAGGCCTGAGCGGCCGTGTGGCGGAACAGGCACCACATCATCTGCGCCGGCCCCAGCTCGGCGCTGCGGCCATAGAGGGCGGCGATGTCGGCCACGAGCTGGCGCTGGATGTGCCAGACGGCCATCATCTCCGGGGCAATGGTGGCCCAGCCCAGCGGGCCGGCAGGCAACGCCAGCGTGCCAGCGGCGAGCGCCGCCTTGGTGGCGGCAGCCTCGATGGCGCGCGAGGCGTCGTCCTGCGGCCGAGGGCTCACATTGCAGCCCGGCTCGGGTGGCTGCGCCACCAGCTGCAGCATCTGTTGACCCAGGTGATCAGTCATGTCCGTACTTCGCATCGGCCTCGACGGCGCCATCCTCCCACAGCCAGACGCCTTGCACATTACCCGGTTAGCGGCTAGCGTCCTGTCTGCCAACACAGCGCCTTGATGACGCGGCACACAGCCATGGCGTCACGCCCGTGGCATCACAGGGAGACTCAACGTGCATGTCCTCACCCACCTGCGCATCGGTCAACGCCTCGGCCTGGGCTTCGCCATCGCCATCGCGTTCAGCGTCCTGATCGCCGTCTACGCGCGCATCGAGATGATCAAGATCAACGCCGAGCTGGCGCTGATGGTCAACGACCGCATGGTGAAGGTCGAGCAGCTCCACCAGATCAAGGACAACGTCAACTGGACCGCTCGCGCCGTTCGCAACATCGCGTTGTTGACCGACCCCGACGCCATCAAGAAGGAGGTCGACAGCATCGCGGCCAACCGCAAGAGCACGGTGGAGCTGTTCGACAAGCTCAAGGCCACCGTTGTCACCGAGCAAGGCGTCAAGCTGCTGACGGCGGCGTCCGACATGCGGGCGCCCTACGCCGCGTCCACGCAGCGCGTGATCGACCTGGCCAAGCGCGAACAGCGCGACGCGGCACGCGACCTGCTGCTCACCGAGACGCGAGCGGCCCAGCAGCAGTACTTCACTGCGCTGGAAGCACTCGTCGACTACCACAAGGAGCTCATGCACACGGCCGCAGACAAAGCCGCTGGCGCGGTGTCTTCGGCCTCCATGAGCCTGACGGCGGCCGCCATCATGGCGGCGCTGGCCGGCGCGGCGCTGGCCGTGCTGATCGCGCGCTCCGTCGTGCACCCGATCCGCCAGGCCGTGGAGGCCGCAGAAACGGTCGCCGAGGGCGACCTGCGCCTGCAACTCGTGACCGACCGCCGGGACGAGACCGGCCAGTTGCTGGCCGCGCTGCAGCGCATGAACGACGCCCTCGTCAGCGTGGTCGCCACCGTACGTGGCAACGCGGAGAGCGTGGCCACCGCCAGTGGCCAGATCGCCCAGGGCAATGCCGACCTCAGCCAGCGCACCGAAGAGCAGGCCAGCAGCCTGCAGCAGACCGCCGCATCGATGGAAGAACTGAGTGCTACGGTCAACCACAACACCGACACGGCGCGCCAGGCCAACCAGCTCGCCGACAACGCCGCGCGCGTCGCCGCGAGCGGCGGGCAGGTCATGGGCCAGGTCGTCGACACCATGGAGCAGATCACGCAGAGCTCGCGCAAGATCGCCGACATCATCGGCACCATCGACGGCATCGCGTTCCAGACCAACATCCTGGCGCTGAACGCCGCCGTCGAGGCTGCGCGGGCCGGCGAGCAGGGGCGCGGCTTTGCTGTCGTGGCGGGCGAAGTGCGCCTGCTGGCGCAGCGCTCCGCCGAGGCCGCGCGCGAGATCAAGGCGCTGATCGGCGCCAGCGTGGAGCGCGTCGAGAACGGCAACACGCTGGTCGGCGAGGCCGGCCGCACGATGAACGATGTGGTGGGCCAGGTGCGACGGGTGGCTGACCTCATCAGCGAGATCAGTACCGCCAGCGGCGAGCAGGCCAAGGGCATCAGCCAGATCGGCGAGGCCGTCAGCCAGCTCGACCAGGTCACGCAGCAGAACGCCGCCCTGGTGGAGGAAAGCGCCGCTGCCGCCGAGAGCCTGCGCGTGCAGGCCGACCAACTGGCCACGACGGTCGCCGCCTTCAAGCTCGACCATGCCAGCCCGGCCGCCGCGCCGCGTGCGCCGGCCCCGCGCCCCGCGCACACGGCACGCCCGC
>JACCDQ011801755.1_pt1 | contig 12016 bp, 5 predicted proteins | sample 7446031 | NCBI WGS metagenome assembly JACCDQ01 (sample SAMN15323442, study PRJNA562643) | freshwater metagenome | isolation source: river surface water | place: USA:Blue River Watershed | collected 2017-08-17
GATCACCCCGTAGTCGGTCACGGCGAGGTTGTCGCGCACCAGCGGCTCCTCGCGGGCGTCGTTGACCTGGAGCGGCGCATCGCTCGCCACCACGTATTGGCAGAATGAATGCGTGAGCGGCGTCTCGCGCCCGCCGGGCGCGCCCGATTCCGAGGCGACTACCTGCCGGTCCGTCTCGATCAACGACACCACCGACACGGGCACACGCAGGAGGCGCCCGACCATCGCCGTCACGCGGTCGAACTGGGCGTCGTCCGCCTGTTCGGCGAGACCCGCATTCAGCAGGGCGGCGAGTCGGGCGCGCCAACGCACCTCGGGTTCCGGCGATCCCGGGCCGACCGCAATAATCGGGGTGCCCATCAGCGCCGCGCCGGACTTGCCGGTGCTTTGAGGGTGGCGATCAGGTAGTCCTGGATCTGTTTGTGCGTCACGTCCGGCGCATCCGGATACACCAACTCGCACGGCACGCCGAGCGCGCGGAGTTTTTCCTGCAGTTTCACCCCATAGTTGGCCGTGTGGGTCGGATCCTTCTGGGTCTGACCAAGCGCGGGTGCAGCGGCGTAGTGAAGATAGATCGGCGGATCGTCCTTCGTCGCGTGTTCGATGGGGGAGTATTTTTTGATCCACGGCAGCACCGACTCGCGCGCGGCGAGAAACGCCGCGAACTGCGTGTCGCGGGTCTTGAGATCGTTCGGGTCCGGAAAAAACCCGAAGGCGTGCCCGCCGTAGCGGCTGTTCGGCGTCCACTCCTTCAGCTCCTTCGGGTCGAGCGAGGTCTGGGCTCCGCTCACCGCCGCGCACCACAACCGCGTCGATTCGCGCGCCACCGGGTCGGCGCTGCCTGCTTGGGCGAGGTCCGGGTGAAAGGCGAGCCACAGGCTCGAGCACGCCCCGGCCGAACCGCCGGTCGCGCCGATGCGCGCCTTGTCGAGATTCCACGCGCCGGCCTGGCTGCGCACATATTGCAGGGCGCGCGCCGCATCCGCGATCGGCCACTCGACCGGCGGCTTCACGCCCGCGGCGATCGCGTGCTGGATGAAGCGGTAGTTGATCGAGACGACGGAGATTCCCGCCGCGAGGTAGCGCTCGAGGCCGGCGACCCTGGCCTTGTCGCCGTTGACCCAGCCGCCGCCGTGAATGTGGAAGACCACCGGCGTCGGCGTCGCCGACTTCGCCTGCCAAAAATCCAGCCGGTGCCGCTCGTGCGGTCCGTAGGCGACATCGGCGCGGGTGGGCGCCGGCTGCGGCGCCTCGGCTTTTTTCGCCGGCGCGGCTTTGGGCGCGGCCACCGCCGCATCGGCCGCAGCGGACTTGGCGGTTTCGGCACCGCCGACGAGCCCGCCTGCGGCGAGCCACACGACCATCAGGGGAAGTTTCTTCATGGGGAAAGCGACCGCTCCACTGGGGCGGGCCGGGCAGCGCGTGGCAACGCCGCATTCACGTTTGACGCCCCTGCGCCCGCTCCCTCTCCATCGCGCGCCCCCTCCCCCATGCGTCGCCTGCGCGTTCTCGCCGCTCTTCTGCCCTTCGCCGCCCGCCTCGCCGGCGCCGAGCCGGCTCCGCCCGACTTCAACCGCGACATCCGCCCGATCCTCTCGGAAAACTGCTTCCGCTGCCACGGCCCCGATGCCGAAGACCGCAAGGGCGGCCAGGACGGCCTGCGCCTCGACACCCGCGCCGGCGCGACCGCCGACCTCGGCGGCGGCGGCTTCGCCATCGTGCCCGGCCGGCCCGACGCCAGCGAACTGATCCAGCGTCTCGTCACCACCGACGACGAGGAGCTGATGCCGCCGCGCAAGACCGGCAAGAAACTCTCCGCCGCCGAGATCGACACGCTGCGGCGCTGGATCGCCGCCGGCGCACCCTACGCGCGGCATTGGGCCTACGAACGTCCGCAGCGGCCTCCGTTTCCCGCCACCATTCTTCACGGCTGGACGCGCAACCCGATCGACAACTTCATCCTCGCCCGCCTCGAGCTCGAAAAACTCCGCCCGCAGCCCGAGGCCGATCGCCCCGCCCTCGCCCGCCGCGTCGCGCTCGACCTCACCGGGCTCCCGCCCGCGCTCGCCGAGGTCGATGCCTTCGTCGCCGACCGCGCGCCCGACGCCTACGAGCGCTTCGTCGACCGTCAGCTCGCCAAGCCCGCCTACGGTGAACACTGGGCGCGCCAGTGGCTCGACCTCGCCCGCTACGCCGACTCCAAGGGCTACGCCGACGACCAGCCCCGCGTCATCTGGCGCTACCGCGACACGGTGATCGACGCCTTCAACCGCAACCAGCCCTTCGACCAGTTCACCGTCGAGCAACTCGCCGGCGACCTCCTGCCCAACCCGACGCAGGACCAGCTCTTCGCCACCGGCTTCCATCGCAACACGATGAACAACACCGAGGGCGGCACCGACGACGAGGAGTTCCGCGTCGCCGCCGTCGTGGACCGCGTCAACACCACCATGGCCGTCTGGATGGGCACCACGATGGCCTGCGCGCAGTGCCACACCCACAAATACGATCCGCTCACCCAGACCGAATACTTCCGGCTCTACGCCATTTTCAACCAGACCGAGGACGCCGATCGCAGCGACGAGACGCCGCTGCTCGAATTCTTCACCGCCGAGCAGCAGGCGCAGCGCCGCACCTGGGAAACCGAACTCGCCGCGCTCGACCGCACCTTTGCCACCGCCGCCGCGGGTCCCGCGCACCGCGCCGCCCTTGAAAAGTGGATCGCCGCCTTCCCGCGCGACATCGCATGGACGTTTTCGCCCGTCGCCGCGCTCAAGTCCGCCGCCGGCGCGAGCCTCGCCGCGGCCGACGACGGCACCGTCTCCGTCACGCCCACCGCCGCCTCGTCCGCCCCCAGGCAGAGCAAAAAGAAAAAGGCCGCGCCGACAGCGACCGACCCCGCGACGACGGCCTCCGCACCGACAGCACCGGGCGACACGACGACCATCACGCTCGCACCCACTCCTAATCCCGACCGCCCGATCACTGCGCTCCGCCTCGAGACCCCGCCGCTAGCCGGCGGCGCCGCCGGCAACTTCGTCGTCACCCGCGTCCGCGTCGGCGTCGTGCCCGCCGCGCCGCACCGCACCGCGCGCTTCGTCCGCATCGAGCTGCCCGGCAAAGCCCGCACGCTCGCACTCGCCGAGGTGGAAGTGTTCAGCGGCGGAAAAAACATTGCCGCCACCGGCCGCGCCACGCAGGTCTCCACCGATCACGCCGGCGCCGCCGCCCTCGCTGTCGACGGCCGCACCGACGGCGATTTCCAAAAAGCGCCCGGCGCGCTCACCGCCGCGGCCGACGACGCCTGGTGGGAGCTCGACCTCGGCTCGCCCCAGCCGCTCGAGCGTATCGTCGTCTGGGGCCGCACCGGCGCCGAGCAAACGCCCACCGGCCTGCGTATCCGCGCCCTCGATGCGGACCGCGGCCTCGTTTTCGAGCAGACCGCGCGCACCGCGCCCAAGCCCAGCCTCGCCGTCGCCCTCACCGATCCCCTCGACGTGAAACTTGCGCGCGTCGCCGCCGACTACGCCCAGCCCGAGTTCGACGAATCGCTGGTTCTCGCCGACGCGGAACCTAAGGCGCCCAATCGCCGCAAGCCCACCGCCACCCGCAAAGGCTGGGGCGTCGCCGGCGCGGTCGATCGCGCCCACGCGCTCGACGTCCAGTTCGAGCGCCCGCTCACCCTCCAGCCCGGCGAGAAGCTCGTCGTCACGCTCGAACAGCGCTCCTCCGTCCCCGGCGCCATGCTCCGACGCTTCCGCCTCGGCCTCACCGCCGAACCGCGCATCGCCGAGCGCCTCGTCCCGCCCGCCGCCGTCGTCGCGCTCCTCGACGCCCCCGCCGCAGCCCGCGACGACGCCGCCACCACGCGCCTTCTCGATCACTACGTGCGCGAAGTCGCCCCCGAGCTGAAGGCGGAGCGCACCCGCTTCGCCGCCACGCGCCGTTCCCTCGACGAACTCGCGCCCGTCACCTCGCCGATCATGCGCGAGCTGCCGCCGGCCAAGCGCCGCAAGACCCACGTGCAGCTCCGCGGCAATTTCCAGGCGCTCGGCGACGAGGTGCAGCCGGGCGTGCCCGCCGTCTTTCCGCCGCTGCCCGCCGGTGTCCCCGCCGATCGCCTCGCCCTCGCCCGCTGGCTCGTCGCCCCGGAAAATCCCCTCACCGCCCGCGTGCTCGCCAACCGTCTCTGGGAATCGGTCTTCGGCCTCGGCCTCGTGCGCACCGCGGAGGAGTTCGGCTCGCAGGGCGAACTGCCCTCGCACCCCGAACTGCTCGACTGGCTCGCCGTCGAACTCGTCGAAAGCGGTTGGGACCAGAAGAAATTCCTCCGCCTGCTCGTCACCTCGGCCGCCTACCGTCAGAGCGCGCGCGTCACCGCCGCCGCCCTCGCCGCCGATCCGGAAAACCGCCTGCTCTCGCGCGGACCGCGTTTCCGCCTCGGCGCCGAAGTCGTGCGCGACCAGGCCCTCGCCGTCAGCGGCCTGCTCAGCGCCAAGACCCACGGCCCGTCCGTGCGCCCCTATCAGCCCGCCTTCGACCTCAAGGCCGCGTTCGGCGGTGCGCTCGATTGGAAGACCAGCGCCGGCGAGGACCGCCTCCGCCGCGCGCTCTACACGGAGTGGCGCCGCAGCAGCCCCTATCCGTCGATGGTCACGTTCGACGCGCCCAACCGCGAGGTCTGCACCGTGCGCCGCTCGCGCACCAACACCCCCCTCCAGGCCCTCGTCACCCTCAACGACCCGGTTTATGTCGAGGCCGCCCAGGCCCTCGCCCGCCTCGTTGCCCACGGCCACGCCTCGGTCGAGGACAAGGTCCGCGACGGCTTCCGCCGCGTGCTCCTCCGCGCGGCGACCGATGCCGAGGTCGCCCCGCTCGCCGCGCTCTATCGACGCAGCCGCGCCGATTTCGAGCGCACGCCCGACCAGGCCGCGGCCCTGATCGCCAACCCGGAGAATCCGCCGCCCGCCACGCTCGCCCCGGCCGATCTGGCCGCCTGGACCGCCGTCGCCAACGTCCTGCTCAACCTCGACGAGACGCTCATGAAACGCTGAGCCCCGCCGCCCATGAATCTCCGTCTCGCCCAGCTCCAGCACCACACCCGCCGCCAGTTTCTCCGCGGCGTCGGCCAGTTCAGCCTCGGCGCCATTGCGCTCCAGGCTCTCCGCTCCACCCCGTTGGCCGGCGCCGTCACGGCGCCGTCGCTCGCCGATCCGTTTGCCCCCCGCCCCGCGCCGCACGCCGCCAAGGTGAAGCGCGTGATTTACCTCCACATGTCGGGCGGCCCGCCGCACCTCGACCTGTTCGACTACAAGCCCGAGCTCGTGAAACGCGACGGGCAGCTCGCACCCGACGACTTCATCAAGGGCAGGAAATTCGCCTTCACCTCCGGCACGCCGCGCCTGATGGGCACGCCGCGCACCTTCTCGCAGCACGGCGCCGGCGGTATCTGGATGTCGGATGCGATCCCGCACTTCCAGTCGGTCGCCGACGAGCTCTGCGTCATCAAGTCGATGCACAGCGACCAGTTCAACCACACGCCCGCCGAGCTGCTGCTGTTCACCGGCTCGCCCCGCGGCGGCCGCCCGTCGATGGGCTCGTGGGTGACCTACGGCCTCGGGTCGGAAAACGCCAACCTCCCCGGCTTCGTCGTGCTCATCAGCAGCGGCGTGCAGCCCAGCGCCGGCCAGAGCGCGTGGGGCACCGGCTTCTTGCCGTCGGTCTTCCAGGGCGTGCAGTGCCGCTCCAAGGGCGACCCCGTGCTCTACGTCAGCGATCCCGCGGGCATGGACCGCGCGCTGCGCCGCCGCACCCTCGACGCCTTGCGCGACCTCAACGAACTCCAGGCCGCCGAGCTCGGCCACCCCGAGACCGTCACGCGCATCGCCCAATACGAACTCGCCTTCCGCATGCAGGCCAGCGTGCCCGAGGTGATGGACATCGCGCGCGAGTCCGCCGCGACGCTCGAGGCCTACGGCGCCAAGCCCGGCGAAGCCAGTTTCGCCAACAACTGCCTGCTCGGCCGCCGCCTGCTCGAGCAGGGCGTGCGCTTCGTGCAGCTCTTCGACTGGGGCTGGGATTTCCACGGCACCAACCCGCGCGAGGATATCCGCCACGGCCTGACCGAAAAGATGGCCCGCACCGACAAACCCGTCGCCGCCCTCATCCGCGATCTCAAGCAGCGCGGCCTGCTCGACGACACCCTCGTCGTCTGGGGCGGCGAGTTCGGCCGCACGCCCTTCCGCGAAGGCCGCACGGCCGCGAGCGACGTCCTCGGCCGCGACCATTTCCCGGACGCGTTTTCGCTGTTCCTTGCCGGCGGCGGCGTGAAGCACGGCATCAGCTACGGCGCGACCGACGAACTCGGCTTCGGCATCACGGAAAACAAGGTCCACGTGCACGACCTGCAGGCCACGATTCTGCACCTGCTCGGCTTCGACCACACGGAGCTCACCTACCGTTTCCAGGGCCGCGACTTTCGTCTCACCGACGTGCACGGCCACGTCGTGAAGGACATCCTCGCGTGACGCCGTCCCCCGCGCCGACGCCGGATCCGGTCGACGCCGCGGACGACGAACCTGCGCTGCTCGCCTTCGGTCGCCGGCCGGTCGACGTCTGCGTGCCGCCGCTCCTGCTCGCCGCGGTGTGGGTGCTGCATCAGACCCCGCTGACGTTTTTCCTGACCGGATTCCATGTCTGGGTGCACGAGCTCGGCCATGCGTTGCCGGCATGGCTCTGCGGACGTGCCGCCGTGCCGATTCCGTTCGGCTGGACCCCGATCTCGTCCGCCTACTCGCCGGTCGTCCATTGGGGACTGCTCGGGCTGTTGGTCGCGCTCTTTGTCGCCGGCTGGCGGGAACGCAAAGTCTGGCCGATGTTCGCGGCCTTCGTGCTCGTCCCGGTCCAGCACCTCCTGACGTGGCATCTGCCGGAACCTCGCCAGGAATTCTGGTTCGGCGCCTTCGGCGGCGTCGCCGGCGAATTCGTGCTCGGCACGCTCTTCATGATGGCGTTCTACGTGCGCTTGCCGGAGTTCTTCCGCTGGGGCGCCTGCCGCTACATCGTGTTCCTCATCGGCGCCTCGGCCTTCCTCAACATCTGGCTCCGCTGGACCGACGTGTATCGCGGCCTCGAAGAGATTCCGTTCGGCACGCTCATCGCCGGCGAGGAAGATTCCGGCGGCGACATGAACCAGCTCATGGAGATCTACGGCTGGACCAAGTTCGACATCCGCCGCACCTACTACCGGCTCGGCGTGGGCTGCTGGATCGCGCTTGGTCTGACTTGGGCCGCGTTTGCCCTGCGCCTCCCCCGGCTCGCCGACGCGCTCGTCGCACGTTGGCAGGCTCGACGCGCCGCCGCTCGGGACTGAGCCCGCCCTCCCGGGGGAAAACGCCTTCGACCGGCCGGGCGGCGAGCGCGGCACTTGCTTTGCCCTGCACCCGCCGCAAACGTGTCCGCACCCCGCCCCATGAACCTGACCCACTGCGCCCGTTCCGCGGCGCGGCCGGCCCGCGTCGCGCTGCTCCTGCTCGCCGCCCTCCCCGCCGCCGTCTCCGCCGCCACCATCACCGGCACCGTCCTGCACACCTCCCGCGGCGAATATCTCGCCCACGCCGAGGTCCGCATCGCCGGCACCGCCCTCGTCACCGTGACCGAAAGCGACGGCTCCTACCGCCTCGCAAATGTCCCCGCCGGCACCCACACCCTCGTCGTCACCTACACCGGCCTGCGCCCGGAGCGCGCCACGATCACCGTGGACGCGACCGCCGCCGCGCGACGCGACTTCGAGCTCGCGCCCGCGGGCGCCGAAGCGGGCGCCGGCACCGCCGCCGGCGCGGGCGTGCAGAAGCTCGACGCCTTCGTCGTTCGCTCCGAACGCGAGGGCAACGCCAAGGCGCTCATGGAGCAGCGCCGCTCGATGAACCTCACCAACAGTCTCTCCTCCGACGTCTTCGGCGACGTCGCCGAGGGCAGCGTCGGCGAATTCCTCAAGAACGTCCCCGGCGTCGACGTCGACTACGTCGGTCCCGACGCCCGCGGCCCGCGCCTGCGCGGCCTCGATCCGCAGTATGTCGGCGTGAGCGTCGACGGCATGACGCTCGCCAGCGCCGACGGCTCGCAGTCGCTCGGCGGCGGCGCGCGCTCCTTCAGTTTCGACCAGGTCTCCGTCAACGCCCTCGACCGCATCGAGGTCAACTACACCACCGCCGCCGACCAGGACGCCGATGCGCCCGCCGGCACGATCAACCTGAAGACCAAGCGCGCTTTCGAGCGCAAGGGCCGCCGCCTTTCGTGGCAGCTCAACGTCATGGCCAACGGCGACAACTTCGGCCCGCGCCGCAGCTACGGCCCCAGCGACGTGCTCACCCGGAAATTCCGCCCGGGCGGCATTTTCGAGTATTCCGACAGTTTCTTCGGCAACCGGCTCGGCCTCGTGCTCAACATCAGCGACTCCAACCAATACATCGTCCAGAGCCGCGTGGACATGACCTACAACGCCGCGCCGACCGCCGCCGATCCGCGGCCGCGCGTGCTCACCAACGTCACCGCCATCTCCAACCCGCGCTTCACCGAACGGTTCACCCCTTCGCTCACGCTCGACTGGAAGGCCACGCGCTCCCTCGTCCTGTCGCTCAGCGCGATGTATAACTACTTCGACGCCTTCATCGACAACCGCACCGCCGCGTTCTCCGTGCCCGGCGGCCGCGCCTCCGTGACCGGCGACGGCCTGAACAACCTCACGTTCAACAACGCCCAAGTCGCCCTCACCACCAACCACGAGCACAAATACGCCCAGACCCGCACCGTCACCCCGAAGTTCGAGTTCCGGCGCGGCGATTGGCTCGTCGACGGCGGCCTCCACTACACGATCTCGACCAACCAATACGTCGCCCTCCCGCGCGTCGGACCGCAGACGCTCACGACCGCCGCGCTCACCGGGCTCACGCTCCAGCTCGACCGCTCCGCCCTCGACGACGTCGACTGGAAAATCAGGCAGACGGCCGGCCGCAACTTCAGCGACCTCGCGAATTTCACCAACCCCCGCCTCGCCGACGACATGCGTTTCGCCGAGCAGGAGGTCTACCAGGCGCAGGCCAACGCCCGCTGGACCGCGCCGTGGCGCCTGCCGACCTGGCTCAAGGTCGGCGGCAAGGTCACCGAGGACTACCATCGCTTCCGCAATCCCAACGCCGCGCTCAGCTGGCGTTACGACGGCCCGGGCGGCGGTCCGACCGGCAGCTTTGCCAACCTCGCGTTTCCCGCCAACCGCTGGGGCCTCGAAAACGGCCTCGAAGCCACCTCGCTCGCCGGCTCCCCGCCCGTGTTTCCGAACCGCCCGGGCATCGCCACGCTTTTCCGCGAGCAGCCCGCGCTGTTCACCAGCACCACCACGGCGGCCAACTTCTACACCGCCTACATCGACAACGCGAGTTACATCAAGGAGACGCGCCTCGCCGGCTACGGCCTCGCCAACGTCCGCGTCGGCCGCGTGCAGCTGCAGGGCGGCCTGCGCTGGGAGGAGAACGAAATCGCGCTCCGCGAATTCCAGCAGCGCACCGCCGCCGAGGTGCGCGCCGCGGGATTCACCGTCACGCCCGCCAACGGCCGCGCCACCACCATCCCGGGGCTCACCTACCAGTTCATGAGCCTGCCCAAGGTCGAGCGCTCCTCCGCCTACGACAATTTCTTCCCCTCCGTCAGCGCCAAGCTGAACCTCAGCGAGAATTTCCAGGCCCACCTCGGCTACAGCTCCACGCTTTCGCGCCCCGCCCTCGGCAACCTCGGCGGCGTGCTCGAGTTCAACGAGACCACGCTCGTCGCCACCGTGCCCAACCCGAACCTGCTGCCCGAGCGCTCCAAGAATTTCTCCGGCCGCGTCGCGTATTACTTCGAGCCCGTCGGCAACCTCGCGCTCACGCTCTTCCAGAACGACATTTCCAACAGCGTGATTTCGCAGGAATTCCCCGCCTCCGCCTTCGGCTTCGAGGACGATCCGCTCTACTCCACCTACCGCTTCATCTCCACCGGCAACCGGCCCGGCACCCTGCGCGTCCGCGGCGGCACGATCGAATACAGCCAGGCCCTCTCCTTCCTCCCCGGCCGCCTCCGCGGCCTCAACGCTTCCGCCAGCTACACGCGCACCTACGCCAGCGCCCCCCGCGCCGCGATGGTCCCGCACATGATCAGCGGCACGCTCAGTTACCGCCACCGCGGCGTCACCTTCGGCGTCGCCGGCAAGTGGACCGACGCCACGCCGTTCACCACCACCGGCGTCATCACCTACCGCAAGGCCCGCACCATGATCGACCTCAACGGCGGGTATCAGCTCACGCCCCGCACCGGCCTCTTCTTCCAGGTGCGGAATCTCTTCAACATCCCCGAATACCGCTACCAGATCTCCCCGAGCTTCCCCACCGCCCACACGCTCGTCGGCACGTTCTGGACCTTCGGCATCAAGGGCGTGTTCTGAGCCGCCCGCACCGGCGGTCCGCACTCGGTCACCGCCACCCCTGCAGCGCACGTCCTCGTGGTTCGGCATCCGTGCCGATCCGCGCGATCTGTCGTTAACCCCACCCCGCCCCGCCGCCGCCGTTACTCCCGCCCTCGTCGGTGAGCGTCTCCTGTCCGCCCCGCGGCGAGTGGACGCGACCCGCGTCCGCCGTCGCAATCCGCGGTCTTCGTCCGCCGCTCGCCGCGCCGCACCTCCACCGCCGGTCGGAAATTGTCTCGGAATACCCGCGGCATGCTTTCAATTCAGAGCACCCCAGCGTCGCTCCAACCCCGGCGCCCCCGATCACCATGCCCTACCCCACCGCTTCGGCGCTGCGCTTCGCGTGCGCGCTGCTTTCCGGCTCCGCCTGCGTCGCCGCCGCTCTCGCCGCCGACACCGCCGCGCTTTCCGGCCGCGTGCAAAACGCCGCCACCGGCCAATCCCTCAACAACGCCCGCGTCTCCATCCGCAGCTCCGATGCCGTCGCGTTCACCGACGAGACCGGCACCTATCGGTTCGCGCAGGTGCCGGCCGGCGCGATCACGCTCGAGGTGTTCTACACCGGCATGGAGCCGCAGCGCATCCCGCTGCAGCTCGCCCCCGGCACCGCCGTCGAGCGCGACATCGCGCTCAACGCCGCCGGCGCGGACCGCGCCCGCGCCGGCGAGACGATCAAGCTCGAGTCCTTCGTCACCTCCGTCTCGCGCGAGATGGACGGCGCCGCCATCGCCATCAACGAGCAGCGCTTCGCCGCCAATATCGTCAACGTCGTCGCCGCCGACGAATTCGGCGTCGTGCCCGACGGCAATGTCGGCGAGTTCCTGAAAATGCTTCCGGGCATCACCATGGACTACCGCGGCGGCGATCCGCGCGAGATCTCCATGAACGGCGTCTCCTCCGCCAACGTCCCCGTCACCATCGGCGGCTTCGCCCTCGCCACCTCCGAGGTCTCGGGCGCCGGCCGCAACGTCGAACTCAACGCCATCTCGATCAACAATCTCTCCCGCATCGAGGCCGTCTACTCGCCCACGCCCAAGACGCCCGGTTCCGCCCTCGCCGGCTCCGTCAATATGGTGCCCCGCTCCGCCTTCGAGCGCACCCGCCCCGTGTTCAACGGCAGCGTCTACCTCGCCGCCCGCGACAGCTCCCTCGAGGGCCGCACCGAGGGCCCGAGCAGCCGCGCCACGCCCACCTGGAAGATCCGCCCCGGCTTCGAGTTCTCCTGGATCGTGCCCGTCAACAAACGCTTCGGGTTCACCGTGTCCGCCGGCGCCTCCACCCAATACGTCGAGGGCCCGCTTCTCACCAACACCTGGCGCGGCTCCGGCACCGCCACCAACGGCACCACCTTCCCCGACACCACGCCGGACCGCCCCTACCGCAGCGACTTCCTCGTGCGCATCGAATCCAAGATCGCCGACCGCACGTCCTTCGCCGCCACCGCCGACTACAAGCTCAGCCCGACCGACCGTTTCTCGCTCTCGCTCCAATACGGCACCTTCCACACCGACTTCAACCAGC
>JACCDQ010448456.1_pt1 | contig 12013 bp, 9 predicted proteins | sample 7446031 | NCBI WGS metagenome assembly JACCDQ01 (sample SAMN15323442, study PRJNA562643) | freshwater metagenome | isolation source: river surface water | place: USA:Blue River Watershed | collected 2017-08-17
ATTTAGAATAATTTGTAAATATCTCATTTGATAAATTTATTGAATCTTCATATGGATTTGTTGAAAATAATATAAAATTAAAATCTTTATTTATATCATATAATTCATATTTATAATTATTTATTTTACTTATATTTATATTTGAATTTGATAATATTATATTTTTTTCTTCACAAAACTTTAATATTATTTTATATAATTTTTCTAAATCTAATTTATAATCTAATATTTTATAATAAGAATTATTTAATAATTTAGATACTATTGATTTATTCATATCTTTATTATATTTACCTTTTAATTTATTATTTATTAGATAAAATAATTAATAAATAATTAAATATAATATATTAAATATACTTTTATTTATTTAAATACAACTATCAAATCTTAATATTATTATTAAGATATTATTATCGATTTATACTATAATTTTTTTATTTATTTCTAATGCGAACTATTCCCAAAAGATTACAAAATTCGTATTTTCAATTATTTAATTCTAGACTTATTTCTAAAAAACATTATGATAATGAAGCTATTAAACATTTTGAATCTTTATTAAATTCATCATTACCCACTACTGATTATGAAAATGCTATTTATTATTTTATTAAAGAAATTTATTATGATGATCGTAAAAAATTTCTTTCATTTATACATAATTCTAATTTGCAACCATTTATATTATATACCAATAATAAAAATATTATAAATCATTTTGAATTAGAATATAAAATTTATATTAATTGGGATAAAATTAAAAAAAAATATAAAGTTGAAAGATATAACAAACATAATGATTCATCATTATCTGATAATATGGATTTTAATAGATCTAATTCTTCTAATGAAAGTTATTTTTCAGATTCTATATCTTCTAATGAGATTTTTGAATAATTTATATTTAAACTTTTAAATTTATATATTTATATTATTATTAAATTAATTATATTTATTATGAATGAGTCTAAAGATAATTTTAAAAATAATTCTATTTCTAAATTAGAACAACATTTATTAGATTCTGAAAAAGAATTTAATACATTATTTCAAAGAATAAATGAAAAAAGAAAAGAACTTAATAATCAAAACAATAAAAATAATAATATTTTAATTAATAATGATAAACATTAATATTCTGGAATTATTAATCCTTTTTTAATATCATTATTTCTTTTTTTTAAATCTGATAAACATTTAGATCCACATGTTTGCCGTTTTCTTTTTTGATATGAAAACTTTTTACTACACATTACACATTTTGTAAATCTTATTATTATTAATTTTTGTCTTATTTTCTCTTTTGTTTCTGCTGACATTTTTCTTCCTCTGTTATTATATTTTGCCGAACATGAATGACTACAAAAATCATTATAACTTTTTCTCATTTCTTTATATTGTTTATTAAATTCTTTTTCACAATTTTTACATTGTGTTAATATTGTTTCATGTCTATTTACTGGAATATTTGATAATCTTAATGCATTATTCCATGTTTTAAATAATTGTTTAATTGCATAATAGCTAAATGGATGACATTCTTCTATTTTTGGTGGGCGATTGTTTTCTTTATAAAAATTACGAATGTATGATATAATATCTTCTTTAGTTACTTTAGACATTATTATTTTATGTTATTTATATAATATATTATTTAAATTTCAATTTTTTTTAATGCATATTATATTTCTTAAATGTTTTAATAAATTTCTATTTGTTGTAAATTTTTTTAAACATTTTGTACATTCAAATAATTGATTTTCACAATTTTTTTTTTCTTTTAAATGTTTATTTAAATTTTCAAATGAATGAAATTTTCTATTACATTTTGTACATTGGAATATTTCATTACATTTTATTTTTGTCTTTAAATGTGATTTTAAATTGCCATATGAATTGCATATTTTATTACATAATAAACATTTATATAATTTAGTACTATTATGATTTATAATACATATATTTGGATTTTTAATGTCTATAGTTTCAGTTGCGGTTTCATTAGTAGTTTCATTAGTTTCATTAGTTTCATTAGTTTCATTAGTTTCATTTACAGTTTCATTTACAGTTTCATTTACAGTTTCATTTACAGTTTCATTTACAGTTATACGTTCTCCATTTTCATTTAGACAATAAATATTTCTGGTATGTACATTAAAATCTCCAATTTTTCTAAATTCCATTTTACATTTTAAACAAGTATATATGATTTTACAACTTTCTAAAGATAATTTATGTCTATTTAATTTACTACTTGTTATAAAATATTTATTACAATCTTCACAAATATAATATTTTATTTTATTTTTTTGAATTAATTCATTTACCAATTCTATTGTTATATTTTCTTTTAAATACTGATCAGTATTTAAAAAATTACATTTATATACCCTTGATAAATGATTTAACATAGCTGATCTTTCTTTAGATGCAAACCCACAATTTCTTGGACAAATATATAATTTTGTATTATTATATAAATAATAATTATCATCCATTGTAATAGTATTAACATCATCTTGATTTATATTTTCTTCTTTATCTTCTTTATTTTCATTATTATATATATTAGATTCATCATATATATTTTGTTCTCTATGTTGAAGTTTATCAGGTATTGTTTTTTCTAATGATAAATCTTGAATATAATTATTTTCTATATAATTATTAACTAAATTTGTAATTAAATCATAATGAATACAAATTTCATTAAATAAATTAGTTAAAGGTATATGATGTAATTGAAATAATTCATTTTTATAATTAAATGGAGATAACAAAGAATGAATTAAATTTTCTAAAATTCTTGAATTATAACAAGGTTTAATATTTGTATAATAAAATTCATTATCAAATAATGAATTTACATTAAATGAACTTAATCGACCTGTTAAATGATTTGTTTTCCCTATTTTAAAAATATTATTTTTAGCATTTAATTTATTACATGCAATATATACAAATTCATCTTTTTTTAATTTATTAACTGTTTGAATTTTAACATTTATAAATTCATCAATTTCTTTTTTTTGTGCATTAATTACATTTTCTTTTTCTTCTAATTCTCTTTCTTTCTCTAATTCTCTATATTTATTTTGATATTCTAAATAAAATTTAAATACTTTTTCTAATTCGATATAATATTTTTTTATTTCTTTTGATTTTGAAGTTCCTACATGAATACATAATTCTTTAAAACAGTCAGATGATAAAACAATATATTGTTTATTATGAGCACCTCTTTTTTCTTCATTTTTTTGCTCCCATCCAATATGGGAGCAAAAATTATTAATATCAAATTCATTAATATTTAATATTTTATAATCATCATTTTTTATATTATATTTTTTTAATAATTTTATAATAGCTTCTTTTCCTTTATTAATTTCCTTATATTCTAACCATAAAATTAATTCATTATCTAAATAAATCCATTTATCATCAGAAATACTATCCCAGAATTGGTCAATATATAAATTATCAATATTATAATTAATTCTATTTAATAATTCTTTAACTGTTAAAATATTAAAATTTAAATCAATTACTTCATTTAAATTAATATTTTTTAACATTAATGTTGACATAATAATGTACTTTTTATGATAATATATATTATAAGAATATAATCTAAATGTTTAATATATAATTAATAATCATAGTGTATAATAAAGATTATGTCTTTGATTAAATTTTAACATAAATATTATTATTAAAATTTATTTAAAATTGAATTAAATATATAATTATATATATAGTAAATACTGGTTATTTTTAGGACTTTTTTTAAAAATAAATTATGGATTCCATTAATAATATTAATTCTAATGATTTAATTGCTATTTTAGATAGTATGTTAAATAAAAAAAAAGGATTAATTGATCATCATATTTCTTCTATGAATAAATTTCTTGATATTGGTATTAAATCTATTATGATTAATGGATTTAATATACAAGTAGAAATGAATAATGAAAGAACTCAAACTGATGAAGATAAAAATATCACAAAATATTTAATGAAAGCTATAATTAAAGATGTTAGATTAACATCACCAGTTACTATTAATTATGATACACAAAAACCACAAATATTATATCCAAATGAAGCACATATTAAAGATTTAACATATAGTTCAGCAATATATATTGATGCTGATATTGTTTGTACTGCATATAAAAAAGATGGTTCTGAAGAAATTAAAAAAGAATCTATTTCTAATTATCGTTTAGGATCTATTCCTATCATGGTTGGTACTAAATTATGTAATACTTATAATAAAACACGTGAAACATTATTAAATTTAAATGAAGATCCCACAGACTTAGGTGGTTATTATATTATCAAATCCAATGAATGGCTGGTGGATGGTTTAGAAAGTATGAATTTTAATTCTCCACGAGAATTCAAGAATGTTGGACATAAAAACGAATTATGTCGTGCTGATATTATTTCAAAACCAGGTGACAATTTTGAAAATTCATCAATTCTATTTATTAAATTATTAACTAATGGAAATATTGTTTTTGAAGTAACTAATAATAAATTCAAAGATATTTCAATTCCATTTTATGTATTATTTAGAGCATTTGGTGTTTGTTCTGATAAAGATATTATTGAACATATTACATATTCATTAGATGAAAATGATCCAATTGTTAAAAATATGTTAAATATTTTAGAAAAAGCATTTTTATCAAAATATAATCCTATTAATGATGCTTATAAAATTAATAATCAATTAGATATTTTAGAATTAATTGGTAAACATATTAATGATTATTATTTATCTAATTTAACTACTGCTAATAAAAATAATGATAATACTAGAAAATATAATATTAATAATGTTTTACAAATTCTAGATAAAGATATTTTACCTCATATTGGATTAACACCTGATGATAGATATAAAAAAGTTAGATATTTAGGACATTTAATTCATAGATTATTATTAGTTCATTTAGATATTTTACCTTCTACTGATAGAGATTCTTATGTTAATAAAAGAATTAATACTGCTGGTATTTCATATGCTAAAGTTTTTAAAACTAATTTTAATTTTGCAATTGTACAACAATTACGTAGACAATTTACTAAAGATTTAAGATCTACATCTTTTTCTAATTTAAATTTAAAACATAGTTTTGAAACTGCTATTTATGGTCATGAATTTGAACGTGCTTTAATACAGGCTATTATTACTGGTGATAAAACCATTAATATTAATCGTAAAGCTGTTCAAAATCGTTTATCATCACAACAATTACATAGAAAAAATCAAATTAATGTTATTAGTGCATTAAGAAATATTAATACTGCTAATACATCTAGTGCTAAACAATCATCTAGAGCTAATGAAATGAGAAGATTTCATTCTTCTATGATTGGTTATGTTTGTTGTGTTCAATCTGCAGATACTGGTGAAAAAGTTGGTATGCAAAAACAAATGGCTATTAGTGCTAAAATCAGTCTTGGATCTTCTTCGGAAATATTGAAAGATATTGTTAATGATGACCCTGATTTAATTAAATTAACTAATAAATTAACCAATTTAGAAATTTATACTAAAAAATTAACTAAAGTTTTTATTAATGGTGATTGGATTGGTTGTTGTAATAATTATCTAAATTTTCTGACTAAATATCGCAATAAACGTAGAAAAAATGAAATTCATTATTTAACTACTATTTCATTTAATGTTCAATCTAATGAATTATTCTTTTGGGTTGATAGTGGTCGTATTATTAGACCTTTAATTATTGTTTATAATAATGAAATTGATTATTATAAATCTAATAAAAAAATTAAATTTGAACAATATATTAAATTAACTAAAGATTATATTTTAAAATTAAATGCTGGTATTATTAATTATGAAGATTTATTAACTGATGAAGTTATTGAATTTATTGCTCCTGAAGAGCAACAAAATTGTTTAATTGCTAAAGATATTGAAACTTTAAATTTACATATTAATGACCCATTAGTTAAATATACTCATTTAGATATTCCACAATCTATTATTGGAATTCCTGGACTTACTAGTCCTTTTTCTAATCATAATCAAGCTGCTCGTGTAGTTTTTCAAACTAATCAAGTTAAACAAACTTGTGGTATTCCTTGTTTAAATTTCCCTTATAAATCTTATAAAGAAATGCATTTACAAGTTTATAATCAAAAACCTCTTATTAAAACTATTGCTAATAAATATTATGCTCCTATTGGAATGAATTCTATAGTTGCTGTTATGATTTATGGTGGATATAACCAAGAAGATTCTTTGATTATTAATCAAGGTGCTATCGATAGAGGATTATTTACTACTCATCATTTTACTTTTGAAAAAACTGAATTAGAAAAAAATGAAGAATTTATTAATCCAGATCCTAGCATTACTGCTGATATTAAAGCCTATTCTAATTATGATAAATTAGTTAATGGTTATGTACCTATAGGTACTTATATTGAAAATGGTGATGTTATTATTGGAAAAATTGGAAAACTTAATAAAAGTGAACAATATGATAATTTTAAATATTATGATAAATCTATTATTTATAAATATGATGAACCCGCATATGTATGGGATGTCATTAAAGGTAGAAATGAAGAAGATAATTTATTTTGTAAAATTATTTTTAGAAGTGTTCGTAAAGTAGATATAGGAGATAAATTCTGTCTAGATAACACACATGATATTTTAACAAAAGAAGGATGGAAGAATATTTCAGAAATGAATATGAAAGATGAAATTTGCATTCTTAAAAATAATAATATTATATATGAAAATCCAACAGATATTAATTGTTTTGACCATCATGGTCTATTATATAATGTAAATTCATCCAAAATGGATATTACATCTACATTAAATCATAAATTATATGTTAAAACTAAAAAAAATAATAATTATGAATTAATTAAGGCTGAAAATTTAATGAATAAAGATTATTGGTGTAAAAAAAATGCCAATAATATTAATTCTGATATTAAAACATTTGTTTTACCAGCCTTTACTCATGATAAATTTAATAAATATAATAAAAATGAAAAATTATTAGATATGAATATTTGGCTAGAATTCTTTGGAATTTATATTGCTGAAGGTCATATTGATAATAGTAAAATGATTCGTATTTCTGCACATAAAGAAAGAATTAAACATAAATTAAATGAAATCCTACCAAAATTAGGATTTGAATTTATTATTTATGAAAAAGAATCAAATTATTATTATCTTAAAGATAATTTACAGTTAAGTTCTTATTTAAAGCAATTTAATAAAGAAATTTATAAATGTTTACCATCATATGTATGGAATTTATCCCAAAATCAATGTAAAATTTTATTAGACTCATTAATTTTAGGAGATGGCCATACTAAAGGTAATAATCAAATATATTATACATGTTCTGAAAAACTTGCTGATAATATTCAACAATTAGCATTACATGCTGGTTATAGTTCTAAATTATCTATTAAAAGAAAAGCTGGTGAAGAATTAAAAATTAAAAATCAAAAAACTATTAGAAAAACAAATCAATATGCTATAAGCATTACAAAAGATTTAAAATATTTAGAAGCAAAAATTTCTAATAAAACTAAAAATACACAAATTGAATTAATTTATAAAAAATGTAAAGTTTATTGTCCTACAGTTTCTACAGGTATCTTTATGGTACGTAAAAATGGAAAATGTTATTGGACTGGAAACAGTTCTAGATCAGGTTAATTCTGGCTTGAGATAGTTAGCGTGAAAAGCGTATGCTAGCTAGTGAAACTAATCATTGGTTTTTAAGATTAGTGGAGCAAGATCATTAAATTGCGGGAAACCCCTAAAGTCAATACTACTATTTTATTATAGAAATATAATAAAAAACTCCGATTAACTGTCGGTAAGAGTAATAATGTATTGAATGTTACAATGGGCAATCTGCAGCCAAGCATCTAAGTTTAGATATTTTCTAAATATGATGAAGGTTCAGAGACTATAATGGATCGGCGAAAGCTTAATGGATAGTCCATCCCTTTTCGAAAGATTATATATATTGAGGGTCTAACCAATTCGAGATATATAATTATTCTAGTTATAGAATAATGGGACTAAATACAGAAAGGAGTCTGTGGTATCTATTATCGTGACTCTGATATGCCTTATACTAAAGATGGTATTAAACCTGATATTATCTTTAATCCTCATAGTTTACCATCACGTATGACAATGGGTGTATTATTTGAGGGTATGGCTGCTAAAGTTAGTGCTCTTGAAGGTACTATTAAAGATGGTACTATTTTTAAAAAAATTAATATTGATGATATTGCCGATGATTTAGGCAAATTAGGTTATAATAGAAACGGTACTGAAAGATTATATAATGGTATTACTGGTAAATATATTGATGTTGAAATTTTTATTGGGCCTATATATTATCAACGTTTACAGAAGTTTACGGTTGATACGGTATATAGTCACAAAACATGCCCTACAGACGCTATTACACATCAACCGCTTGATGGTAAGAGTGCTCGAGGTGGACTCAGATTAGGTGCATTTCGCCTGAAACAGGAGACTAAAAGTGTTCTTCTAGTGAAGTCAAGTATATGCTCATTGATTTGTTCAATGGCTTGATGGAGCAAGACCGGAAAATTGCGGGAAAGTTCTAAAACTTATACTACTACTTGTAATTGAGAAATCTTTTATGAGAACCAGGGTAATGACCTCGGGTATAGTAATAACGTATAAGATGTAACAATGGATAATCCGCAGCCACGCGTCTAAGTTTAGTTATTTTCTAAATATGACGAAGGTTCAGAGACTTCTAGGGTCGGTCGGTATCTTTTTAGATGCTTAAGATAAAGTCCATCCCCTTTCGAAAGATTGTTTATCCTTAGTGTTTAGCACATACGAGGGGTAGAGTTTGAATTTAGAGTTTTCTCTACTTTCAAATGGGGCGGTATCGATGTAAATATAATATCCTTGTCGGTATCATAGAAATGGAAAAGGATTGTATGGCTATTAGTAGCGTTAAATTCCTACAAGAAAAATTCATAGATCATAGTGATAAATATTATATTTATGTTTGTAAAAATTGCAACAAAAAAGCAGTTGTTAATGAAAAATATAATATCTATAAATGCCATTATTGTGGCGATAACTCAGATATAGTAAAAATAAAATCTACATGGAGTTGTAAACAATTCTTTGATGAAATTGAATCTTGTAACATTGGTGTTAAAATGTATCCCAAAGATAATATCTATCAAAAATTTGAATAAAAAATAAAAATAAATCTTTAATTAGTAAACTATATTTTATTTTTTTAATTTTATATTAAACATTAATAATATAATTATATATAACAACCTTATACAATATTTATTCAAAATGGCAGTATCATTTAAAAATATTAATTTAACAGAATTTATTAATCAAAATAAACAATTATTAACTATTAAAGAATTATTAACTAAAATTAATTATACTATTGATAATTTATATATTGATCAATTTTGGGATAGTATTTCAGATGATAAATGGATTTATTTAGATGATAATTTAATTTTATGGTTTGGGTACTCTGATATTAAACATGGTAAAGAACAAATTAATAAATTAATAAAAAAATATATTATAGAAAATGAAGACTATAAAATATTAAATAATACTGAATTTAATGACAATAAATCTTGCGTCGGTGTGTACGGGGAGCAAGATTTGTCAAAAAATCATGGCGGACATAATAAAAAATATATTATTATATCACCTGATAGTTTTAAAGAATTATGTTTTTATATTGGAACTAATAAATCAAAAGAAATCAAAAAATATTATATCGAATTAGAAAAAGTATTTAAATTTTATTTAGATTATCAAAAAAAATTTAAAGAATTAGAATTAGAAGAAAAAGAATCATTATTAAAACAAAAAGAAAATATTATTAATGAACAAAAAGAAAAAATAATGGATATGAAAGTTGATTTTCAACATACTAAATTAGAATTTAATGATTTTGTTTATATTGCAACTAATGAAACATATCATAAACAAAATGTTTATAAAATTGGTCATTCAAAAAAATTAAATAAACGAATGAAACAATTTAATACATTTTTTATTAATGGTCATAAAATGCAATATATTTATATTTATCAATGTCATAATTCTAAAGTATTAGAACAATTATTATTTACATGTCTTTCAAATTATAGATATGATAGAGTTAATGAGTTATTTAATATTAAATTAGATAAATTATTTTATTTAATTGAAAATATTAACTTAAAATATACTGATATTATTAATTTTACCAATAATATTTTATTAGATAATACATTTGATACTACAATTTTAAATAAAGATTCAGATTTCCCATCTGGACAAATTTATCCTATTAATTATAAATTAAATAATAATTCGGAATTTAATTTATTAAATTTACAAAAATATGTAAATAATAAAAATATTTGTAATTTAATAGTAAAAGATTATAAAGAATATGATTTTGAAGATGAATTATTAGTTAATAATAAAGCTCTTAGTATCGAATTAGATACTAAATATTATTTTATTTTATATAACAATAAAGTTATTTATGTATGTCCAAATTGTGGATTTTTTAAAAAAGATAGACGCTCATATTTACAACATATTAATAAAACTAATAAATGCAATAAAAAAGATTTTACAATTAATACTATTGAAGATATTAAAAAATATATAGAAATTCAAAAAATACAATTATATGAATGTAATAAATGTAATTGTATTTTTAAAACTAAAGACCATTACATCAGACATTTAAAAGCAAATTGTAAAGAATAATATTAAAGAAAATGTATCCTAAAGATAATATTTATCAAAAATTTGAATCGAAATTAATAAAATAATTTAAAAAAAATTAATTAAAAATATTTGTTTAATAATTGATAGTTAATTAATTATTAAATTTATGGTCTAATCACAATCGGGGAAAATAGAAAATTTTCCTTTTTTTTGAATGGTGATTTAAATGATCCATAAAATGGGGTTTTATAAAGAATTATTAATTACTTCGATGTAATTTTGTGAATAAATTGTAATTTTGCGAATTGTGGCAAATTCATAGAATATTTAAACATAAAATTATCATATATAAATTATTATAAGATATTAAAAATATCAGTCGCAAAAAAAGGAATAAAATAATATTTAAAAATTATGTTTAAAAAACTATTATTAAAATATTATTTTAAATATTTTTTTATGGTCTAATCACAATTGGGGAAAAAGGAAAATTTTCCTTTTTCTGCTACTACCGTGTAAATTTATCATAAAATATGTTTTTATAAAGAATTATTAATTGCTTTAGTGTAATTTTGTGAATTATATGTAATTTTGTGAATTGTGGTAAAATCATAGGTTAATATAAGATAAATTAAATTATTAAGTGTAAAAATTAATTAATCTTAGTATTATTAATGTAATAAAATTTTATATAATATTTAAACATAAAATCTGATTTTATTTTATATATAGTTTTGATAAAAATAATATTCGCAAAAAAAGGAATAAAAAATGAAATGTCAAGAATGTAATAAAGAATTTAAATTTAAATATGAATATGATAGACATGTTAATAAAAAATATCCATGTGAAAATAAAAATAATAATAAAAAATATCCATGTAAATATTGTAATGTTATATTTACTAGACCTTCACATTTAAAAATTCATGAAGATACTAAAAAACATAAAAAAAGGTTAAAACATTGTAATTTATAAATTGGTCATATAATTAAAAAATACTTTTATTAAATTTTTTTTTAGTCGGATCAAATATTTCTAAAATCACACTAAGAGTAAATTCAGAAGATAAAATTTTGCTACTATTTATAAAATGACCTTTAAATTAAATTTTATAACTATATTATGTGCTATTTACTACTCTAAAAATTTCAAAATATACTCCATAAATTTTTAAAATATTTTTAAATAGTAATTATACAGAGAGAATCAATAAAATTAAAA
>JACCDQ012048916.1_pt1 | contig 12013 bp, 11 predicted proteins | sample 7446031 | NCBI WGS metagenome assembly JACCDQ01 (sample SAMN15323442, study PRJNA562643) | freshwater metagenome | isolation source: river surface water | place: USA:Blue River Watershed | collected 2017-08-17
CCTAGCTATCTCTATGGTTTTTTTGCCGCAGTAATACTTGGCGCTGTCCTGAGCACTTTTAACAGCATATTAAATTCGGCAAGCACCATCTTTTGCATCGATATTTACAAAAAAACTTTTAATAAAAATGCCACCGATGAAAAACTGGCTCACTTTGGCAAAATATCAGCTGCAATTCTTGCTGTTTTATCCATTTCTGTAGCTCCATTAATGGCTTACGCTCCTTCGGGACTGTATTTTTTATTACAAGAATTAAACGGAATCTTTTTTATACCCATTTCTTCTGTATTAATAGCAGGATTATTTTTCAAACAAATTAATGCTGTTGGTGCTAAAGCAGGACTATTTTTTGGCCTCATTTTTTACATCTTAACCTCATTTATACTTCACCTAAATATCCATTTTGTACATTTATGGGGAATAGAATTTGTTTTGAACTTTATCATCATGTTCATGTTCTCAAAATATTATACTAATGTCAAAACAAGCAGCGCATATATAGAGCAATGGACAACTAATGACGAAAAACCCTGGTCAGGAATGAATCTGGCCGGAAGCATTTTAATATGCTTAACCGTATTAATTTACATCATGTTATCTTAAAAATTCATAAAAAATAAACACACAATGATAAAAAGCAGTATCGATAAAGCAACTGGATTTGAAAAACGATTTGAGAACATTAATACAGTAGTTTTCGAAAATTCAAAAACAGCTTCTGTAGCCGTTGCACAGGAAATTGCGGCTTTAATTCGATTAAAACAAGAACAGAATGAGCCCTGTGTACTGGGACTGGCGACCGGCTCATCTCCTAAAGGTTTGTATGCCGAACTTGTTAGAATGCACAAAGAAGAAGGTCTCAGTTTTAAGAATGTCATTACTTTCAATCTGGACGAATATTATCCAATGGAACCTGATTCCATCAATAGTTACGTTCGATTCATGAAAGAATTATTATTGGATCAGGTAGATATTTTACCCGAAAACTATCATATTCCTGACGGTACTTTGTCTAAAGAACAAATTCAGGATTATTGCGCCCAATATGAAGAAAAGATTGAAACACTAGGCGGAATCGATTTACAAATACTGGGAATTGGAGGAAATGGCCATATTGGGTTTAACGAATCAGGTTCATTACAAAACTCTAAAACCAGATTAGTTGCCTTAGACCACATCACCAGAGTTGCAGCAAGTAAAGATTTTTCAGGTTTAAACAACACGCCCAGAACCGCCATTACCTTAGGAGTAAAAAAAATAATGGAGGCCAAAAGAGTCATTTTATTGGCTTGGGGTGAAGGAAAATCAAATATTGTCAAAGAATCTGCTGAAGGAACTGTAACCAATCTCGTTCCTGCTTCTTTCTTGCAGGAACATAATGATGCTGTTTTTGTATTAGATCAGGAAGCTGCTTCCAAACTAACCCGTATTAACAAACCATGGCTAGTTGAAAAAATTATTTGGACCGATAAATTGACACGAAAAGCAGTTTTAGGAATGGCTTTAGAATTAAAAAAACCAATTCTAAGACTAACAGATGCTGATTATATCGAAAATGGTATGAGTGATTTGTTAGCCGATTTGGGTCCTGCTTACAACATCAATATTGAAATTTTCAACAAATTACAACACACTATTACAGGTTGGCCGGGAGGAAAGCCAAATGCTGACGACAGTAACCGACCTGAACGTGCCGAACCTGCCAGAAAAAGAGTGCTCATCTTCAGTCCGCATCCTGATGATGATATTATCAGTATGGGAGGAACTTTTATGCGTCTTCAGGAACAAGGACATGAAGTTCACGTTGCCTATCAAACCTCCGGTAACATTGCTGTTGCCGACAGTGAAGCCGAACGCTTTGCCCGTTTTGTATGTGATTACAATGAAAAATTTGAAATCAATAGTCCTGAGGCCGATTCAATTTATACTAAAGCTCATAATTTTTTAAATCATAAAAAAACAAGCCAAATTGATATTCCGGAAGTTAGACACCTTAAAGGTTTGATTCGAAAAGGAGAAGCACGTGCTACAGCCCATTTTGTAGGCCTTACAGACGAGCAAATTCATTTTATGAACTTACCCTTTTATGAAACCGGAACCATTGAAAAGAAACCATTGGGCAACGCTGACATCCAGCTGACTATGGATCTTATCGAAAAAATAAAACCGCATCAGATTTTTGCCGCAGGTGATTTAGCCGATCCGCATGGAACTCATAAAGTATGTTTGGACGCCATTCTGGAAGCAGTGAAAAATTTGAAATCAAAAGATTTTATGAAAGATTGCTGGTTATGGCTCTATCGTGGTGCCTGGCAGGAATGGGGAATTGACGAAATTGAAATGGCAGTACCAATGAGTCCTGATCAGGTTCTGGCTAAAAGACATGGAATTTTTAAACACCAATCACAAAAAGACGGAGTAGTATTCCAGGGAACTGACGCCAGAGAATTTTGGCAAAGAGCCGAAGACCGAAACAAAGAAACAGCTGAATTATACGACCAATTAGGTTTGTCCAATTATGCTGCTATGGAAGCCTTTGTTAGGTGGAAATTTTAAAAACAAACCCTATTATTTTTTTGAAAAAAGCTGTGTGAATTCTATTTAATTCATGCAGCTTTTATGATAAATGACTACACAAAACCTTAAAATTATAAAATGAATTTATTTAACATTAAAGACAAAGTTGCCGTAATTACAGGAGGAACAGGAGTCCTGGGAAGTTCCATTGCAGAACACTTAGCTGCTTCGGGCGCAAAAATTGTAATTATTGGCAGAAACCAGGAAACAATAGACGAAACCATCAATAACTTAAAAATTAGTGGCTACGAAGCTCTGGGAATAGCTGCAAACATTCTTAATAAGGAATCTTTAATTGAAGCCAGAAAAAAAATCATCACACATTTCGGAAACATAGACATTCTTTTAAATGCAGCTGGCGGCAATATGCCTGGAGCAACTATAGGTCCAGACCAAACTATTTTTGATTTATCCATAGATGCTTTTCAAACAGTAACCGATTTAAACTTAAACGGCACTGTACTTCCTTCTATCGTTTTTGGAGAACATATGGCACAACAAAAAGAAGGTATCATTATCAATTTCTCTTCAATGACAGTGGAAAGAGCTGTAACACGAGTTGTGGGCTACTCAGCCTCTAAAGCGGCTATGGAAAATTTCACCAGATGGATGGCAGTAGAAATGGCCACGAAATTTAGTGACAAAATCCGTGTAAATGCCATAGCACCTGGCTTTTTTATTGGAAATCAAAATCGAAAGCTATTAACTAACGACGACGGAACTTATACTGACAGAGGTAACAAAATCATTAATAACACCCCTATGAAACGATTTGGAGAAGCCAATGAATTAGCCGGGGCTATTCATTTTTTATGCAGCGATGCTTCTCAATTCATTACCGGAATTGTACTTCCTGTAGATGGTGGTTTTAGTGCCTTTAGCGGAATTTAAAATATCACATACAAAAAAAACCTGTGAGGATTACTCTTCACAGGTTTTACAAACACTAAACTTATTATAAACTAACTTAATATAAAAAAACAATTTCCTAACCAAAAAAATTATTCTTCTGAAACTATAGGCCTTTTATCAACTTCAACGGCAACATTCATTAAATAAGCCACGCCATTTTCATTAATCATTGTCATATTAAGCGTATCTAACATTGCCAGTTTTTTAGTAACTAAACCATTAAACTTATTATAAGAAATATTCATTTCTTTCAAATTATTCAATTTCTCGATTGATAATGGAACTTGTCCTTGCAAATTATTCTCAAACAAACTAAAATTTGTTAACTGAGTTAAATTAACTACATCAGGGCTCAAAGTACCTGTTAATTTATTACTGTTTAACAAAACTTTTTTTAGAGATTTCATTTGATAAAATGAAGTTGGAATAGCTCCTTCTATTTCATTATTAAAAACAGCTAAAGTCTCTAAATTTTGCAAATTCCCAAGATTTGATGGTAATTCTCCACTAAGTCTGTTCATATACAATTCTAAACTGTTCAAATTACTTAAATTGCATAATGAAGCCGGTATGGCACCAGACAAAGTATTAAACGACAAGTCTAAAACTCTTAGTTCTTTCAGGTTCCCTAAACTTGACGGAATACCTCCGGAAAGATGATTTTTATGCAAAACCAATTCTTGCAAATTTTTCAAATCACCCAACTCAGTCGGAATTTGCCCCTCCAGATTGTTATCCTCTAAATTCAAGGCAACCACTTTATCATTAACTACCTTTACGCCTGACCAGCTGGCAACAGGCTTAGATAAATCCCATTTCATTTTCCATTGAGCACCATTAGTAGCTTCGTATAATTTTACAAGAATCTCTTTATCTGTAAGTGTCACATTTGCCATCATTGAAAGTGAGGACAAAAGAATCAAAAATGAAGTAACTATATTTTTCATAATTCCTATTTTTATTTTACAGGAATAAAAGTAGCAAAAAAATCGATTAAAAACACAAAAAAATCGACAAAATGCATATATTTTTTATTTAAAAGGTCTTTTTCTTACAGAAAAGTCATATTATAATTTATTTAATTAAAATTTTTATATTTGAAATACAAACCTATAAACCAAATCATTATGGAAATTAACTTTTTAGCATTAATTGTAGCTGCATTATCAACTCTGGTAATTGGATTTATCTGGTATAACCCAAAAGTATTTGGAACCATCTGGATTAAAGAATCAGGATTAACAGAAGAAAAGATGAAAGGAGCCAATATGCCAGTCATTTTTATCATGTCAATTTTCTTCGCTTTCCTGATAGCAATGTTTTTACAATTTGTAACCATTCATCAATGGGGTGCTTTTGGAATGATTGGAGGTGGCGGTGCAACAGATGTTAAACCATCTTATGCTGCCTTTATGGCTGATTACGGGACTGCATTCCGATCATTCAGACATGGTGCTTTACATGGTTTTCTTGCAGCGCTTTTCTTTGCTCTTCCCATGATTGCTACCAATGCTTTATTTGAAAGAAAAAGCTGGAAATATACCTTTATAAATGCCGGCTATTGGGCAGTATGTTTTACAATTATGGGTGGTATTATCTGTTCCTGGCAATAAAAACAAAACTACCTCCTCTGTAATCTTAAAAGAGGAGGTTTCTTTAAAACAATTTATCAATTGCTTTAGCTAAATCAAAATCCTTACTGGTTACCCCATTAGCATCATGCGTAGACAATCTTACCGAAACCTTATTATACACATTGTGCAATTCAGGATGATGATTTCGTGTTTCGGCTAACAAGCCCACCTGGACCATAAAAGCCAGAGCCTGATTAAAATTCTTAAACTCAAACTTTTTCTCAATTCCGTCGTTCAAAAAAGTCCAATTCTCCAATTCCGACAAAAGAGATTCTGCTGTTTTTTCATTATAAGTATTCATACTATTTCTTTTTGTATAAATTTAGTTATTTTGTAGCTTTTAACATTCGAATTAACTTAAAATAGTACCTTCGCCATCGAATAATTCCTCAAAATTTGAAATCATTATTTTCATTTAAAATTTACGACACTGTCAGGGACATACCTGCTGAGTGGGATATTTTGTCCAAAAAAAATATATTTCTCTCAAGAGATTATCTGCGTATTTTAGAAACTGCCGCTCCTGAAAACATGAGTTGTCGTTTCGTTACTTTATTGCATGAACAAGAAATTATAGGTATTTGTATTTCACAATTTTTGGATTTAAGCCAAATCCCTTCTTTTGGGGAAAGAGACCACTGTTTAAGAACCAAAATAAGGAATTTTGTTTTCAAAAAATTTGGCTCTAAAGTGCTTATCATAGGTAACAACATGCTTACGGGACAAAACGGAATCGCCTTTAGCAAAAAAGTACCCAAAGAAAACACCATCAAAGTATTAAAACAAGCCTCTAACGCTTTAGAACTATTATATCAAAAACAAGGAAAAAAACCACATCTTACTATATTTAAAGACTTTTCAGCAACACAACTTAAAGATTTTGATACTGCTGAATTTGATTCCTTCTACAGGTTTTCCACACAACCCAATATGATTTTTGACATAAAGGATTCCTGGGAAACTTTTGACAATTATCTGGCGGATCTTAATAAAAAATACCGCGATCAATACAAAAGAGCAAGGAAAAAATCGGATTCTTTGCACAAACAAAAAATGAGTCTTTCTGAAATTCAAAAACATGAAAAAGAAATCCACGACTTGTACATGAATGTAGCCAAAAAAGCTGCGTTTAACACCTTTTATCTTGGCGAAAATCATTTTGAAATTTTCAAAAAAAATCTAAAAGATCACTTTTTATTTTACGGCTATTTTAATGAAAATAAATTAATAGGTTTCAACACCTTAATTAAAAATGGCTCCGACATAGACACTTATTTTTTGGGTTATGACGAAGATTGCCAAAAAGAAAAAATGCTGTATCTCAACATGCTTTACGACATGATAGGCTATTCGATAAATAAAAAATACCACCGAATCATTTTTGCAAGGACAGCATTGGAAATTAAAAGTTCTGTAGGTGCCAAAGCCGTAGCTATGTTTGGATTAATCAGGCATAACAATCCTGTTTTAAATCTATTAGTTTCCAAAACTTTCAACTATTTTGAACCTAAAATAGTATGGCAGGAAAGAAATCCTTTTAAATAAAAAAATTAAACTTTAAACATCGCTACTTTTAATTTTCTGGGAATTATACTGATATCCAAATGATTTTCCGTTCCGCAAAATTCCCCATCAATTTGAAAACTAACAGCTCTGTCTATCTGAATTACAGCCTTATCAGTAGAAACAACAATAACATCTTTGGATGAAACGGTAATTTGTCGCATCACAATTTTCATAAAAACCCTTAAGGTAATTTTCTTTAAAATTATTAATTCAAATTTCCCATCGCCCATAATCCCGATTGGATTAATTACCACTCCTGTTCCATATTTTTGAGAATTGGCTATAACAATCATTTGGGCTTTCGTTTCAATCCATTGTTGGTTTAATTTTATAGTTACATGAAAGGATTTCTCTGCATTAAACAAAGTATTAAAAACCTGCAATGCGTATCCTATTTTTCCGCGAATAGCACTTTTATGATAATTCTTAATCAACTCGGCATTCAACCCCAAATCACTTAAATGCAGGCACATTTTGCCGTTGATATTAATCCAATCAATTGCTACAAAATGATTTTGAAAAGCAATAGCGATATTCTCTTCCTCTGATCTTACCAAACCCAAATCTGTAGCTAATCCATTGGAAGAACCCACCGGCAGAATACCTAAAATTATATCTTCATTTTCTAAAGCTTCTGCCACTAGTTTTATCGTTCCGTCACCACCAGCAATCAAAACTCTTTCAGGACGATATTGGCGATAAAAATCTCTTATTCCCTGCAAATCATCATTACCGGTAGTTTCAAAGCAAAACAAATTCAATTGTAAATCCTGTGCATAATGAAATACCTGCTCAATCAAAGCCGTTTTATTAATCCCTCCCGAAACGGGATTTACTACCATTATCACATTATTTTTCAACATTTTACTTCCTATTTACTTTAAAATTAATTAAATTTAGAATACGCTACAAAAGAAAGTTGGTAAATGAAACCTATTATAAAATTATATCGCGGTTATGCTAACGAGCAGGAATTAATTGTCATGGGACATGTTTTCCTCCCAACCAAAAAAGCAGATTACGATTTTCAGGATAAAAATTTCAAAAATGCCAGCTCAATTATTGGAATGTATCGAATGAAAACCTGGTCTAATGCCGATATTTATTTAAAACACAATCAAAAAACCATCCATACCCGAACTCTTAAAGATGGTTATTTCAAATTTTGCATTCCGCTAGACCAGGACAATTATGGCTGGGTGGAATACGAGGTAAGTCTGAATTATAAAAACGAAACCATTTGCTCGCGGGAATACTATATACGTCCAAAAGTAGATCACTTAGGTATCATTTCGGATATTGACGACACTTTTCTGGTTTCTTATACTTTAAATCCATTAAGGAAGTTGTACCATCTTTTATTTAGAAACGTAAACCGACGCAAAATTTTTGAGGATGTAACTGTACATTATCAGGCCCTGAGTCAATCGGGCAGAGATAATCATCAGGAACTGAATACTTTTTTTTATGTTTCCAGCAGCGAATGGAATCTGTACCGTTTTATCGTAAAGTTTACCGAAATTCACCAGTTACCCAAAGCCGTTTTATTGTTGAAAGATATCAAAACCAGTCTGACTCAGTTTTTCTGGACTGGCAGAGGCGGACACAATCATAAGTTTGAAAAGATCAAACACATTTTGGAATTTTATCCTAATCTCAAATACGTGCTCATAGGTGATGATTCACAAGAAGATCCTCTATTGTACGAAGCCATCGCTAAAATTTTCCCTTTAACGATTCAGGCCATTTACATTAGGCAAACTGCGGAACATAAAAAAGCCAAAGTACTTAAAACCCTGCAAAATCTGGAAAGCCTTTCGGTGGAAGTTTGCTATTTTAAGAAAAGTAAAGAAGCGATAGCGCATTCTAAGAAAATTGGGTTGATTAGCTAAACTAAAACATTATACCAACTATGTTAACTATTGAAAAAAAAGTTTAGAAACGAGACTTGACTTGAAACTATTTGTCAGTTTTTTTTATTATTCTACTAATAGAATAAACTAGGATAGTTATTATTATCAAAAAACAAAAAGAAGTTTCTTCTCCATATTTACTACTGAGAAATTCTAAAATTTTAATTATTGGAAAAAATATTAAATTAATTATTACACCTATACAAATTATTAAAATCAATATTTTAATGAATGCCCTCATATATTTTTAACTATTTTTTCAAAAAAAAATAAATATTAATCAATATTATGTCAAAACATTTCATTTATATGATTTAAAAGATTTTGCAAAAATATTTTCTCGTTCTACTTTAAAAGGTAAACAATATAGACTTATTAGCAATATAACTAAAAAAGTGATTCATAAAACTATTTTTATTTTTTTTATAAAAAAGACCTAACAGGTTTTTAAAACCTATTAGGTCAAGTCTTAAAGTCTCAACAATAAATTGCTAGATTAACTACAAATTATCTATTTCTTCCTGAACCAATTCCCAATCGATTAGTAATTGGTCTAAATCGGATTTCTTTTTATTATAAGCCTTAAAAAAAGCGGCATCTTCAATGTGTTTGTCGTAATTAGAAGCCAGCATTTTATCGTCGTTTTGAATGTCTTTTTCTAATTGTGAAATTTGGCTTTCAATTTTACTCAAACGGTTTTGTAATGTCTTGCCTTTCTTTTGGTCTTCGTAAGATACTTTTTTACTTTCCTTAGGCGCTACTGTTTTAACCACTTCTTTTTTCTCTACTTCACGCATGTTTTCCATATTGCGTTGCTCCAAGAAAAAGTTGATATCGCCTAAATATTCCTTTATTTTTTGATCTTTGAATTCATATACGATATTTGACATTCCCTGAAGGAAATCCCTGTCGTGAGAAACCAACAATAAAGTACCTCCAAATTTTTGCAAAGCGGCTTTCAACACGTTTTTAGACTTAATATCTAAGTGGTTGGTTGGCTCATCCATCAGCAACACATTGATAGGTTGCAACAATAGTTTACATAGAGCCAGACGGTTTCTCTCCCCTCCCGAAAGCACTTTTACTTTTTTCTCTACATCATCACCTCTAAATAAAAACGAACCTAACATATCGCGCACTTTAGAACGATTACTATCTAATGCGGCATCTTCCATCGTTTGCAACAAAGTAATTTCACCATCTAAATATTCCGCCTGATTTTGAGCAAAATAACCCAATTGTACATTATGACCCAATTTGATGTTTCCTTCGTATTCAAATTCGTTCACTAATGCCTTGATAAAAGTCGATTTTCCCTGACCATTTTGTCCCACAAAAGCAATTTTACTTCCACGTTCCACTAACAGCGAAATGTCTTTTAAAATGGTTTTATCTCCGTAAGATTTAGTTACATTTTCGGCTTCAATCACCACTTTTCCAGGCTCTTTAGAAACAGGAAACGAAATATTCATCACCGAATTGTCGTCTTCGTCCACTTCAATTCGTTCTACCTTATCCAATTTTTTGATTAAGGATTGTGCCATCGAAGATTTAGTAGCACTATATCGGAATCTGTCGATTAATTTCTGCGTTTCTTCAATTTTCTTAGCCTGATTTTTTTGGGTTGCCAATTGTTTTTCACGAAGCTCCTGACGCAATTCTAAATATTCAGAATAAGGTTTGTTGAAATCGTAAGCTTTCCCCAAAGAAATTTCGATAGTTCTGTTAGTCACATTATCCAAAAACATTTTATCGTGCGACACAATTACCACCACTCCCGGATAATTACGAAGGAAATTTTCTAACCAAATGATACTTTCAATATCCAGGTGGTTTGTAGGCTCATCCAGTAGCAACACATCATTATTTTGCAATAACAGTTTCGCTAACTCGATACGCATACGCCATCCGCCCGAAAAAGTCTCCGTTTGGTTGTCGAAAACCTCTCTTTTGAAACCTAAACCTAAAAGAATTTTTTCGGTATCACCTACATAATTGTATCCGCCCAACAATTCAAAACGATGGGTGTAATCGGATAAATCTTCAATGATTTTACCGTATTCTTCACTTTCATAATCGGTTCTGGTAACCAATTGATGATTGATTTCTTCCAGTTTTTTTTCTACAAATTTGATTTCGGTAAAAGCTTCGTAGGCTTCTTCAAGAACAGTTCTTCCACGCTCAAAATCAATATCCTGACGCAAAAATCCCATTCGGATATCTTTCTCCTGAGAAATCACTCCCGAATCAGGTTTAAAATCGCCCGCAAGCATTTTTAACATGGTTGATTTTCCGGCACCATTTTTACCTACCAGACCTACCCTGTCTCCGGCTCCTAATCGAAAAGTTACTTCTTCAAACAAATAAGTACCACCAAACGAAACCGATAAATTGTGTATATTAAGCATATTTTGTGACTAATGTTACATCGGTACTTTTCCAAAAAATGTACCTTTGATAAAAATTTTTGCAAATGTTAAAAAAAGGATCCAAACTAAATAGCATTTTAACAGGAACTTGTCCTAAATGCCAAAATGAAAGTATGTATGTGGACAAAAATCCATTCAATCTGGCTAATGTTTTAAAAATGAACAGTAAATGTTCTCATTGTGGCTTAGTCTATCAAATTGAGCCTTCTTTTTTCTACGGAGCAATGTATGTGAGTTACGGACTAAATGTTGCTATTGGAATTGCTACTTTTATTATTTCATATCTGTTTTTCGGAGCATCAATGAAAAATTCATTTATTGCCATTGTTGCTACACTAATTATTTTAGGCCCTATGGTTTTGAGATGGTCCAGAAATATTTATATCAATATGTTTGTGCATTACGACCCCAATTTCAAAGCGTAAAATTATTTTTTACGCTTTTCAAAACGACATATATCAATTTCTTTGTCTAAAGGAATTCCATTTTCTATATTTTCAAATAAAGCTTTCGCCATTGCAGGTCCCAGCATAACCCCTCTGGTCCCTAATCCATTTAAAACATGAATGGAAGAGCTTTTTGGATGTGTTCCTACTATGGGTCTGCGGTCTCGTACTGTTGGACGAACCCCCGCAAAGTGTGATACAATTTCAAAATCACAATTAATGATTTCCCGGATACGTTCTAGCAATTCCTGTTTCCCTTCTTCGGTAGGCGTATCGGTTTTATCTTTCCAATTATAGGTTGCGCCTACTTTATACAAATCATTGCCTAAAGGGAGAATGAAGACAGATGTATTCACAATGACATCCAAAACTAAATCGGACGCTTTGATAATAAAAAGCTCTCCTTTGGTTCCATCCAAAGGCAAATGATTGAAATAAGGATTAGCATGTAAGCCAAAACCTTCAGCAAAAATGATATGTTTGGCTTCCCTATTTTTATAGCGAATACTATTCTCCAAAACTTCTAAAGCATCATA
>JACCDQ010342062.1_pt1 | contig 12011 bp, 9 predicted proteins | sample 7446031 | NCBI WGS metagenome assembly JACCDQ01 (sample SAMN15323442, study PRJNA562643) | freshwater metagenome | isolation source: river surface water | place: USA:Blue River Watershed | collected 2017-08-17
ATATTGACAAGGAAAAATTAGAGTTTAGATTACAGCATTTTATAAAATTCCTTTCTCAACTAATTTTTCTATCATTTCAATTCGTAATGGTTTAGTAAAAAAATCAATAACAACTTCAAAATTCATTGCTCTTTTAATATCGTTTGGATTATCTGACGAACTTAGCATAACCACAGAGTATTGCTTCTCATTGATTTTTGGGAATTTGACTATTTCCTCTAAAAATCCAAATCCATCCATGATAGGCATAGAGATGTCTAAGAAAATCAAATCAGGGAATTCTACAGCGTTTCCTTCTATACTTTTTAAATATTCCAATGCTTCAATAGCAGATTTTTTTATGGTAATTTTTTCTGCAGTTTTGCTTTTGGAGATAATATGATTATTTACATAATTATCTATATCGTTGTCATCTATCAGGAGAGCGTGTTTGACTTTCATAAAATTAATTTAAATTACTAATTTGATTAGGAATTTCAACAATAAACTTAGTTCCTTTATCCTGCTCTGATTCTACATTAACTGTACCTCCTAGTTTTTCCAGAGCTTCTTTTACAATATACAAACCAAGACCTGAACCCGAAGAAAGCGTGGTTGCTCTATAAAACATTTCAAATATTTTCTCTTTGTCATTATTAGCAATACCTACTCCATTATCTTCAACAACAATAACTGCATTGGTTTTATCGCTACGAATGATAATATTCACAAAAGACTTTTCTTTAGAAACATCTCTGTATTTCAAAGCATTAGAAAGAAGATTATTCAAAACCACACCTAACCTTCGATAATCAGAAACAAACAATCCACTCGAACTTATCTCTACATGGAATTGCACCCCTTTTATCCCTTCTATAAATTTATGACTTCCTTTAATTTCTTCAATTATTTTTCCAAAATTAATTTCATCTTTATCTAACCCCATACGGGCATTTCTGGAATAATGGAGTATATCTTCAATAAAATCATCCAATTTACCCACACTATTATTAAGCATTGCCAGCCTTTCATGTAACTCACTATCTTCCGGATCAGCACATTCTTTAGTCACATAAATAAGACCCAACATCGATTTTAACGGTGCACGCAAATCATGAGAAGCACTGTAAACAAAACGATCCAATTCGGCATTTGTTTTTTTCAATTCTGAATTATAGCGAATTAATTCATTTTCAAATATTTTATTATCAGTAACATCTCTATAATTTAGAATGATTGCTTTAACACTTTCATTTTCTAATAAATTAATAGCTGTTCCTTCAATCCAGATTTCATGTCCTTTTTTATGATTAATCCTAAATTGGTTTTGTTTAGGCATATTAGGATTTTCTAAAATTTCTTTCAAAAAAAGTTGCCCACGAAATAACTCATCAGAAACTAAAAATTCGGTAATACTTTTTTCTTTGACATCTTCAAAACTATATCCTGAAATTCGTTCGGCCGAGGGACTTTGATACAAAATTTTACCTTCTTTGTCTAAAAGCAAAATAGCATCACTTATATTTTCGGTCAAAACGCGATGTTTTTCCTCACTTTGTTTTAGTTTCTCTTCGGCTTTAATTTGCATTGTAACATCATTCGCTAGTGACAATATGGCCTTTCGATTATTATACTCAATTTTATGAGAAGCAATTTCCATAATCATTTTATCTCCATTCTTCTTATAATGCGACCAGTTTTTTGTTACAATTGGCTCATCATGAACCAACATATATTTTTCAAATTCTTTTATTTTAGAATAATCTTCTTTTGGACGATAATCCAAGACTGACATTCTCGACCACTCTTCTTTACTATAGCCATACTTACACAATACAGCATTATTAATTTCTAAAACTTCCAGTGTTTCTAAATCCCAAATTATAATATAAGCAGGGTTATTATCAAACAGATAACGATACTTTTCTTCTGATTTTTTTATTACTTCTTCAGCATTTTTTCGAGCAGTAACATCTCTTAAAATGGCAAAAAACCTTTTCCATCCATCAATCTATTACTGATTTCTGTCTGAATAAAAGAACCGTCTTTTCTTTTTATTTTTCTGCTTATTTGTGCAAATTTGTCCTTTCTTATTAAAGCAACATCTTCTGCTTGTTTTTCAATTTCGTCGGAAGGTACTAATTCGGATATATTAATATTAAGTAATTCTTCCCGCGTGTAACCAAACAAAGTGCAAGCTTCTTCATTCAAATCAATAATTTCAGTCTCTTCATTTAGAATTAAAATAGCTTCCCCGGCATATTCAATTAAGTTGCGATAATTCTTCTCGGTAAGAAACAATTTAGCCTTATTTAATTTTAAATTATTTACAATAGCACTATTTTTCTTTATCAGGTAATACAAAAACGGAACTGCAAATCCAAAAGCAATTAGTATAATCCAAATAATTTCAGAAGTATAGGTTTTATAATTACTATCATTATGTTGATTAATTGCTTCGCCAATTTTAACTTGCAACCGAAGCAAATTACTCACTTCAATAACAACCAAATTCAAATTGGGATATAACTCATTTTTAAGAATGGAATCAAGCAAATTGGCATCTTCTTTTTTCAACGCCAATTTCAATCTTTCAATAGCCCTATCTGATTTATCAATTTGTATTTTGGCATTTAAAGCCAATTGTTTTTCTTGATCTGTAAGGTAACTTTTTTGATATTTTTTCCAGTTTATTCTGATACTATCCTGTGATTGAACAATCTTTCGCAAAGCATCATTGTAGGCAATTTTTTTTCCATCAATTTGACGAGCAGTTGCTATAATATTAGAAGTGTAAAAACGAATATCCGCCAATTGGTCCATTGGCAATATCCTATCAGTATATAATTCTTTTGAACTATTATTTGATTCTCTAATCTTTATAAAACCAAAAATTCCGACCCCAATAACAAATAGAGACATGATAAACACCAACAAAGTCAGTTCTAAAGATAATTGCTTGCTATTTACCATATTTACCCATTAGCTAAATCAATATTTAGACTATTTTCTATATTTAAAAGACTATAAAGAGATAGTGTAGCAAATATAAAAATTATCCATACTAAACCTAAAACTATCAGATAGAAACATTAAATTAATTAATATCTAATAATTTACATTTTTAACTTCCCAGACTCTTAACAATCTCTCTCAACTGATTATCAAATTCCTGATTAGCTATTTTGCCGTTTTCAATATCAAAATTTGCATCAAAACTTGGCAAAGAAAAAGTTGCTTTAATATCCGCACCATATCGCGGAAAAGCATTTTTGGCTATTTCCAATACCGAAGCACCTCCTCTGGCTCCCGGCGATGTAGCCATTAATAACATTGGCTTATTTTGAAATACTTTTCCCGTGATTCGAGAACACCAATCATATGCATTTTTAAAAGCGGCAGAATAATTCCCATTGTTTTCTGCCAAAGAAACCACTAAAAAATCAGCAGATTCAATTTTAGCCAAAAAGGCTTTTGCTAACTCATGCTGACCAATTTCTGCCTCAACATCCACACTAAACAATGGCATTTGATAATTATTTAAATCCAAAATTTCCACTTCGGCATTTTCAAAAAGTGAAGCTGCATAAGTCGCTAATTTTTTATTGATAGAGTTTTTACTTGGGCTTCCGCCAAAAGCGATTATTTTCATGATTATTTTATTTTGTCTTTAAAAATTAAAAATAGCAATTATTAATAAAAAAACCGCTGAATTGCTTCAACGGTTTTATCTATTTTCTTTGTTCTGTTTTCTTTATTCTAAAAACTACACATTAAACCTAAAGTGCATTACATCACCATCTTTTACAATGTATTCTTTTCCTTCCACACGTAATTTTCCAGCTTCCTTCACTTTAGATTCAGAACCATAGCTCGAAAAATCTTCATAAGCAATTACCTCAGCACGAATAAATCCTTTTTCAAAATCGGTGTGGATAACTCCAGCCGCTTTGGGAGCAGTATCCCCAATGTTAATTGTCCAGGCACGAACTTCTTTAACTCCGGCTGTAAAATAAGTCTGTAAATTCAATAATTTATAAGCCGCACGAATCAATACTGCCGAACCTGGCTCAGTTAATCCTAAATCTTCCAGGAAAACCTGACGCTCTTCATAACTTTCTAATTCGGTAATATCAGCCTCAGCACCAACAGAAAGCACAATCACCTCTGCATTTTCATCTTTTACTAATTCACGTACCTGATCTACATATTTATTTCCGTTTACCGCCGAAGCTTCATCTACATTACAAACATACAAAACCGGTTTTGTCGTGATTAACTGAAAATCCTCCATTAAAGCCTCTTCGTCATTGGATTGCGGAACAACTGTTCTGGCAGATTTTGCCTGTAATAAAGCGTCTTTAATTCTGTCCAAAAGTGCTTTTTCAGTCTGCGCTTCCTTATTTCCGGTTTTAGCCGCACGATTTACTTTTTCCAAACGTTTTTCAACAGTTTCTAAATCTTTTAACTGCAATTCGATATCAATAGTTTCTTTGTCACGAATAGGATTTACATTACCATCTACGTGAACAATATTATCATTATCAAAACAACGCAAAACATGAATAATTGCATTACATTCTCTAATATTTCCAAGAAACTGATTTCCAAGACCCTCACCTTTACTAGCACCTTTTACTAATCCTGCGATATCAACAATATCCACAGTTGCCATCTGAACACGCTCTGGTTTCACTAATTCTTCTAATCTGGCGATTCTTGGATCCGGTACATTTACCACTCCAATATTAGGTTCAATAGTACAAAATGGAAAGTTTGCACTTTGCGCCTTAGCATTTGACAAACAATTAAAAAGTGTTGATTTTCCAACATTAGGTAATCCTACAATTCCTGCTTTCATGTTATTTATATTTTATTCAGTACTTAATTAGTACGTTTTGAAAATTTTATTTAAAAGTGTGCAAATATAATATTTAATAAATGTTTTAGAAGCTATTAAAGAAAGATAAAAATTAATTTATACTATTTTTTCTGTTTAAAAGAACTTCAAACAATAACGAAACCTCTCTTAACACTTTCCTTCCTAAAACCCAATTTACAGTTAAAAAAATCACAAAAAATGTTAAAAAAATGTTATATTGTAATACAAAAACAACCTAACACTTCATTAATATGAAAAACTTCTACCTATTAATTTTGCTTTTAAGTTTCAGCACACTTATAGCACAAAAAAACATTTCAGGAGTAGTAAAAGACCACTCCGGCAGTAATCTCCCAGGAGTAAACATTACAGAAAAAGGGGCTAACAATGGAGTTTCAACTGATTTAAACGGAAAATACTCCATCAAAGTAAAAGAAGGAGCTACATTGGTTTTTAGCTACATTGGCTATAAAACCATTGAAAAATTGGCAACGAGCAATATCCTTAATGTAAGTTTATCATCAGAAGAAGGAGAGACACTAAGTGATGTTGTAATTGTAGGATCAAGAAACACTAAAAGAACTGTTGTAAACACTGCTGTTCCAATTGACATCATTAACGTCAGAGATGTCACTACACAAAGTGGAAAATTAGAAATCAATGAGTTATTACAATATGTAGCACCATCATTCAATGCCAACAAACAATCAGGATCAGATGGTGCCGATCACGTTGACCCAGCCACTTTAAGAGGTCTGGGACCAGACCAGACCTTGGTTTTAATCAACGGAAAAAGAAGATACCAATCTTCTTTGATAAATTTATTTGGAACACGAGGAAGGGGAAATACAGGAACCGACTTAAATACGATCCCTGCAGCCTCCATAAAAAGGATAGAAATTTTAAGAGACGGTGCCGCTGCCCAATATGGTTCTGATGCCATTGCTGGCGTTGTTAACATTGTCCTGAATGATAATATTGATGAATTTACCGGAACTGTTTCTTATGGCGTTTACAACACCAATGCCAGAGGCAACTTCCCAACCGGAACAGCAAATACAGACGGTTACAGATTAGATCAAAATGGTTTTGGAAATTCATATGGCAAAGACCAATCTTTCGACGGAGGCTCAGTAAAGGTTTCTGCAAACTACGGGATAGCTGTTGGTGAAAAAGGTGGATATGCCAATTTCACTACCGAATATTTAAACAAAAACAAAACACTACGTCCCGGTTTTGATTTCAGAAAAGGTTTTGGAGAAGCTTCTATTTTAGGTTTTAATTTATTCGGAAACTTATCGATTCCGGTTTCGGACAAAACAGAAATTTACGCTTTTGGCGGAAGGAATTACAGAGATACTGATGCCTATGCGTTTACCAGAAACGACGGAGAAAGAGTTGTAGAAGCTATCTATCCCGGAGGATTTACTCCAAGAATTACTTCTAACATTTTAGACAATTCTTTTGCTGCGGGAATTAAAACTGAAACTAAAAGCGGATGGAAAATTGACTTTAGCAATACTTTTGGAAAAAACCTTTTTCATTATTATATAAAAGGGACCATAAATGCTTCATTAGAAGAGACCTCCCCTACAGAATTTGATGCCGGAGGACACAGTTTAAGCCAAAACACAACCAACTTAGATTTTTCTAAAAACTATAGTTCTGTTTTAGACGGTTTAAACGTAGCTTTGGGTACCGAATTCAGAACGGAAACTTTTAGTATTTTTGCTGGAGAAGAAGGCTCCTATGCTACTTATGATACCACCGGAAGACCAATCACCGACCCAACTACACAATCAGCTCCAATTGATCCAATTTCTAACGAACCTAGACCAGGAGGATCACAAGGATTTCCCGGATACAGTCCTGCAAACGAAGTTAACAAAAGCCGTTCCAACGTTTCTTTATACTCTGATTTAGAGCTCGACATCAATAAATCTATTTTAGTAAGTGGAGCGCTTCGCTTTGAAAACTACAGTGATTTTGGAAGCACACTTAACGGAAAACTGGCTGCGCGTATAAAAGCTTCAGACAATTTTAACATTAGAGGATCAATCAGTACAGGATTCAGAGCTCCGTCATTAGCGCAAATTTATTACAATCTAAGATTCACTAATTTTAGCTCAAGTGGAGCCTCAGAAATTTTACTATCTCCAAACAACAGTCCTGTAACCAAAGGATTTGGTATTGAAAAATTAAATGAAGAAAAAGCAGTAAATGCTTCATTTGGATTCACATCTACTTTTAGCGACTTTACCGCTACAATAGACGGTTATTTTATTGACGTAAAAGACAGAATTGTATTAACAGGCTATTTTGACGCTACTGCATTGAATCTTGGAGTGGACGAAGCGCAATTTTTCGTTAATGGAGTAAACACTAAAACATTTGGTGTAGATGTTGTTCTTTCTTGGAAAAAGAAATTTGAAGACCAAACTTTTAGCGCTACTTTAGTCGGAAACATTAATGACATGAAAATTGGGAGCATCAAAAATAGAGCATTAGATAAAGAAATATTCTTTGGCGAAAGAGAAAAAGCTTTTTTATTAGCTTCAGCCCCAAAAAACAAATTCGGACTCAATCTTAGTTATGATAAAAAATCATTTAATACCGGTCTGGCTTTTACACGTTTTAGCAAAGTAAAATTAATCGATTACGGAGGAGCTGTTGATAATTATGATCCAAAAATAGTTACCGATTTAACATTAGGATACAAATTATGCAAATCTGCTAAATTGAGTATCGGAGCAAATAATCTTTTTAACATCTACCCTGATCAACAAGATGCGGATGTTGAAGGAGGAGGTTACTGGGATGCTGTTCAAATGGGATTCAGCGGGGCCTATTACTATGCCCGATTAGGATTCAATTTCTAATTTCAAACTTCCCAACAAAAAAATCCTGAGTATAACACTCAGGATTTTTTCTAAATTGAAATTAAATATATATAATTCACTATTCATTATGCAAGAAAGCTTGCCTGTTTAACAAGGTTTCTTCATCCTCAACATGATTTTCATCAGGAACACAGCAATCAACAGGACATACAGCAGCACATTGCGGCTCGTCATGAAATCCTTTACACTCTGTACATTTTCCTGGAACAATGTAATATACTTCATCAGAAATTGGAGTTTGAGCTTCTTCAGCATCCACTTCAGTTCCGTCAGGAAGTACTACTTTTCCACTTAATTTTGTACCATCTTTATATCTCCAATCGTCAGCTCCTTCATAGATTGCTGTATTTGGACATTCTGGTTCACATGCACCACAGTTGATACATTCGTCTGTTATGATAATTGCCATTTTATTCTATATTTATTTTTTATAAGCTAAAATCTTAATAACCAAAAAACATTTGATATAAGACTTTTGACTTTCGACTTATTAAATCTTACTTTTGTGCAAAATTACAATCAAAACATTTCATAAACAAACATTATGACATTAGAAACTAAAAAAAATGCGTTTATCGAATTAGGAAAATTCCTGAGTCAGTTTTCTGAAGCCGAAAATCGCCCTCAAAATGACGTTTTAGGCAATGCTGATTTTTTTGATTCTTTTGTAGATTTAATTCAACTTTCTCAATCACATAACGGATGGTATACTCCTGAACAAGTGTATTATGCGATTCAATCCTGGGCAAATGCTTTGACTGAAGAAAATCTGAACAGCTGGTTAAATGCTTATGATTTTACGAATGTGAAACCTAAAAGAATAGCCCTGATACTTGCCGGAAACATTCCGCTTGTAGGCTTTCATGATTTTCTGTGTGTATTAATAACCGGTCATGATGTTTTAGTAAAAACCTCATCAAATGACCAACATTTATTGCCTTTTTTGGCAAAATATTTGATTCATATTGCTCCTGAATTAGAAAATAAAATCACTTTCACTGAAGGAAAATTAGAAAATTTTGATGCTGTAATTGCCACCGGAAGTAACAATACCGCCCGTTATTTTGAATATTATTTTAAAGACAAACCGTCTATTATTCGTAAAAGCCGAAATTCAGTAGCTATCCTAAACGGTGAAGAAACTAAAGAGCAATTAATTGCTTTAGGAGAAGATATTTTCAGGTATTTTGGCTTAGGTTGCCGCAATGTATCCAAACTTTTTGTTCCAAAAGGATATAATTTTGATACTTTTTTTGAAGCTATATTTGAATACCAAGACGTTATTCAGTATGAAAAATACGCTAATAATTACGACTATAACAAAGCGGTTTTTTTAATGAGTAATTTCAAATTACTTGACAATGGTTTTTTAACTATCAAAGAAGATAATAGCCATGCCTCTCCTATTTCGAGTGTTTTTTATGAATATTACGATGACCTATCAGAGGTTGAAAAAAAACTAGAACAAAACACTGATAATATCCAATGTATAGTTAGCAATAATTTAATTAAAAACAGCATTGCTTTCGGACAAACCCAACAGCCTAAATTATGGGATTATGCCGATAATGTCGATACTATATCGTTTTTGTTAATAAGATAGAAAAAATATTAATAATTATTACGAATATTTTAATGCATATTCAACACTTATTATCGAAATTTGCATTTTAATTTTTTGGACATAAACTACACCATGAAAAAACACAACTACAGCGCAGGACCTTGTATTTTACCTCAAGAAGTTTTTGAGAAATCAGCACAGGCTATTTTAGACTTCAACAATTCAGGATTATCTATTTTAGAAATTTCGCACCGCAGCAAAGACTTTGTTGCTGTAATGGACGAAGCAAGAGCATTAGCACTTGAATTACTTGGATTAGAAGGAAAAGGATATCAGGCTCTTTTTCTTGCTGGTGGAGCTAGTTTAGAATTTTTAATGGTTCCTTACAACTTGATGAAAGAAGGAGGAAAAGCAGCTTATTTAGATTCAGGAACTTGGGCTACTGCAGCTATTAAAGAAGCCAAACTTTTTGGAGAAACAATTATCGTAGCATCTTCAAAAGAAGATAACTACACTTATGTACCTAAAGGATATGAAATTCCTGCTGATGCAGATTATTTCCACTGTACTTCAAACAATACAATTTTTGGTACTCAAATGAAAGAATTCCCTAAAACTGATGTTCCAATGGTATGTGACATGAGTTCGGATATTTTTTCAAGAGTATTGGATTTTTCTCAATTTGACATTATCTATGCCGGTGCTCAAAAAAATATGGGACCTGCAGGAACAACTTTAGTAGTTATCAAAGAAGAAATCATTGGTAAAAACGGTCGTAACATTCCTAGTATGTTGGATTACGCCAAACACGTTAAAGCAGATAGTATGTACAATACTCCTCCTGTTTTCCCTGTTTACGCATCTCTGTTGACATTGAGATGGATCAAAGAACAAGGTGGTATTGCAGCTGTTGAAAAATTAAACAACGCTAAGGCTGAATTGCTTTATAACGAAATTGACAGAAATCCATTATTCAAAGGAGCTGCTGTTAAAGAAGACCGTTCTAACATGAATGTTACTTTCTTGTTAACTAACCCGGAGCACGCAGAAACATTTGATAAAATGTGGAAAGCAGCCGGAATCTCTGGCCTTCCTGGTCACCGTTCAGTAGGTGGTTACAGAGCATCTATTTACAATGCTATGCCAATTGAAAGCGTACAAGTATTGGTAGATGTTATGCAGGCTTTAGAGAAAAACGTTTAAATAATTGAAAGATTCAATTATTGAAAAATCAAAAAGAATCTTTGTTTGTTTAAACTTTATCTGCTAGCAGAGGCTCTAGCCCCGATAGAAGTGGAAATCCTTGTGGCGGCAGGCATCTACGCCGACACAAGATTGAAACGGATAGCGGGAAACAGCTTCTAAAAACATTTGAATTAATTTGAGGACACAACCTCGTAATGTAATAAAAAAACATGAAAGTATTAGCAAACGACGGGATTTCAAAAAGTGGAATCTTAGCTTTAGAAAAAGGTGGTTTTGAAGTAATCACTACAAAAGTTGCTCAAGAACAAGTGGCAAACTACATTAACGAAAACAACGTAAGCGTTATTTTAGTTCGTAGTGCAACTAAAGTTCGTAAGGACATTATTGATGCTTGTCCGGGCATTAAAATCATCGGTCGTGGTGGTGTAGGTATGGACAATATTGATGTGGATTATGCAAAAAGCAAAGGAATCCAGGTAATCAATACTCCTGCTTCATCTTCAGAATCTGTAGCTGAATTAGTTTTTGCTCATTTATTAACAGGTGTTCGTTTCTTACACGATTCTAACAGAAACATGCCATTAGAAGGAGACACAAAATTCAACGACTTGAAAAAAGCTTACGCTAACGGAGTTGAATTAAGAGGTAAAACTTTAGGAATTGTTGGTATTGGTCGTATTGGTCAGGCTACAGCTAAAATGGCTCTAGGTTTAGGTATGAAAGTGATTGCTGCGGATAGTTTTATCCCTCAGGTGGATGTAAAAGTTGAGTTCTTTGACGGACAATCTATCACTACTACAATCAAAACACAATCATTAGAATCAGTATTTGCTGAGTCTGATTTCATCACATTACACGTTCCTGCTCAAAACGGTTATATTGTAACTGAAAAAGAATTTGCTACAATGAAAAACGGTGTAGGTATTGTAAACTGTGCCCGTGGTGGAGTAATCAACGAAGTTGATTTAGTTAAAGCTTTAGACAGTGGTAAAGTTGCTTTTGCCGGTTTAGATGTTTTTGAAAACGAACCAACTCCTGCTACTCAACTTTTAATGCACCCAAAAATCTCTTTAACTCCTCATATCGGAGCTGCAACAGGAGAAGCTCAGGACCGAATTGGAACTGAATTAGCATCACAAATCATCAGCATCTTAGGTTAATAATTTAAGATTTTAATAACGCAAAAGGACTCATTATCAATTGGTAATGAGTCCTTTTTTTATTATATTTGGTAGTAACCTTTTAAAAAAAAGCTCATGTTAGAACAATTAACACAACTAGTACAAGAATTTGGGCAAGATGCTGTTGTAAAAAACGAAGCTATTCCAAACGAACAAAACGAGGCAGTTTTGAAAGAAATCGGTAATTCTATTTTTTCAAGTTTACAAAAAATAGCAAACGAAGCTGATTTATCTCAGATTGCGGGCTTATTACAAGGTAAGGATATTGACAAAAACAATCCCACCATTCAAAAAATCAC
>JACCDQ010602295.1_pt1 | contig 12011 bp, 11 predicted proteins | sample 7446031 | NCBI WGS metagenome assembly JACCDQ01 (sample SAMN15323442, study PRJNA562643) | freshwater metagenome | isolation source: river surface water | place: USA:Blue River Watershed | collected 2017-08-17
AAATCATTTTGATGGACGTTATGATGCCCATCATGGATGGAATGGAAGCATGTAGGCAATTAAAGGAAAATCCAGACACCAAACATATTCCTGTTGTTTTCTTAACAGCAAGAAGTGAAGAATTCGCAGAATTAGCAGGATTTGAAGCTGGGGCCGATGATTATATTGCCAAACCCATCAGGCCACGTGTATTACTTAGCAGAATCAAAGCCATTTTACGCAGAAGAAATGCCATCCAAATTCAAGAACCTGAAGTATTTGATTTCGGTGTTCTGAAAATCGATCGCGAACGCTTTGTTGTAGAATTTGAAGGCAAAACACTACAGTTCCCAAGAAAAGAATTTGAATTGTTGAGTTTCCTTGCTTCACGTCCTGGCAGGGTGTTTTCAAGAGATGAAATTCTTGAAAATGTTTGGGGAAATGAGGTATTGGTTGTTGATAGAACCATTGATGTTCACGTGAGAAAAATCCGTGAAAAACTCAATGAGAAGTTTATCTATACCGTTAAAGGTGTAGGATACAAATTTGAATTAGACGCTTAATTGCGATCCGCTATCCTATAAAAGATTCGCGCAACGGCAAAGCAAAGTTGCTACACTATTTCTGATTGATAACCGCTGGCTTCTAGCGATTTTAACATGGCAGAAGCTTTCGCCATACATTCTTCATACTCCAATTGCGCGTCACTATCGATGGTAATTGCTCCACCCACAGCGTATTGCAATTGCTGTTTTGATTGTAAATATTGTACGCCACGTATTACAACATTCAAATCAAAATCATCGCCCAAAACCCAACCCATGGCTCCCGAATACCATCCGCGTGAAAACTTTTCAATTTTCTCAATATGATGCATCACCTCTATCTTGGGAGCACCCGTCATACTGCCCATCGGAAAAGTATTTTCCAAGCAATTTCTTAATCCTGTATCTGGTTTACACTTCCCAATTACTGTAGAAATCATTTGGAGCACTTGCGGATACTCGTAAATACCACATAATTCCGTCACCTTCACCGTACCAGCTTCACAAACCCGCGATAAATCATTGCGAACCAAATCCACAATCATCACATTTTCAGCCCTATCTTTTTCGCTATTGGCCAATTCTTTCGCCAATATTTCTGGCGATGCACCAGCATTACGAATGGTACCTTTAATGGGTTGAGACAGCAAAAAATCGCCCCGTTTTAATAAGTAGCGCTCCATGCTAGCCGACAATAAAAAATGATCGCCACGCTTCACGAAACACATCATGGGTGCAGGAGCTACTTGGGCCATCACCTCAAAAACCCGATAGGGGTCTAACGCAACATCTTCAGCAGTAAAGGAAATGCAATAATTTAATTCGTAAAAATCACCTTCTACAATATGCTGTTGTATTTGTGCAATACAATCTAAATATTCAGCCTCAGTTACATCCGATTTCCATGCTATCACAGCCTTATTCTGCTGCTGTGAGTTCATGTCAACGCCATTATCCAAAACAGTGGATTCACTATTCTCCTTTAGCAACTGTTGGCGCTTCTTCTTCAAAACACCATCCCATTCCGCACTTAACCCATTTAATCCCAGCCACTGCTCTTCGATTCGCCGTTCACAACCACCAATTATCGCCCGAAAACCTTCCAAATCTTCTACGCACCCCCCATCACACGATATTGCTTGCCACTCCTGAGGCGCAATCATTTCAAAAGATGGCACATCCCCGAATACTTTATGCGCGCTATGCAATCCATGCCCCCACTGATTTTTCAAATCATAAGAAACCCTCGCCATCCACAATTCATTTGGGTCTAATTCACTACCTGCAAACTGCTCCCAACCTTCTTTTCTATACTTCACACCCCAACCACACATGCCCTGCATCGCCCCATAAACATCTTCATATCCGCCGCTCCATAGCAACGTTACTTCCGCTTCTTGCTTCGACCTTTCAAGCCAAGCTCGCAGTTTTACAATCGATTGATTACTCGCTTTCATGTGCTTCGTTGGCCTTAATTTCTTGATCAAAATACTGCTTTATTTGCGTTGCCTTTGATTTTCCTACCACCTCTGCCAGCATCTCCTCCGTTGCTTCACGCACACGCTTTGCACTTCTAAACGTTTTCAACAACATCCTTGCCGTTTCCTCTCCCACCCCAGGAATATCCGTAAGTGAAGTTTTTATAATGCCTTTACTCCTGCGCGCCCGGTGATGGGTAATACCAAATCGATGCGCTTCATCACGCATCTGCTGAATCACTTTTAACGTCTCTGATTTTTTATCAATATACAACGGTAACGGATCATCCGGATAATAGATTTCCTCCAAACGTTTCGCAATTCCTACTATCGCCAATTTGCCATAAACCCCTATTTCCTTTAAAACTTCTACGGCCGAACTCAATTGTCCTTTACCACCAGCCACAACAATCAACTGCGGCAACGATTTACCCTCCTCCAACAACCGCCTATACCTTCGCCCAATTACCTCTTGCATGGTGGCAAAATCATTGGGGCCCTCAACCGTTTTAACATTGAAATGGCGATAATCATTTTTGGCAGGCTTCCCATCCCGAAATACCACACATGCACTCACAGGATAACTACCCTGAAAATTCGAATTATCAAAACACTCGATATGCCGAGGCTGCTCTGTTAATTTCAAATCTTTCTTCATTTGCTCCATTAACCGATCTACACGCACATCCGGATTCAATTTCTCATATTGAAGCATCTTCTCCTGCTTGTATAGCAAGGCATTTTTCATGCTCAACTCCAATAACTTTCGCTTTTCTCCCAATTTCGGAACTGTAATTCCTACACCTGGCAACTCCAATTCTAGCTGGTGCGACAACACAATTTCCTTGCAATCATCGCCATATTGTAAACGCATTTCGCCAATCGCCACTTCCAATAAATCCTCATCAGTTTCATCTAATCGCTTGCGTATTTCAATATTTCTGCTCACCACAATTAACCCTTGGCTCACACGCAAATAATTGATAAACGCCAATTTCTCCAAAGACGAAATGCTGTAAACTTCCAAATTCCCCAACATCGCACTCACAATCGTACTCTTGGATTGATAACGCTCCAATGCATCCAATTTCTCCTTGTATCGCTGCGCATCCTCAAACTTAAATTCAGCAGCAGTATCCAACATCAATTGCTTCAAATGCTTCTTTACCTCACCCAAATTCCCCTTCAACAAATGCCGAATATGCGCAATATTGGCCAAATATTCCTGCTCTGTTTGCTTCCCCTCACAAGGCCCCATGCAATTCCCAATCTGGTACTCCAAACAAATTTTGTATTTTCCTTGGGCGATGGTCGTTGGCGTCATCACCAAATTACAATTTCGGGTGGGATATAGTTTTTTTATCAAATCCAGTACCGTATGCATCACTTTTACATTTGCATAAGGACCGAAATACTCACTGCCATCTCGGATCTGCTGACGGGTATGAAAGACGCGTGGGAAACGCTCAGCCGTAATTCGAATAAATGGATAAGTCTTGTCGTCTTTTAAACTGATGTTATACTTAGGTTGAAACTCTTTGATAAGGCTATTTTCCAACAACAAAGCATCCATCTCCGTATCCACCACTGTATATTCGATGTGACGAATTTTACTAACCAATACCGCAGTTTTGCGATTTTCGTAGTGCTGTTTGGTAAAATAACTGGATACGCGTTTTTTTAAACTCTTGGCTTTGCCTACATAAATGATGGTAGATGCCTCATCAAAATATTTGTAAACACCTGGCTTTTCTGGCAAGGACCGAATAATATCTTTCAATCGATCAGGCGTCATGTTTCAAATTTACAAACCCAAGCCCATTTTATGCGCCCAATACCACTTGTTGCGCAAAAATTTGTTCGCCAAAAAACAATGAAGCATGCTGATTGAATGTTTCTGCGTCATCTGTAGTTGTAAATTCTCTCGCTCCATCTAAACTCAATTTTTGCTCCATATCTTGATGTCTACTTAAATAATCCACCAAACGATCCGCAACTATTTCTCCTTGAGAAACCACTTTAATACCCTCCGGAATAAACTTGTTAATTGTATTTATCAGCAACGGATAATGTGTACAAGCCAATAACACCGTATCAATATCAGCATCCTTACGCAACAAATTATCCAAATTGTGATTCACAAAGTAATCCGCCCCGTCTCCTTCTAAATGATTGTGTTCTACCAAATATACCCACATAGGACAGGCTTCTTGGCTCACTTTGACGTTTGGAAAAAACTTATGAATTTCAATGGGATAAGACTCAGACTTCACAGTGCCTGCCGTACCTAATACACCCACAGATCCTGTTTTTGTTAAAGAGCCAATAAATTCTGTTGTCGGGCGAATCACCCCCAAAACATTTTTGCCGTCATTGCGCAAGGGCAAGTCTGATTGTTGAATCTGTCTTAATGCCTTAGCAGAAGCCGTATTGCAGGCCAAAATAACCAATTCACAATCCTGATTAAAGAGCCAATTTACCGCCTCCAAGGTATACTGATACACAGCTTCGAAGGATCGATTACCGTAAGGAGCACGCGCATTATCGCCCAAATACAAATAATGATATTTTGGTAGCTTTTCTACAATTTTACGCATCACGGTTAATCCGCCGTAGCCGGAATCAAAAATACCGATCTTACCCGTTCTCGATTGTTCAACCATGGTGCACAGAATCGAACAAAAGTACAAAAAAAAGGGCTACCTCCGTGAGAGATAGCCCCTTGATATAAAAATCTAATTGAATTATTTCTTCAATAAATGAGCAATAACCGCAGCCGTGATATCGTCTGTAGTGTTTAAACTCCACAATACAACACCCGCAGCATTATCAATTACATGCACGTAACCTTTTGTTTTTGCTACTTCTCCAACAGCTTTCTTGATAATATCAACCAAAGGTTGCAATTCCTTCGCTCTTGCTTCTTGTAACTCAGCATTGCCCATTTCTTCGGTTTCCTTGTATTCTTGAACCAAACGCTCATAACTCTTCTGGATCAATTCCAATTGCGTTGCAGGCGCTTTGCTATTCACTTTCATTTCATATTCCTTCTGCTTATTCTGCATTTCCATCTGCAAATCGCGCAACTTTTCGTCATAAATACGAGCGATTGCAGCCAATTTAGCGTCCGCAGAATCTTTCTGAGGCATTGTGTCAATAAGTGTTTGTGTGTTCACTGTTGCAATTTTCTGAGCTTGAGCAACTGAACTCACAGCCACAATCATTGTTAGCGCGACAAATAAAATTACTTTTTTCATGTATGTTATAAATTGATATTTAAAAAATTAATTGGGGATTTACTGATTAACAAATTAATGCTATTTAATTGAATACAAATACGATTGATGATTAAATTTAACTAAATAAAACTACTATTCATCGGAATCACTGCTGTTTACAGGGGGCTTACTTCCAGGTTTATTGGCATTGGGTTTTCCTGCCCCCCCATTATTTGAGCCTGCCGCACCAGGTTTCCCGCCATTAACAGGTTTTGTTGGACCATCCTCAGTGGTGGTAATGCCCAAAGCTTCCATCACCTCTACCGTTTTATCAAATTTGGGATCCGCATACAACATCAATGCACCACCATTTTTATCAAAAATAAAGGCATATCCTTCCTTTTTTGCAACGGTTTGAATTGCATCATAAACCTTGTCTTGCAAGGGCTTTACCAACTTCATGCGCTCATTCACCAAGATGCCATTGGGTCCAAATTTGGCTTCACGAAACTGATACAATTCCTGTTCCTTGGCTGCAATGGCTTCTTTTCTTAATTTTTTTTGCTCATTGCTCAACAAAATCTCTTCGGCCAAATAATCTCTTTGCATTTGATCCAAAGACATTTTAAGTTGATTGGCTTCGCCTTCAAATTTGCCGGCCATGTCTTGTAAATCACGCATTGCTGCTTGATATTCCGGCATTTTGCCCAAAATCACATCTGAATCAACGAAGCCCATTAACTGACTTCTCTGAGCCTGAGCAAATCCCGTAACAGCTATTAAAGCCAATATTATCAAGCGCTTCATGTTTGCGACCATTTTCAAAGGTTGTGCCAATACTTAATTAAATAGCGAATTTATCGTTTTTTGGTCGATAATTCCCATTCCTTCACCCAAATTACACAAATAGTTATCAATTCCTTAACATCCTCTATTGGGGTTTCAATACCAATAAAGGCGTTTCAATCCAATCACTGCGATGTTTCTGTCGATCCGATATTCTCAAGCGAAATTTGATAGAATCGCCCAGAAAACCATACGGTTTAGCAGGAATTTTTAGTCTCAAATCACTCATGATGGCTTTGTTTTTACCAGATGGAGTTAAAATAGGCAACCGCTCATGAAAAACTATGGTATCCAAACCTGATAATGGATTCATTGGGTATACCCAATTCCCATTATCTAAGACGAGATAGTAAACTTTTAAATTGTGAAAATCATATTGGCCATAAGCAAAATCACCCAAAGTATCCGTCAATCCAAGCCCAATATCCCCATCGCCATCTTCAAATTGAACATCCAGCCAAACCAAACTATCATATCCAAACCCACTGGGAATTATGGTAGTTTGTTGAAATTTCAAATTTGGTACGATTCCCATTGTATTTTTGCCGTCGGTACAGCCAATTATGCCCCATAGCACAACACAAGATATCGAAAACCAAATCTTCAACATGAGTTCTTCCAAATTTAACGAACTGGCATGGGATATCTTGTGTTTTCAACTGCAAAATTTAGCGATATTTCAACAATGGCATACCCATTTCCCTATCGATAATCAAACAGAAACTCCCGTTTTACATCAATTGGGTATCCATTTTCAGCCCGATTTTTTACCGATACAATTTTTCAAATCGCATTCCATCATAATTCCATCAGGAAACATAGATCGCGATTTTGGGAACGTAGACCTCACCAATAAAAGAAATTCAACATCAATTGACACCTCCTCTCTCCTTACCTTCACTTCCAGTGGTACTACACTAAATCAACCATCCAAACACCCCGTTCTCAAACCTAATTTATATGAATCAAGTTTCTTAATGGGATTTGAATTGCGTTTCGGGAAACCCCAAGACTACTGTATCGTTGGCTTACTACCTAGTTATCTAGAGCGCTCCGGATCAAGCTTAATTTACATGGTAGAACACTTGGTTAAACAAGGCAAACCCGGAAGTGGATTCTACCTCAACGAATATGAGTTGCTATGGGAACAGGTACAAAAAAATGAAGAAAATGGTATCAAAACCATCATTTTTGGGGTAACATTTGGGCTGCTCTTAATGGGCGATTGGATTTCACAACATCGCCCGAATTCCTCACAACTTCACCATACCACCATCATTGAAACCGGAGGAATGAAAGGCCGCGGTAAGGAATTAACCCGACCAGAATTGCACGCCATTCTGAAACAAAATTGGAAGATCAAGTCAATTGATTCAGAATACGGCATGACCGAGTTGCTTTCTCAAGCTTATACCCATCCTGTTTCTGGGAGATTTGTTTGTCCGCCCTGGATGAAAGTTATCATTCAAGATCCTATGGACGCAAAAACCTACATGGGCTTTGGGAAAACCGGAAGAATCTGCGTAATGGATTTGGCCAACCTATATAGTTGTGCATTTATCGCCACAGACGATTTGGGCAAAGTGTACGAAGATGGAAGTTTTGAGGTAATGGGCCGATTAGACTTTAGCGACATCCGAGGATGCAACCAACTGCTCTAAACCCAATTAACCTCTAATTGCAGTTGAAGCAGAAGATTCGGCATCTTCTTCCTCCTCAATATCGAGCACCGTATCTTCTAATTCCTCTTTTGGATTCAATCGATGCTCCAAAGTAAGGATCAATGCGGGTAACAAGAATAAGTTTGCCGCCATTCCTACCATCAATGTTAAACCCGTTAACCATCCCAACCAAACGGTTCCTTGGAAACTTGACACAACGAAAATCATGAACCCTGCACAAATTGCCACCATGGTATAAATCATACTATGGCCTACTTCTGAGATGGTATTACTCAATGCAACCCTAACGGTTTGATTATGTTTCACCAACTCACGTCTAAATGTAATTACAAAGTGAATAGTTGCGTCCACTGTAATTCCAAAGGCAATACTAAACACAAGGATCGTAGAGGGTTTCAAGGGCACACCAAAATAACCCATTGTTCCTGCTGTTACCAACAAAGGTATAGCATTGGGAATAATGGCTATGATAATCATTCTGATCGATGGGAATAATAAACCCATTGTTAATGAAATGATGAAAATACTCCAAAATGTAGCTTGGTTTAAACTGCTGTACAAATAACTATTTCCTTTTAGGAATACAGCGGATGTACCTGTTACTTGAACCTGATATTCTTCTTTGGGGAAAATGCGTTCTAGTATTTCATAAATCGCATTGTTGATACTGTCTAAACGTACAGACCCTACATCGCGAATTTGATAGGAAACTCTCAGTTGAGAATGTGTACTATCCATTAATCCCTTCATCAGCTGGTTATTGCCTTTTCCTTCTGGCATTCGCATACTGATATCACCCAAATCTGTTACTTTGGGCATTCTGTAAAAGGCCGGATCGTTATTGTTTACAACCTGGTTTGCATAACTCACAATTTCAACCAAACTAATGGGCTTAGACAATTCAGGGAACCGCTTTAATGCTTTTTGCAAACTATTCACTTTTGCCAAAGTGGTAGGGTTTGCCGCATCATGCTCATCATTGGTTTTAATCAAAATTTCATAGGGCATAACGCCTTTGAAATTGTCTTGGAAAAATTCCAAATCCTTGTACAAATGAGAATCATGCGGGATATCATCTACCATAAAAGCCAAAGGCCTTAATCTGAATACAAAAATCGTACTCAGCAAGGTAAACAAAGTAAACCAGAAGTAAATCCTGCGCTTGTGATTAAACACCATAAACTTCACCCAATCCAGGAATCGGATGATATTCTTATTCTCTAAATGTTGAATCTGTTTATCTGATGGAACAGGCAGATAACTATACAAAGCAGGCAATCCAATCAGGGTAATCAGGAAAACAATATTGATAACCAAAAATGAAACCATTCCATATTCTTCCAAAATATGAATTTTGGTAAAATAGAAAGTTCCAAAACCTACGGCTGTGGTAAAATTAATCAAGAAATTCGCCAACCCTATCCGAGAAACTACGCGGGTTAATGCCCTTGCTTGGTTTCTGCATTTGCTATATTCCTCGTGGTATTTATTGATCAGGTAAATGGTGTTTTGAACCCCAATGACAACCAACAAAGGAGGCAACGTTCCTGTTAGAAGAGAAATTTTATAGCCCAATAACCCACATAAACCCAACATGCTCACAACGCCAATTACTATAAACAACAACGAGATCAACAAAGTGGAAATACTTCGGAAGAACAAGAAAATCAACAACGCAGTTACCACAAATGAAATGGCAGTTAACATGATAATTTCTGCTCTTACTTCGGTAGCATACATCGTACGTACATAGGGCAAACCACTTAAGTGAACATCAATGTTGTTTTCCGTTTCAAACTTTCTGATGATTTTCTCCCATATCAATACGTGGTCTTTTCTTTCCTTTGAATTCAAAAACTTGTCTTCAATGCTAATCACCAACAAACAAGCATTGGTTTCTTCGTTGTATAATAGGCCGCGATAAAAAGGCATTTCCAAAAACAATTGTTTAATGGAATCAACCTCCGCTTGCGTTGTTGGCATAGTTGGAATAAATTCATGCACAACAAACTTGTCTGCCGTATCTAAGCCCAAACGAAATAACTTGGCGGGCGAAATCACGTCTTTTACACCTTTCTGTTTCGACAACTCTTCGCTTAGTTTGTAATACGCTTGAAACGTTTTTAATTGGAACAATTGATCAGAGGCAAAACCCACAACCAGTTTGTTACCGTCTTCACCAAACGTGGCGTTGAATTTTTTGTAGGCTATATGGTCTGGGTCATCAGACGGTACCAATTTTTGAAAATTGTATTCCAATTCCACCTTGGTGGCATAATAACCCATAACTCCTGTAAAAAGGAGAATAGCAGCAATGAAGTATACCCGTTTTTTGAGGATCAGGGTAGCAAAACGATCCCACATAATCTTACAAAAATAACACGAAATGCCCTTAAATACCTGATAAGTATTGGCGATTTTTCCAAATAATAACAAATAATTAAAAAAAAAGGCCGCCAAATGGCAGCCTTTTTTATACCTATAACCTAACTAATTAATCGGCAACAACCTCAATGGTAATGTTGGCGTTAATGTCCTTAGCTAAATTGATGTTTGCTTCGTACTGACCGATGGTCTTGATATCGTCGAAAACAATTTTTCTACGATCAACATCATAACCTTTATCTTTCAATGCGTTAGCAACTTGCAAAGAAGTTACAGATCCAAAAATCTTACCAGTGTTACCGGCTTTAGCTACAACTGTAACAGATACACCGTTCAATTTTGCTGCTAACGCTTCGGCATCTTTGCGAAGTTTTTCCATCTTAAACTCACGCTGGCGAATATCTTCAGCCAACATTTTCAATGCACTTTCAGAAGCCAATTTGGCTTTGCCCTGTGGAATCAAGAAGTTACGTCCGTATCCGTCTTTTACAACGACTACATCGTCCTTATGACCTAGGTTCTTTACGTCTTGGGTTAAAATAATTTTCATCCTTTATCCTCCTATTTTAAACCGTCGGCTACGAATGGCATTAAAGCCAAGTGACGTGCACGCTTGATTGCAACTGACATTTTACGCTGATACTTCAATGAAGTTCCAGTAATTCTGCGTGGTAATACTTTACCTTGCTCGTTTACAAACTTTAACAAGAAATCCTTGTCCTTGTAATCAATGTACTTAATACCGTGTTTTTTGAAACGGCAGTATTTCTTCTTTTGAATTACTTGGGGAGTTTGGTTAAATACGAAATTTGATTCTTTGCTCATGACTCAGTTTCCTCACTTTCTGAAGCTTTTGCCGCTTTCTTCGCAGCTGATTCGTCTTTAGATGAACGCAATTCACCATTGCGCTTGCGATGATTGTAATCAACACCCCACTTGTCTAACTTAACCGTTAAATAACGCAATACGCGCTCATCTCTACGGAAAGCCAACTCGAAAGTCTTGATGAAATCAGTGTTCGCTTTAAACTCAAACAGGTGATAAAAACCTGTTCCTTTTTTCTGGATGGGATAGGCTAGCTTGGTTAGGCCCCAGTTTTCTTCATGGACCATCTCCCCACCGTTGCTCGTGATCAACTCTCTGTAGCCGGAAACAGCGTCTTTCATCTGCTGTTCAGAGAGTACGGGTGTCAAAATGATCACGGTCTCGTACTGTTGTTTACTCATAATTTTTTATTTGGCTAAAAATTTAGGGCTGCAAATATAGCAAATAACTTTAGCAATTACAACCCTTCTATTCAACGATTTGTCGAATATTTAGGGCACCGGATCATACCCGCTTCCACCCCATGGATGGCATCTTCCAATTCTGCGTATCGTTAACCATCCACCCTTGAAAAATCCATGCTTCCGAAATGCCTCCAATCCATATTGGCTGCATGTTGGTTGAAACCTGCAAGTTGGACCATACAACGGAGATATTACATATTGGTAAATCCTGATTAACGCAATTCCGATATACTTCATTTCCCCTCTCCTGTTTTGTTAACTAACCCATTCCCAATCCCAGCCTCAACCGAATCCCCCTCTTGATTACCCACCATCTCCTGCAATTTCTTCAGTACACGCTTCTGCATCAATGCCCATTGCTTTTCCAATAATTCAAAATCTGGCAACTCCTTCCCAGTGTAAATCATCGATATCGCCAACTGCTTTCCGCTCAACAACAAGGCATCATATAATGGCATTTTACTCTTGCGGTACAATTCCCGCATCACTCGCTTCACCCGATTCCTATCTACCGCAGATGGAAACCTTTTTTTTCCTACAGTAAACACCACCTGACATGGAACAGCCGCAGGCAACTCGCAAAGCAACA
>JACCDQ012030681.1_pt1 | contig 12008 bp, 10 predicted proteins | sample 7446031 | NCBI WGS metagenome assembly JACCDQ01 (sample SAMN15323442, study PRJNA562643) | freshwater metagenome | isolation source: river surface water | place: USA:Blue River Watershed | collected 2017-08-17
ACGACCAGCTTCAAAGCCCAATTCCACCAATTGTTCCGTAATACCTGTAGCTTTTCCTTCGGCAGTTCTACCACCTCCAAAGTTTTTTTCGCCGATGTGGATTAATCCGTTTAAGAATGTTCCATTGGTAAGTACCACAGATTTGGCTCTGAATTCAATGCCTAGCTGCGTTTTTACACCTGTTACTTTATTATCCTCAACCAGTAGTCCTGATACCATTTCCTGCCAAAAATCCACATTAAGATTTCGTTCAAGAGCCAAACGCCATTCTTCAGCAAAACGCATTCTATCAGATTGGCAACGAGGCGACCACATAGCAGGGCCTTTAGAGCGGTTCAACATTCTGAATTGAATCATGGTTTTATCAGAGATAATTCCAGACATTCCTCCTAAGGCGTCTACTTCACGGACAATCTGTCCTTTAGCCACACCGCCCATTGCTGGATTACAAGACATTTGAGCGATGGTATTCATGTTCATGGTTATTAATAAAACCTTTGAACCCATAGTAGCTGCGGCATGTGCTGCTTCACAGCCAGCATGTCCTGCTCCAACTACTATTACATCATAATTCGTGTGCATATCGTTAGTTTGATAATGTTATTCTATTTGGTACTGATTCGAGTCAGTAGTTCTATTTTGCCTTTTTTAGGTCTATTGTTATATTTTGAGATAAAATCAATGTGTTGGCTATGACTTGAGTTAAGAATATTTCGGTACCTAAAACAAGGTAAATGTTGTTGTTCTTAATAGGACTGTAAGATTAGCAAACCATAAAATCTCAGTTATTTGATTTTATCCTTTTGATTATACTACAATCTTTTTAGCCTAAAACAGCATTGATTATGAATGTGAAAATAGTATTCGTGGAACCATTATTCGTTTATTTTACCCAAGTGTTCCACGTGGAGACTTTTTTGTGAACATATTAACTAAGCCACGAACAAATCAATGTAATGATTTTCTAACCTTCTCATTTCGGCTTCGTCTTCATCACTGTGGTCATCATAGCCACAAAGATGTAAAACCCCATGTACTAATACTCGTTTAAACTCACTTTCAAATCCTGAATTTAGTTCAATCGCATTTTCACGTACACGCTCTATACTAACAAAAATATCCCCCTCAATGTTACCCTCATCTTCCGAATTATCGAAGGTAATAATATCGGTATAAGTATCGTGGTCTAAATACTCCACATTGATTTTATGTACATACTCGTCTGAACAAAAAAGATAGTTAAGCGTTTTAAGTTTATATCCTTCACTTTCAGCGACCAATTTTAACCATTTCTTCAAGGCAAGTTTTCCCTTAAATGTAAAATCTACGTCTTCGTTAAAAAAATTAATCATCCGTTTGGAATGTGTTTTGTTTGAAAAAAATCATAATACAAAGATACTATATAAATTGAGTGTATGAAAATCAGCAATTTATAGTCAACTTTGTAAAACGAATTGAATAGAATAAAATACCGTCCACTTATTGTGTCCAATTGGTAATGCCTCAGCAGAACAAGTAGCTCATTAACGTTATTCGAGATGTTATCTCTTTATTCCAAAATATTTATTAAATCCAATATCGCTGTATATCTTTTTACTTATATTCTTAGCTTCTATGCACTGAGCGTCACGGCTCAGGATAGTGTTTATCGAGAATATGTCAATCGTAATCGTTACGATAGAGGTATGATTAATAATTGTGATAACAAAATTTATGGGGTCACTATTAAAGGTACTTTAGTCATGTTTGAAGATGTAGGCTTAATCAATACTCCCGTTGAAATTCGAGAGGATGTCTTTCCGTTTCCCTGTAACGCCCTTGTCAAAAGTTTTAATAACCGAGTTTATGCCGTAAAAGCAAAAGAGCGAGGCAAAACCCGAGTATATGAATATAACCCTGCTACTAAAATTGGAAAATACACCAAGTGGGAATTACCTGCCCATGATGACACGGGTTGGATTTCGGGAGGAACGGATTCTAAAGGAAATATTTATTTTGCCACCACCTCAATGAATACCTTAGTCAGTATTGATTTACGTAAAATAGAGGTTAATGTGCTGTGGTCAGATAATAGTTATGTCCGAAAATGGGATAAAAATAACTGTGTTAATGGGTGTAATTTTTATATTAATAAATACGATGAAATGCTCATCAAACAAAATGTGGGAAGTAAACTTTGGACCGTTGCTTTAACTGGTACACCCAAAGTAACGAAAGAAACAAAAGTAAATCCTATTGTGAATTTTGGCATAACTAATGATTTTTTTGCTCTACATCTTGAAGACGGAGGCATTGTGGAATATTTAGCCAATAAAGACCGTGTTGTGAAACTAGCAGAAGAAACCGTTTTGCTCAGTAATATGATTAGAATAGATACGGCTCGTTATGGTATTTTAACCGACTTAGCAGGATGTAATAACTTTGTGACACATAAAAGAGCAGATTTGATAAGAGAGGCCTTACCTTCCCAAACGCTTGTGGTAGATTCAAAACCTGCTGGTAGCTCTATCCGTTTAGAGAATGTTATTTTCAAATTGGGTGAGGCTAATTTATTGAAATCTTCATATGCCGAACTGAATCGTTTGGTGGAATGGATGAAAAAAGAAACAACGAAGCGTATTTTGCTGGAAGGACATACGGATATTGAAGGAACGCAAGAAGATAACTTACAGTTATCAATTGAACGGGTAATAGCCTGCAAGCAATATTTGGTCGCTCAAGGCATCAATGCTGCTCGCATAGAGATAAGAGGCTTTGGTGGTTTAAAACCAATTAGAACTAAAGGAACGGCTAAAGAACGAGAAGTAAACCGACGGGTTGAAGTGAAGATTTTGAATTAGTCATAAAAAAAACGCTTCTGGAAAGAAGCGTTTTTTTTATGACTAATTCCTATTGAATCTTTTTGAAATACGTATCTACTTGACGCTTGTAGTAAGGATTCAGATTAGGTGGTACAGTTCGGAGTAATTCCGTTTGCTTTTGCTTGTCTCGCACGTATTGCTGAAACTGAGCAGGAACTTTCCGATCGTAGTTTTTAGCAGCAGAAGCTTTGCGTTTTTCGTCTTCCTCTTGTTCCTGCATCGCTTTTTCTGATTCTAGCAAGCGAGTTAATAACTCTTGCTGACGTTTTAGAAGATCAGGGTTCAAGCGTTTGTTGACTAAGTCGGTTTCCGTTTGCTCCATTTTCTTTATCATATCATTGATTTGATCACCGAGCTGTTTTCCTTTTTCAGTTCCTTTGCTATTATCAAGCATTTGTTGAAGCATCTTTCTTATTTTGCCTTGTTCATTTGCCATTCTAGCAAGGTCTTCTGAAATGCCCCCCTGCCCTTTTGAACCTTTCTGCATGGTCTGTTGCATCTTCTGATTTAACTCTTTCTGAGCTTCGCCCATACCTTTCTCTTTCCCTTTCTTTTTTCCTTTACCACTTCCAGAGGCCATCATTTGCTGATTTTGCTGCATTTGTTTCAATACGTCTGATAATAACAAGGCTAAGTTATTCATCGAAGACATCGCAAACTGTTGTTTTGAAGCCGTCATTTGTAATTTACGTTCCTTAATTAACTTCACCGCATCGTTCATATAGCCTTTCATATTGCCCATTTCACGAGTTACGAACGATTCAATTTGGAGTACTCTTTTCGATAAGGTGTATAAACTATCTTCAATCACCTTGGCATCGTCTTGCAGTTTTAGCTGTTCTTGCGATAGCTTGATGAAACGAGGGTCAATTACCGAAATACCTCTAAATGATTTCATAAGGCGTTCTTCATCAAAAGAGAGTTTAACTAAATTTTCAAGAATGTCTCGGAGGTCATCCATATTTTCCTCATTCTCTTTCATTTCAGCTTGCATCTTCATATCAGATAACTTTTTGGCCAATGCTTTCATTTGACGAGAAGCACGTTTCTGCTTTTCTTTGGCATCTTTATTCTCTCCTTTTTCCATTCCATCTTTAGCGTCTTTTTGGTCTTTAGAAATGGATTCTTGTTGTTCTTTCCCCGTATCCATTGGGTCTGAGTTTTTGATGTCCTTGTTCATTTCCTCAGCCTCTTTCAATTCCTTTTTCAGCTCTTCAAAGTCCTTATTGAGTTTCTCTTGCTCTTTTTTTAAGGCTTCGCTTTCTGCTTTCTTTTGAGGATCATTGGCTGGTTTCTGACTTAGGTCTTCATTTTTTTCAGCGAGTTGTTCCTGTTTTTCTGCTTGCTTATTTAGTTCGTTAATTGCTTTGTCTAGCTTTTGGTCGAGTTGAAGTTTCTTAAACAAGTTTTGCATACGTTCCAATTCCTTTTCCGTATTACGTTCTTTGTTTTTAAGTTTTTCTAATTTCTCCATCTGTTCCATGAGTTGACTATCTTCTGGTTTTTGTTCCAGTAGTTTTTTCAACTCCTCGTACATTTTTTGTGTTTCAGGGTCAAGCAGATCGTTCATCATTTTTTGCAACGCCTCCATCTTTTGTTGATTTTCTGGCTTTTGCTCGTTGAAACGCTGTTGCTTATCATTCAAGTTTTGGTTTTGTTCTTGTAGCTTTTTGATGTCGTTCATCAACTCCTCTCGCTTTTTAAGAATTTCTTCCGCCACTTTTTTATCTTGATAGTCTAATTCTTTTTTATTCTTTAGTCGATTTTCTAAGGCCGCTAATTCCTTACGAAGCTTTTGAGCTTTGTCTAAGGTCTTATCCAATTGAGCTTCTGTTTTTTCCATCGACTTATCAATCTCATTATTGATAGCCTTTTTATCTGGAATTAAATAATTCATCACTTGCGAACGGGTAGCTTTTGCTCCATTCACCCCATCGTTGTCCCATACCTGTACGTAATATTCAATCTTATCGGCAGGATTTAATCTTAAGCTATCTAATCCCCATTGATAATAGAAGCTTTGAATAGACTGACTACGGTTGATAGGTACATTGATACTTTTGTAGGCATTCGTGGAGGCCTTGCCATCTCGTAATACTTTGTAGAAAATTGCCAGTTTACTGATACCATAATCGTCGGCAATGTTTCCACCTAACACCATAAAGTTGTATAACGTAGAATCTTTGTACTGTTCCAGACTCAATTGTGGATATTTGTCAGGGACAACATTTAAGAAAAAGCTGATACCATCTTTATTAGCTGCATATTTATTTTTTAGAAATACTTGATACGCTCCTGCTGTTTTTACTTTTTTAGTAAAATCGAATCCACCCCCTAGTAATTTCTTATCGGCAGCATAGCGTTTGGTATCTCCCGCAAATACCATTAAAATCGAGTCGGTATCAGTCACATTGAAATCCCATTCAATCGCTGTTCCTTCTGGTACCGTTAGATTACCAATATTTTTAAGTGATTCCGAAGGTTTATTTAAGTAGGCTGGATAAGTTATATTGACATCAAAGAAGGCCAAACTTGGTCTGTTAATCAGTTCAACTTCATAGTCATTTGATTTGAAGCCTGCTGCTTCAAATTGAAAATCAAAGTTTTGTTGCACCTTCGAGAAGGTATAGGTATAATGACGTTTGTCATTCGATTCCATCTTGAGCTTACGGTCGTTATGAAGTACGTAAACATTATCTGGAATCGTATTACCACGTAAGGTAAGCTTAATGGTAAAGTCTTCATTTTTGAAGGCTTGTAGATTCGTATTAGTTAGTTCAAAACTAAAAGGGGCTTCTTCTTGGTATTCGTTCTTGAAATTGACAATTCGTTCGGTACTTTTTGTAAAAAAAGCAGGGGAAATCAATAAGATAAGCCCAATCAAAACGGCAGGTACGGCTGCATATTTGACATACTTTTTATTGTCATTAATCTTAATGGCATCGGCAAATTTGACAAAACTTAATTGCTCAGACTTCTGCTTGATAGAAGCCAATAGGAGCTCGTTGTCGTATTTGTCAATCGTTTTAGAAAGCTGAAGCGTATTGATTAATTTATCAGAAACGTTTGGGAAGTACTTCCCTATTTGGTCGGCAGCTTCTTCGTTTGACAAAGGTTTTTGTTTTCCATACAAGAAGATGGCAGGCTTAATTACCCAGAAAAAGAGCGATGCAAGCAACGCAAGTACAAAGGCAAAAAAGAGGATTCCACGGAAAACAGTTCCGAAGTGTCCAAAATATTCGAGTGTATTAAAAACTAAAAAAGCGGACAGAAGAACAGCCGCTGAAAATATAGAACCTTTGATGAGCTTGTTGAGATAAAACTTTCGTTTGTATTCTTCAATACGCATCAAGAGCGTAGCTATCGGAGAATTTGTCATAGTTTGTAATGCTAATTTTCAAAAATATCGTCCATTACTAATTCCAAATCTGGAAAAATATTGACTTTGATGGTAGGCGTTTCGTTATTGTGTTCAAAAGTGCCAACTAATTCGTAATTACCTTTCTCATTCAACAAGTGTACCAGAATGAATTTTTCTTTCGGAAAAACCACCCAATACTCTCTTACACCTGCACTTTCGTATAAATGAAACTTCTCGTTTAAATCTTTACTGGCAGTTGCTGGCGATAGAATTTCAACAATCAAATCAGGCGCACCTATACATCCACGGTCATCCAATTTATTGGCATCACAAATCACACAAATATCAGGTTGTACTACCGTGTAAATCGCATCTGTTACTTCTTCTCCATTGAGAGGAAGGCGTACATCGAAAGGTGCAAAATATACTTTGCAAGGTTTCTTGTATAAGTAATTGGATAGCGGACGTACGATTTCCTGAGCAATATTTTGATGATACCGAGATGGTGCAGGCGACATTTTATAGATACGCCCTTTTATCAATTCAACCAATTCACTGAATTTCCATGTTAGATAATCGGCATAAGTATAGGTGCCGTTCATATCTAGGTCGTTAATGTTAGTGATATTTGCCATAATATAATGGTTTATTCAATTTCTAATAACACAGGGCAATGGTCAGAATGTTTAGCTTCTGGTAGAATGAATGCTCGAACCAGACGATTTCTCATGGATTCTGTGGCACAGTGGTAGTCGATACGCCAGCCTAAGTTTTTTGCCCTTGCTCCCGCCCGATAACTCCACCAAGTATAATGATGAGGTTCTTGATTGAACGTTCGGAAGGTGTCAATAAAACCACTTGCTAAGAAATTACTCATCCATTCTCGTTCTTCTGGAAGGAATCCAGAGCTGTTGGCATTCGATTTTGGATTATGAATGTCAATGGCTTGATGACAAATATTATAGTCTCCCGAAACAATGAGATTTGGAATCGTTTTGGTTAATTCGGTAATATATTCTTGAAAATCTGCCAGCCACTGCATTTTAAAATCTTGACGAATGTCGCCACTTGAACCCGAAGGCATATATACAGATAGTAACGAAAAATCCTCAAAATCAGTACGTAATACACGCCCTTCATGATCGTAGGCTTCGATACCACAACCGTATTCAATATGTTTCGGTTTAATTTTCGTAAAAATAGCTACACCAGAATAGCCTTTCTTCTGAGCGGAATACCAGTAAATATGATAGCCCAAATTCTCAAAAACGGCTTTGTCGATTTGGTGTTCTTCGGCTTTTACTTCTTGTAAACAAATGATATCAGCATTCGTTGCTGCTAACCATTCAACAAATCCTTTGGTCATGGCAGCACGAATACCATTGACATTATAGGTTAAAATTTTCATTCAATGTCTTGTTATGTTACCAAACTTCTTGTTCAAAATATTCTATCACATGAGCTTTTAGTAATTTCTCTTGCTCCACTGTGTTCACGAAAGGTAATTGCTGTACTAGTTTCCAATGAGGCCAACCCTCTTGGTCTAAACCTTCCAATTCATAAATTCCCGAAAAACTTAATACCTTGCAGATGGCAATGTGCATCAGGTCTTGTTTCTCTTCTTTTGTGAAAAAACGATGACCTTTGCCCAATTCTTGCACGCCAATTAAGAATAAAACAGCGTTCAAATCGTCAGGACGTTTGCCTATCATTTGTTCTAAGGATACCATAAGGTTTTCCCATTTTTCTTCAATCTTATCTATTTCTAATTCCATGATTACGCTGTTGTTTCAGTGCTAAGATGAAAGGTATTGTTTATTTTCACCTCAGGGATATTTTACATCTCTTCCTTGTTGGAAAGTTTTCTCGTAAAAATTACATTTACAAAGTTAAAAAGTCTTTTTACTTATTTGAGATATAACTCGAATCATTTACGCTCTACATCATTATGCTACACTCCTTTTTGAATTTATTGTTTCCTCGTACCTGTACGAGCTGCCATCAGCCTTTGCAATTGAACGAGGCTCTTATTTGCACCGATTGTCGATTTGAATTACCCAAAACAGACAGTCATATTCATCCAGACGAAAAAATCATTAACCGTTTTGCGGGAAAAGTATTACTGAAGCATGTATTTTCCTATTTGAAGTTTGTAAAAGGTGGTCGAACTCAGCAACTTATGCACGCTTTAAAATACAAAGGAAAGCAAGAGGTCGGTCTTTTGTTAGGACAATGGTATGGGGCTGAATTAAAGCAATTAGGCTTCGATAAAGAGTTTGACCTATTGATTCCTATTCCTCTACATAAAAGTCGCTTAAAAAGCAGAGGATACAATCAGGCAGCTTGTTTTGCACAAGGATTAGCGACGGGCTTAGAAATAGCAATGAGTGAAGATACGCTTGTGAGAAATCATCAAACCGTCACACAAATTCATAAGTCGAGGTATGAGCGTTTTGAGAATATGCAAGGTGTTTTTGAACTGAAAGACGTATCGTTTGTTCGAGATAAACATCTTGTGCTAGTCGATGATACCTTAACCACAGGAGCAACGATTGAAGCTTGTGCTTTGGCCTTGTTAGAAGCAAAACCTGCAAGTATTTCCGTAATAACAGCGGCTGTTGCGTATTAAGTAAATGATCATAAATTATCAGGGATAATCTCTATGATAGTTACGGTAGTCAGCCCTCAAAAGGCTGACTACCGTGTCCAACGGAGGCTCAATGGAAAAACCAAATACCAGAAATTTTTTGAAAAACTACTTAATTGAGGTTTAGAAAATATAGAATGAGTATTCATATTATTAAATTTTTTCCATCAAAAAAGGCGTTGAGTGAATCTCAACGCCTTTTTAACTTATTGACTAATAGTTTGTTATGTCTATTTGTTCGTGCCAGCTCTAATCATCGCACAACGGAAACCAATGGTTGACGTTGCTGAATCTTGATCTAAGAAACGACGAGTACCTGGGGCTAAGTAATAAGCAATATCTGCCCAAGAACCACCTTTGTAAACACGTACTTTATTGTCAATTAATGAGTTATTATTTTTTCTATCGTAATTTTTCGCATTATCTAAGTAATCGTTACGACGGATTGGGTTCAAGTCATTCACATCTTCGTGAGATAATGGACGGTATAGGTCATACACCCATTCGTTTACGTTACCAGCCATTTGGTATAAACCAAAGTCATTGGCAGGATACGAATAAACTTCTGTGGTGATGATGGCTTTGTCATTTGATTTACCAGCAATACCTGCATAGTCACCACGTCCACGTTTGTAGTTAGCTAACATTTCTCCTTTGTGACGACCACGAGAAGCACGCATAGAAGGACCATCCCAAGGGTAAATACGTTGATTCGTTTGGTTTTCGTCTTCGTACTGCGTTCCAATCATCGCTTTGGCTGCATATTCCCATTCTGCTTCTGTTGGAAGACGATATGCAGGTAATACAACACCCGACTCAATTGACAGACGTTGTTTGGTGTTAACAGCTACTACAGGAGCTTTTGTTTCGCCTTTTCCTTTGCTCTTGCCTTTTTTAGCAGTACTTACCTTTTTTCCTTTGCTATTTTTCATAGCTAAGTTATTATTTACGGCAGCAGTACGCCAAGCAGAGTAGTCATTTGCTTGTACCCAAGATACGCCAACAACAGGATACATACGGAAACCGGGGTAACGTAAATACTGCTCTACATAAGAGTCATTAAATGCTAATTCATTTTTCCACACTAAAGTATCTGGAAGAGCTGATTCATAAAACTCTTGTGCTGAGTCTTTCTGAACCGCATTTAAGTATTCCAAGTAGTGAACGTTAGAAATTTCGGTTTCATCCATATAGAAAGATTGTACCGAAACGGTTCTTTCAATATTGTCACGAGAGTTCATAACATCTTCTTCCAAAGCACCCATCGTGAAACGTCCACCTTCTATGAATACAAGGTTGGGACCCGTTGGTTGGCCTTTGAACTTTTTATCTACTTGAAAGCCTCCTTTTTTGTTGTAGGCAATCCCTGTGGCGGTACTACTTTTACCTAGCTTAACGCTATCAGGTTTTTTACTTTTACAGCTACTAATAAGGGCAAGTCCTGCCAATAAGATAGCTAGTGATTTGTGAGACAATTTCATTTGTTAACTAATTTATTGTCGTGATAGTGATTGATTTGAAAATCAGTTGTAAAAATTGGTGCTTCAAATGCTGTTAATTCAAAACGTGAAGCGAATATTTCCCCTTTTTTCAGTAAGAAAAAGAAGGATACAAACACAAAATTAGCGTTTTTGCTAAAAAACTGACGGTATTCTGGAATTAAATTGAACATTTCCTTCAGATTAGGTCAAACTTTGAATCAAAGCTACTGATAAGCGATTGATTGGTAATCTGTTAGTCGCTAGTAAGTCATGCAACGTTTAACGTTTGCTTGCTGTTTTTTCATTCATCAAGATTTCCTTCATGATGGTTTTTACTTCTTCAATTCCGAGTACATTGTCAATTAACAATACGAGTCTTCCTTTGGCTTCTTTTAACGAACACTTCTTAGAATGTTTCTGAACATGGTCAAGAATCTTGCCAAAGGTGGCTGATTTATAATACCTTTCATTCTCAGAAGAAACGAAATAACATTTCAAGTTATTGCTTTTCAAGTTTATTTTTTCGATTCCTAGCTCTTCCGCCATCCAACGAACTCGCACGGTTTCAATCATGTCACGGACTTCTACTGGGATAGGCCCAAATCGGTCACGGATGGATTCTTGGAATTTAACGAGTTCTTCTTCGTTTTTCATATCGTCTAATTGCGTGTAAAGCGATAGACGTTCTGAAATACTGGTAACGTATTTATCAGGAATAAGAATGGATAAATCTGTTTCGATTTGACAATCGACTTTGATTTTTTCAACGGTTGCCGATAAGTCTTTTTCAAATAAGGCTCTAAACTCGTTTTCTTTCAATTCTTGAACAGCTTCGTCCAAAATTTTATGATAGAGTTCATAACCCAAATCGTTGATGAAACCGCTTTGTTCTGCTCCGAGGAGGTTTCCTGCTCCACGAATATCCAAATCTCGCATGGCTACTTTGAAACCGTCTCCCAAATCAGAAAATTCTTCTAAAGCACTTAAACGCTTGCGGGCATCGGTAGAAAGTAAAGACAAAGGCGTTGTTAGTAAATAACAGAAGGCTTTTTTGTTAGAACGCCCCACACGACCACGCATTTGGTGCAAATCGGATAGCCCAAAATGGTTAGCATGGTTGATTATCATGGTGTTAGCATTCGGGATGTCAAGCCCCGATTCAATGATATTGGTCGAAACTAATACATCATAGTGTCCTTCGATGAAGCCCATCATCACTTTTTCGAGTTGGTCGCCACTCATTTGTCCGTGAGCAATGCCCACTTTTGAATCTGGAACTAGGCGAAGGATGGTATTGGCAATGCCATCTAAGTCCCCTACCCTATTGTGAACAAAATAAGCTTGTCCGCCTCGTTTGAGTTCATAACTGATGGCATCTCGAATGAGTATTTCGTCAAAAACGTGTAATTCCGTTGTGATGGGTTGTCTATTTGGCGGAGGAGTCGCAATAATAGATAAATCTCTAGCTCCCATCAAAGAGAAATGAAGGGTTCTTGGAATAGGCGTTGCCGTTAAGGTCAAGACATCGACGTTGACACGGAATTCTTTCAGACGGTCTTTTACTTTTACCCCAAATTTTTGTTCTTCGTCGATAATCATTAAGCCCAAATCTTTGAAAGTAACGTCTTTATTCACGATTCGGTGCGTACCAATCAAAA
>JACCDQ010878099.1_pt1 | contig 12006 bp, 11 predicted proteins | sample 7446031 | NCBI WGS metagenome assembly JACCDQ01 (sample SAMN15323442, study PRJNA562643) | freshwater metagenome | isolation source: river surface water | place: USA:Blue River Watershed | collected 2017-08-17
CTGGTGGGGCAAGGCCGACACCAACGTGACCGAAATCGTCTACACCCCGGTGAAAGCGGTGGCCACCCGCATGGCGGCCCTGCTGTCGGGCGAGGTGGACTTTGTGCTGGACCCCAGCCCGCAAGACCTGGCGCGCGTGCGCAGCAACCCCAACCTGAAGGTGATGGACGGGATCGAGAACCGCACCATCTTCCTGGGCATGGACCAGTTCCGCACCGAGCTGCCGGGCAGCAACGTCAAGGGCAAAAACCCGCTGAAAGACGTGAAGGTGCGCAAGGCGCTGTACCAGGCCATCGACATGGACACCATCGCCCGTGTGACCTTGCGCGGCCTGGGCCAGCCCACAGGCGCCCTGGTGGCGCCGCAGGTCAACGGCTGGACGCAGGCGGTGCACAAGCGTCACCCCTACGATGTGGCGGCGGCCCAGAAACTGCTGGCCGAAGCGGGCTACAAAGACGGCTTCGAAGTGGACTTCGCCTGCCCGAACAACCGTTACATCAACGACGAACAGATTTGTCAGGCCATCACCGCGATGTGGGCCCGAATTGGTGTCAAGGCCAAGCTGCGCACCCTGCCGTTGACCACGTACTTCCCGATGATCCAGCGTTACGAGGCCAGCATCTACATGCTGGGCTGGGGCGTGCCCACCTTCGACGCGTTCTACAGCATCCAGTCGCTGGTGCGCAGTGTGGGCGCGCAGGGTGACGGCAACTACAACGTTGGCCGCTACAGCAACCCGCAGATGGACGCGCTGGTGGAGCGCACCCGCAAGGAAACCAACCTGAAGCTGCGCACCGAGCTGCTGACCAAGGCGCTGCAACTGCAGAACGACGACGTCGCGCACATTCCGCTGCACAACCAGGTCATTCCCTGGGCGATGAAGAAGAACATCGACGTGGTGCACCGCGCCGACAACCGCATCGACTGGCGCCTGGTCAAGGTCAACTGACCTGATCTGACCCTCAGCCGACTTTCCACCAAGGGCGGGCCTCACGAGGGCCCGGCCCCGGAGAACAACCATGCTGGCCTTCGTTCTGCGCCGCCTCTACCAGGCGGCCTTGGTCATGGTGACCGTGGCGTTCATCGCCTTCATGCTGTTCCAGTACGTGGGTGACCCCATCACCTTCATGCTGGGGCAGGACGCGACGCCCGAGCAGGTGGCCGAATTGCGCGCCGCCTTGGGTCTGGATCAACCGTTTGTGGTGCAGTTCTGGCACTTCCTGGCCAACGCGGTGCAGGGCGACTTTGGCATCAGCCTGCGCCAGGGCACGCCGGTGTCGCAGTTGATTGCCGAACGCTTTCCGGCCACGCTGGAACTGGCCCTGGTGGCCGCCGGTCTGGCGCTGCTGGTGGGCATTCCCATGGGGGTGTACGCGGCGCTGCGGCGCGGCAGCTTCCTGAGCCAGTTGTTCATGACGCTGTCGCTGCTGGGCGTGTCGCTGCCCACCTTCCTCATTGGCATCCTGCTGATCCTGGTGTTTGCGGTGCACCTGGGCTGGTTCCCAAGCTTCGGCCGTGGCGAGGTGGTGAACCTGGGCGGTTGGACCACCGGCTTGCTGACCGCCAAGGGCTGGCACCACCTGACGCTGCCCGCTGTCACGCTGGCCATCTTCCAGCTCACGCTGATCATGCGGCTGGTGCGCGCCGAGATGCTGGAGGTGCTGCGCACCGACTACATCAAGTTCGCGCGCGCCCGGGGCTTGACCGACCGCGCGGTGCATTTTGGGCACGCGCTGAAGAACACCTTGGTGCCGGTGATGACCATCACCGGGCTGCAACTCGGCGGCCTGATCGCGTTCGCCATCATCACCGAGACGGTGTTCCAGTGGCCGGGCATGGGGCTGCTGTTCATCCAGGCGGTGACGTTCGCCGACATCCCGGTCATGGCCGCCTACCTGTGCCTGATCGCGCTGATTTTCGTGGTCATCAACCTCATCGTGGACCTGTTGTACTTCGCCGTCGATCCGCGCCTGCGTGTGGACAAAGCGGGCGGGCATTGAGGGGCGCACCAACATGAAACAAACACTCTTTGGCTGGCTCGACAGCGATGTCGGCTACAGCTTCCGCAAATCTCCCACCGCCATCGTGGCGGCGGTGATCGCGTTCATCTGCGTGTTTTGCGCAGTGTTTGCCCCTTGGGTGGCACCGCACAACCCGTTCGATCTGGCCACGCTCGAACTGGGCAACGCGCGCTTGCCGCCTGCCTGGCAACCGGATGGTCGCGCGGCATTTTTGCTCGGCACCGACGACCAGGGGCGCGACATCCTCTCGGCGCTGATGTATGGCGCCCGCATTTCGCTGGCCGTGGGCCTGGCGTCGGTGGTGCTGTCTGTGCTGGTGGGCGTGACCTTCGGGCTGCTGGCTGGCTTCCTGGGCGGCTGGGTCGATGCGCTGCTGATGCGCCTGTGCGACGTGATGCTGTCCTTCCCCGCCATTTTGGTGGCGCTGCTGATCGCCGGTGTGGGACGTGCCTTGTTCCCCAACGCGCACGAAACGCTGGCGTTCGGCGTGCTCATCCTGTCCATCACGCTCACGGGCTGGGTGCAGTACGCGCGTACCGTGCGCGGCTCCACCCTGGTGGAGCGGCAGAAAGAGTACGTGCAGGCCGCCCGCGTGATCGGGGTGGCGCCGCTGCGCATCATGCGCAAGCACGTGCTGCCCAACGTGCTGGGCCCGGTGCTGGTGCTGGCCACCATCCAGGTGGCCACCGCCATCATCACCGAAGCCACGCTGTCATTCCTGGGGGTGGGCGCGCCGCCCACCTCGCCGTCGCTGGGCACGCTGATCCGCATTGGCAACGACTACCTGTTCTCCGGCGAGTGGTGGATCACCATCTTCCCTGGCGTGATGCTGGTGCTGATCGCGTTGAGCGTGAACCTGCTGGGCGACTGGCTGCGCGACGCCCTGAACCCGCGCCTGCGTTGACGAGGAGATCGCCATGAGTTTGTTGCAAGTGAAAGACCTGGTGGTCGAGTTCCCGAACCGGAGGGGCACGCTGCGGGCGCTGGACCGGGTGTCGTTCGACATCGCGCCCGGCGAAATTCTGGGCGTGGTGGGCGAATCCGGCGCGGGCAAGTCGCTCACCGGCGCGTCCATCATCGGTTTGCTGGAGCCGCCGGGGCGCATCGCGGGTGGGCAGATCCTGCTCGAAGGCGAGCGCATCGACAACCTGCCCGCGCACAAGATGCGCCAGGTGCGCGGCCGCCGCATCGGCGCCATCTTCCAGGACCCGCTGACGTCGCTGAACCCACTGTATTCGGTGGGCCGGCAGTTGATGGAGACCATCACCACCCACCTGCCGGTGAGCCAGGCAGAAGCCCGCCAGCGCGCCATTCAGTTGCTCAAGGACACTGGCATTCCGGCGGCCGAGGAGCGCATCGACCACTACCCGCACCAGTTCAGCGGCGGCATGCGCCAGCGGGTGGTGATTGCGCTGGCGCTGGCGGCCGAGCCCAAGCTGATCGTGGCCGACGAGCCAACGACTGCACTGGACGTGTCCATCCAGGCGCAGATCATCACGCTGCTCAAGACGATCTGCCGCGAGCGCGGTGCGGCGGTGATGCTGATCACGCACGACATGGGCGTGATCGCCGAAACCTGCGACCGGGTGGCGGTGATGTACGCGGGCCGGGTGGCCGAGATTGGCCCGGTGCATGAGGTGATCAACCAGCCGGCGCACCCCTACACGCGCGGGCTGATGAGCTGTATCCCCGACATGGCGGCCGATCGCGAGCAGTTGCACCAGATCGACGGCGCCATGCCGCGGCTCAACGCCATTCCGACCGGTTGCGCCTTCAACCCGCGTTGTGAACAGGCATTTTTGCGTTGCACCAGCGAGCGCCCCGAGTTGATGCCCGCCGGCGCCACCCGCGCTGCCTGCTGGCTGCACGACGCCGACGTGGGCGCCGATGCCCCGCCCTTGTCCCCAGCGGCTGCCCAGGAGGTGAGCCCATGACCGATACCCCGACCATGAATCCCGTGACCGACACCACCCGCGCCGGGCAGGCTGCCGACGGCGGAGCGCTGGTGCAGGCCCGCGACCTGGCCCGCACGTTCGACGTGTCCGCCCCCTGGCTCAACCGCGTGCTGGAACGCAAGCCACGCCAACTGCTGCACGCGGTGGACGGCGTGAGTTTCGACATTCCGCGCGGGCAGACGTTGGCGCTGGTGGGCGAATCGGGCTGCGGCAAGAGCACCGTGGCCCGCCTGCTGGTGGGCCTGTACGGGCCCAGCCGGGGCAGTTTCACCTTCGATGGTCAGGATGCCCACGCCGCCTACGCCACGCCGCAAGGTCGCGTACTCCGCCGGCGCATCCAGATGATTTTCCAGGACCCCTATGCCAGCCTGAACCCGCGCTGGCGCGTGGCCGACATCGTGGCCGAACCGCTGGTGGAGCACGGCCTGCTGAGCGACCCGCACGCCCTCAAGGCGCGCGTGGGCGAGTTGCTGCAATCGGTGGGCCTGAGCCCGCTGGACATGGTGAAGTACCCGCACCAGTTCTCGGGCGGGCAGCGGCAGCGCATCTCCATCGCCCGGGCCCTGGCCACCAACCCCGAGTTCCTGGTGTGCGACGAGCCCACCTCCGCGCTGGACGTGAGCGTGCAGGCGCAGGTGCTCAACATCATGAAGGAGCTGCAGCGCCAGCAAGGGTTGACCTACCTGTTCATCAGCCACAACCTGGCGGTGGTGCGCCACGTGAGCGACCGGGTGGGCGTGATGTACCTGGGCCGCCTGGTGGAGCTGGCCGACAAGGCCACGCTGTTCGAGCGGCCGCAGCACCCCTACACCCGCATGCTGCTGGACGCGATCCCGAAGATGCACGACACCGGGCGTGCCCGCACCCCGGTGCAGGGCGAGGTGCCCAATCCGCTGAACCCGCCCACCGGCTGTGCCTTCCACCCGCGTTGCCCGCACGCCAACGCTCGCTGCAAGCAGGAGCGCCCGGTGATGCTGGATGTGCGGGGCGTGAAAGTGGCCTGCCACGCGGTGGAAGAGCGGCGGCTTTGAAGCGGCCTCAGGGGCGTTGCAGCGTCAGCTTCACGCCCATGGGGCCTTGCAGGGTGCCGTCTTCCAGCACGGTCAGCACGACCCGGTTGTCGCTGGAGCCCAGCTTCACCTTGTCGCCTTCTTTCTCGTAAGTCATTTCCACCTCGGTGCCCATGGCCTGGATGAGCACCTTACCGTCGGTCTGGAAGGTGTAGCGGGTCAGGCCCACGGCGTCTTCGTACGTGCCTTGCAGGCCCTGGCTGCAGGCCACCAGCAGGGCGGTCGCGGCCAGGGCCACCAGCCGGGTCAGACCTAAGCCGTACCATGGGCGGCGCGGGTCAGTCATTCGCCACCACCTTGCCGTCCACGATCTTCACCTGCTGGCCGGTTTTCAGGCCAGGGTCTTGCGCCAGCTGTACCGTCTGCGTGGCGCCGCTGTGCAGGCGCACGTTGACGTTGTAGCGCTTGTCCTTCGCGACCTGTTTCTCGATCTCGCGCCCCGCGTAGGCGCCACCCACGGCCCCCAGGATGCGCGCAGCGGTGCGGCCATCGCCTTTGCCGATCTGGTTGCCCAGCACGGCGCCCGCCACACCCCCGGCGATCGCGCCCACGTAGCCGGGCTCGCCCGCCACTTCCACCACCTCCACCGACTGCACCACGCCGCAGGTGTCGCAGCTTTGGCGCGCGGCCAGCGTGGGTTGCACCGGTGTGGCCGACAAGGCTTTGCTGACTTTCACCGTTTTGCCGCCCAACGCCAGGGTGGTGGTGGCCACGCTGTTGTCGGTGATGCGGTCGCGCGAGCGCACGGTGTAGACGCCGTTGTATTCACCGGGGCGTGCCTCCGCGAGCGAGATGCGGGCGTCGGTGCCGCCCAGCGTCAAGGTGGCTTGCGCGCCCGGCGTGCCTTTGACCGAGAAGGTGATTTCATGCCCGCCGGTCAGTCCCGTTTTCTGGGTGCCGAAGTAGTCGATCACCGGGGTCGGCGTGGCAGCCGCCAGCGCGGCTTGGTGGGCCGAGGCTGTCAGCAGCGTTTGGCCCAGCACGGCTTGCACGTCCTTGCCGCCCACTTGCAGCGTGGCGCGCACCGGGCTGTTGAACTTGACCTGGTCGCGCAGGCTCAGGGTGTAAGCGCCGCTGTAGTTGCCCGCGCTGGTCTCGCTCAGGGTGACCACGGTGGGGCTGCCCTCCAGCGCCACCGTGGCGTTGCCAGCGGGCGTGCCGTTGAGCTTGAACACCAGCTCGGTGCCCGGTGTCAGTTCGCTCACCTGTTGCACGGTGAACGTGCGGATGACGGGCGTGGTCTGCGCGTGGGCCGGTGCGCCCAGGCCGAGGGTCAAAAAAGCGATCCAGGCCAGAGCGAGGTGTCGGAGTGTCAACATGGTCAAAGTCCTTCCAAAGCCGAGGGAGCTATCCACTGAGGCGATGTTGCAACCTTAGCATTGCGCCGGGTGCGGGGCAACGGTCCGGGTGCAACCTTTACCGTTGTTACATTTGGTCATGCCCGGGTGGGCAGGCCTTCCAAGGTGCGCAGCGCCAGGCACAGGTCGGCCCAGGCTTTGCCTTTGTCGGCCGGGCTGCGCAGCAGGTAAGCCGGGTGGTAGGTCACCACCACCGGCAGCGTCAGCCCGCCCAGTTGCGCGGTGTAGACCTGGCCGCGCAACTTGCCCAGGGGCATTTGCTGCAGCGTCTCGGCGGGCAGGCAGCCGCCTTGACCGAGCACCGTTTGTGCCGCAAAGCGCCCCATCGCCAGCACGATGCGCGGTTGCAGCAGCGCCACCTGGCGCAGCAGGTAGGGGCTGCACTGGTCCACCTCCACCGGGCTGGGGTTGCGGTTGTGCGGCGGCCGGCACTTGATGACGTTGGCGATGTAAACCTTTTGTTCGCGGCTGAGCTGCATCGCGGCCAGCATGCGGTCCAGCAACTGGCCGGCCCGGCCCACAAAGGGCAGGCCCTGGCGGTCCTCTTCTTCGCCCGGGGCTTCGCCGACGATCAGCCAGTCCGGTGCCGGGTCGCCCATGCCGGGCACAGCGTGACGCCGGCCTTGGCCCAGGTCGCAGCGCTGGCAGGCACGGATCGCGGTTTCCAGTGCTTCGCGGTCCAGGCCGGCCGTGGCGGGGTCGGTTGCACGGGTGAGGTCGGTGACTTGGCGCACCGGGATGACCGGCGGGCGTGCTGGCGCTGCAGGCTGGGTCGGCAGGTGCTGGTCGGGTTCTGCCCGAGCGGTGCTGGGCCGTGCCTGCTGGGGGGGCGGAACGGCAGGCGCCTTGAGCGCTGTGGACGGTTCGGTTTTGCTCAGGGTTGATGGCCGTTCCCGGTCCCACCAGACGTTGACGCCCATCGCCCGCAACATGGCGTTGTGGCGCTCGCTCAGCCGGGGGCGAGCGTCGCGGGTGTCGGGCAAGATGTCGGGGCTCATGGGGCGGGGGTCGTCAGGGGCAGGCACATCACCAGCGCGTCTTCGCGTTGGGTGCCGCCGGCCGGATAGTAACCCTTGCGCACACCGGTGGTGGCAAAACCCAGCGCCTCGTACAGCGCGCGGGCGGGCGCGTTGCTTTGCCGCACCTCCAGCCACAGCGATTGCGCGTGGCGCTGGCGGGCTTGGTCCAGCAAGTGCTGCATCAGCCGCCGGGCGTGGCCCTGGCGCCGGTGGGCCGGCACGGTGGTGATGTTGAGCAGGTGGATTTCGTCGGCGGCCTCCATGGCCACCAGGTAGCCCAGCAGCCAGTGGCCGTTGCTCAGTGTGGGGGCATGGGCCCAGTGTGGCGGGTCCAGCGCCGGGTTGGGCGGCAGGGTGAGCGCCCACATCCAGTGCCCGGCTTGCAGCGACGATGCGAAGTGGCGCAGCGACCAGGGGTGGGCGTAGGCGGTTTTTTCGGACTCGGCGACGCGTTCCAGGTCCGCCTCGGTCAGCGGCAGCAGCACGGGCGGCATCATGGTGGTGCGGCTTGGGCGCGCAAGGCCTCGCGCTCGGCGGTGGTCAACGCCACTTTGTCGCGCACGTACAGAGGCTGGGCGCCCGCGGCGTCGGTGGCTTGGCCTTGCGCCCACAGGGCGGGCACCAGTCGCAACACGGCGGCGGCCCGGGGCCAGGCCGCCACTTGCGTCCGCTGGGCCCAGGCGCTCGGCAGGCGGGTGGCGTAGGTGGTCAAGGCATTGCTGGCCAGCAGGGCCAGGCCGCCGTCGTTCGGGGTGGGCAGGGCCTCGGGCGCGCTCAGCCAGGCCGAGCCATTCAGTCGGGGCTGGCCGTTGGCTCGCACCGTGCATTCCGCCACGTAAAGTTCGTCCATGCGGGCGTCCAGCGTGGCCAGCAGCGTGGCGCCGGGTGGCAACGGGTGAGTCTGGCAGGCGTCGTCGGCCACGGCCAGCAAGGTGGGCACCGGCACCACCGGAATGCCGCCGGGCCGACCGGCCACCGCCAGCCCTTGCACCACCGCGCAGGCGGTGCGCAGGCCGGTGAAGGCGCCGGGTCCGCAACCAAAGGCGATGGCGTCCAGGTCGGCCACGCGCAAGCCACACTGGCGCAGCAGTTGCAGCACCTGGGGAATCAATTCGGCCGACGCCTGCGCGCCGCCCACGCCTTCGTGTTCGGCCCAGGCCGGACCGCCAGCCGGGCCCACGGCCAGGCTCAGGCGTTCGGTGCTGGTGTCGAGGGCCAGCACCCGTTGGGGTTGGGCCGTGGTGCCTTGCAATGTCATGGGCCGATTATCGGCGCAGGGGCCGGTGCGCCGCCTCAACGCCGCCTCAACGCAGCGTCAATGCCGCCCGATAATGGCGCCATGACACACAGGCGTTCTGTCGGCGGGATCGGGTTCAGGGGAGTTTTGGGGGCATGGGCCCTGCTGTGGGCGGGCCTGGCCTGGCCGCAGGCCCTGCCAAGCGCAGTGGTCGATGCCGGTGCTGCGCCCGTGGCGGTGCTGCAGACGTTGCAGCGCGCCGGGGTGCCGCCGGAGGCCCTGTCTGCCGTGGTGGTGGATGCGGTGCCGGGCGGGCCGGTGCGTTGGGTCCACCGGGCGCAGGTGCCGGTCAATCCGGCCTCGACGCTGAAGCTCGTCACCACGTTCGCTGCGCTGGACCTGCTGGGCCCGGCACACGTCTGGCGCACCACGGTCTGGACCGACGCCCCGGTGGTGCAAGGCGTGTTGCAGGGGCACTTGTACCTGCGTGGCGAGGGTGATCCGAAACTGGTCACCGAGAAGCTGTGGTGGCTGTTGCGCCGGGTGCAGGGCCTGGGCATCGAGCGGGTGGCGGGCGACATGGTGCTGGACCGCAGCGCTTACCAAGTGCCGGCGACCGACCCGGGCGCCTTCGACGGCGAGCCACTGCGGCCCTACAACGCCACGCCCGATGCCTGGCTGGTCAACTTCAAATCGCAGCAGTTTCACTTTGCGCCCGACACCGTGGCCGGCGTGGCCCGCGTGTCGATGGAGCCGCCGCTGGCGGGCGTGACCGTGCCGGCGACCGTGCCCTTGCTACCCGGCCAGTGCAACGACTGGCGCGCTGCCCTGCGCGCCGATTGGTCCAACCCCTTGCAGCCGCGATGGAACGGCGGCTACCCGCTCGCGTGCGGCGAGCGCAGCTGGCCCCTGGCCCACCCGGAGCCCGACCGGTTTGCCGAGCGGGCGGTCGCCGGCATGTGGCAGGCCTTGGGCGGCCGCCTGGACGGCGTAGTACGCGCGGGCGAGGTGCCGCCCACCGCGTCGGTTCGCGTCACGCTCGAATCGCCGCCGCTGGCCGAGGTGGTGCGCGACGTGAACAAATTCAGCAACAACGTGATGGCCCAGCACCTGCTGCTGGCGTTGTCGCCGCCCGGCCATCCGGCCACCTTTGAGGGGGCGCGCCAGGTGCTGGCACCGTGGTGGCGCCAGCGCATTGGCGCCGATGTGCCGCTGCCGGTGGTCGACAACGGCGCCGGCCTGAGCCGGGATGCGCGCATCACCGCCGAGGCGCTGGCGCGGGTGCTGCAGGTGGCTTACGCCTCGCCCATGATGCCTGACCTGATGGCTTCGCTGCCCGTCAGCGGACTTGACGGCACGCTGCGCCGCAGCGTCATGGGCGCGGGCGTGGCCCACCTGAAAACCGGCAGCCTGCGCGACGTTCAGGCGTTGGCCGGGTATGTGCACGGCCCCCAGGGCGAGCGGCGGGTGCTGGTGGCCATCGTCAACCACCCCAACGCCCGGGCCGCGCGGCCGGCGCTGGACGCACTGGTGCAGTGGGCCGCCGGGCCCATGCGCTGATTCGTTCTGCAGCGCGGCGCGCGGTTCAGGGCTCGATTTCGATGCGGCCCGGGCCATTGGCCACGGTCGCTTCCAAGGCGCGTTGGGCCGCTACCGCCATGCTGGCGGTCAGGTCGTGCAGGTGCAGATCGGGGCCGGGCGCCTTGCCGTGCAGGCCGATGCTGACGCTGCATGGCAGCCCGGTATGGGTCGCCGCCAGTTCGTGCAAGTCCTCGGCCAGCACCAGCGCATGGGCCACGTCGGCATCGGGCAGCACGGCCAGGTACTGGCCTCGGTCCCAACTGGCGAGCAGGTCGTGGGTGCGCACCCGCCCAGCCATGCGTTGCGCCAGTGAACGCTCCAGTTCGGCCGCCTGTTCGGGGTCGCGCTGCAGGCGCTGTGCGAAGTCGTCGATCTGCACCACCATGACGGTCACCGGGTGTTGCAGGCGGTCGGCCAGCGACAGGCTGCGCGTCAGGGCCTCCAGCACGGCGGCCCGGCTGGGCAGCCCGGTCAACGGGTCGTGCAGGGGCGAGGCGGGTGGCAACGCCCGGCGCTGCCACAGCCACAGTCCGCCCGCACCCAAGGCCGCGCTGGCCAGTGCCACGGTCAACAACTCCAGGGCAGACATCGTCATGCTGGTATTGTCACACGCCGCCGCAGGCCGGGGGGCGCCCCGGCCGGGGCGTCAACCCGCCGTGACCGACGGCAGCCAGGTGGACAGGCCCGGCACTGCCGCGATCAGCACCAGCGCCGCCAGCACCGCGAGCAAGAAGGGCAAGGTGGCCTGGAACAGCGGACCCATGCGCAGGTCCGCCTGCACCATCGCGATGTACAGGCCTGGCCCCACCGGGGGCGTGACCAGCCCCACCACCGTGGCCACGGTGCACACCACGCCAAAGTGGATCGGGTCGATGCCGAGCTGCGTCACCACCGGCATCAACAGCGGGACCACCACGATCAGCACGCTGATGCTTTCCAGGAACATGCCCAGCAGCACCATCATGCCGATGACCAGCAACAGGAACACGAACGGCGAAGTGGTGAGCCCGGCCATGTACTCCACCACCAGGTCGGGCACGCCCTGGAAGGCCAGCACCCAGCTCAGCACCGAGGCGGCCGCGATCAGGCCGGTGATGGTGGCGGTGTTGGTCGCCACCCCCAGCAGGATGGGCGCGAGGTCTTTGACGCGCAGTTCGCGGTACACAAAGCCCAGCACCAGCGCGATGATGGACGCCACCGCGCCCGATTCGGTCGGCGTCATCACCCCCATCATGATGCCGGCGATCACCACCACCGGGATGATGGCGGGCACCAGGCCCTCCACCACCACCTTGAGCGAGCTTTTCCCGCTGTCGGCGCGCCCGGCCGGCAGGCCCGGCCCAAACACGCCGTACAGGAAAATCACCAGCGCCAGCACCCCCACGATGAGCAGCCCCGGCACGATACCGGCAATGAACAGCGGCGCGATCGGCTGCACCGCCACCACGCCGTAGATGATCATCAGCATCGACGGCGGGATGATGGGCCCGAGCAACCCGGCCGACACCGTGACCGCGCCGGAAAACTCGCGCTTGTAGCCCATGCGCTCCATCGCCGGGATCATGACCTTGCTCATGACGCCGATCTGCGCCACCGCCGAGCCCAGGATGGAGGCGGCCATGGCGTTGGTGAACAGGTTGGCGTAGGCCAGCCCGCCCTTGAAGCCGCCGACCAGCACCTCGGCCACGGCGATCAGCCGCTGCGTCAGGCCGGCCTTGTTCATGATTTCGCCGACCAGCAGGAACAGCGGAATGGCCAGCAGCGA
>JACCDQ010543159.1_pt1 | contig 12003 bp, 9 predicted proteins | sample 7446031 | NCBI WGS metagenome assembly JACCDQ01 (sample SAMN15323442, study PRJNA562643) | freshwater metagenome | isolation source: river surface water | place: USA:Blue River Watershed | collected 2017-08-17
CTGCAATATTTGTTTCAAGCGGGTTGCTTAGTTCCAGTGGCCGAAGGCTCAACGATGGGTTTCTTTGATCAAGTATTTCTAGATATGGGCGATGAACAAAATCTAGAAAACGAACTAAGTACCTACAGTTCTCACCTGAGCAACATGCGATATTTCTTGCAACATGCACAAGAAAAAACCCTATTGCTAGTTGATGAATTTGGTACCGGTACCGAACCATCACTGGGTGGGGCGATCGCGGAATCGATCTTAGAGAAGTTGGCCGACAAAGGTTCCTATGGCGCCATCAACACCCACTTTGGTAATTTAAAGAGTTTGGCAGATCGCAAGGCAGGTTTATTTAATGCAGCCATGCGGTATGACACTACCCATTTAGAACCTCAATTCATTTTGGATATGGGGAAACCGGGTAGCTCCTTCGCCTTTGAAATAGCCCAAAAAATAGGCCTACCTACGCAAATCATCGAAAATGCACGAAAAAAACTAGGTAAAAACCAGGTGGATTTTGATAAGTTATTGATGGAGACGGAGACGGAAAAGCAAATTTGGGAAAGCAAAAACAGTAGTTTGGCGGCCCAATTAGCACAAGCTGAACGAATCAAAGAGCAATATTCCAGCCTCAAACAATTACTGGAGGAAGACCAAAAACGTTTACTAAATTCAGCCAAAGCTGAGGCGAAACAACTCATTAAAGATGCCAACCAAAAGATCGAGCAAACCATACGCGAGATCAAAGAAAAATCTGCTGAGAAAGAAGCTACGAAGGCAATCCGAAACACATTGACAGAATTTGCTACGGAAAAATTGGCCAATCCTGTGAAGAAAATTGAACCTAAACAAGTTATATCCAAGCCAACAGGCCTCATCGAAGTAGGTTCATGGGTGGCGATAAAACAGGCTGATGGCGAAGGGGCAATTGGTCAAGTACTTGAATTGAAGGGCAAAGATGCCGTTGTGGCGCTTGGCTCGATACGAAGCACCATCAAATTAAATCGCCTCGAAAAGGCGGCGACTCCGAAAGCTGAAAAGACAAGCCGCGTAGCGATGAAAGGAATCGACATGAATAGTCGGATGGCGCAGTTCTCATTAACACTCGATGTGCGTGGGAAGCGGGGCGAAGAAGTCTATGTGATTTTAGATCAATATATGAACGACGCCATTTTATTAGGCGTACCAGAAGTACATATTTTGCACGGAAAAGGCGATGGCATTTTACGTGCGCTTGTCAAGGAGCAACTCAAACGCTACCGCGAAATTAAGTCCGTGCAGGATGAGCATGCCGACCGTGGTGGAGCGGGAATCTCAATCATTCAATTTAGGTAACATGCGGTACGTGGGGATTTTATTGGTCATCAGCTTGCTGTTCGGTTGCCAGTCGGAATACCAGCTAGGCATTCGCCAGCTTAAAGAAGGCCAGTTTGAATTGGCCATAGAGTCCTTCAACTTTGCGTTGGATCGAAGTCCACGTAATTCAGAAATTTATTATGCACGTGGATTGAGTCGTGGATTTTTGGGTAATTACACGGGGGCGATTGCGGATGTGACTCGGGCGATTAAATTGGAAGCGAACCAACCGAACTATTATTTTTACCGTGCCTATTTTAAGTCGTTATATGGAAATAATCGCGGATCGATCGATGATTTTTCGCGTGCTATTGAATTAGAACCTTACTGGACCGAAGCCTATTATAATCGCGGGGTAAAGTTTGTTCATGTGGGACTTTTGGATGAGGCCTGCATGGATTTTGAAACCGCCAAATATTTGGGAGATACGCTCTCGAACAGCTATTTAAATCTTTATTGCAAGCCTATTTCCTCTATGAAAAAGGAAAAAAAATAGTGAACTTTACAGCTTATGTTCGACCCAAGAGGCTAGAGACTTGAGTCCATTTCATTTACTACTCTATTAATATGCTTAGGGTCTAGCGCCTAAGGTCAAATTTACATTTATGTCATTAGCTAAAACGGGCGACAAGGTTGCCGTACATTACACAGGAAAACACGATGATGGTTCTATTTTTGATTCATCGGTAGGTCGCACACCATTAGAATTCCAATTAGGTTCAGGTATGGTCATCAAAGGATTTGATGATGGTGTGACGGGCATGAGTATCGGAGAGAAAAAAACAATCGTTATCCCTGCTGCTGAAGCGTATGGTGAGCATTCACCTGAAAATACGTTGACCATTGAGCGCACGCAAATTCCCCCACATATCGAATTAGAATTAGGGGCTTCATTGAGCATGCATCAAGATGGCGGCCAGGTTGTTGAAGTGGTGATTACAGATTTGACAGAAACACATGTAACGTTAGATGCGAACCATCCATTGGCTGGTCGCGATTTAACTTTTGAATTGGAATTAGTAAGTATTCAATAGGCTTATATGAAAATTGATTTGCGCTCCTTTGTCCCACATGGACTCGTTATTCTTGGCTTTATCGTCATATCTTACATATACTGCGGACCTATTTTGCAGGGAAAGGTATTGGTTCAGCACGATATTCAACAGGCTCAAGCGGCGGCACAGGAGAGCATTCAATTTAAAAAATCGACGGGCACAGATGCTTGGTGGACAAATTCGATGTTTGGGGGTATGCCTACTTACCAAATTTCCGGATCCTATCCATACAGCGTTTCAAGTTATCTAGGAGGTTTTATCACCAATTTATTCCCTACCCCGGTCAATTTATTGATCCTTCAATTGTTGGGAATGTATTTATTCCTGTGGGCCTTGGGGGCATCACCCCTACTGGGATTTGCGGGAGCGGTATTTTATGCCTTTGCAACCTATAATTTAGTGATTATTCCAGCGGGTCATACGTCTAAGGTGCTGGCATTAGCTTATGCGCCGATGGTCCTAGCAGGAATTCGGATGTGTTGGGGCAAGTTTAAATGGTTGGGCGCAGCGGTCTTTGCCTTAGCGATGTCCTTGGAATTATATGCCAATCACGTTCAAATTACCTATTATTTATTCTTCATCATTGGCGCATACAAGTTGTATATGCTAATTCATTCCTATCAAAACAAGACCTTAATCGACTGGTATACCCGCGGATTATTATTGGGCATTGGATTAATTTTAGCGATCGGAACACACAGCATGCGTCTTTGGAATAACTATGATTATGCCAAAGAGACAACCCGTGGCAAGTCTGAATTAGCGGCCAATGCAAAACGCGGTGATGGATTAGACAGTGGTTACGCATTCGATTGGTCCTATGGATTGTCGGAAACAGGAACTTTATTGATTCCGAATTTCAAAGGTGGAGCATCGCAAGGCGACTTGGGTGGAACGAAATCGGCGACATATAAAACGATGGTGGATGCGGGTTTTCCGGAAGATCAGGTATTGGGCTTTGTGGAAAAAGCACCGACTTATTGGGGGGAACAACAGTATACAGCAGGTCCAGCCTATGCGGGCGCCTTGGTAATTTTCTTGTTTTTGTTCGCCGCATTTTATGTCAAATCAAGTGAAAAATGGTGGATTCTTGGAATTACTACCTTGTTTTTAACGATGGCTTGGGGTAAGAACTTTGCGTTAAATTACGTTTGGTTTGATTTCATCCCTATGTTCAATAAGTTCCGTGCAATTACGATGGTATTGTCTTTCGTTCAGTTTGGCATGGTCAGTTTAGGTTTAATGGGATTGATTCAATTAGCCAAACACAAACCAACTTTAGCTGAAATTAAGAAACCATTACTGTATGCCTTAGGACTAAGTGGTGGCTTATCTTTGGTTTTCGGTATTCTACCCGATTTATTTTTTGACTTTAAAGGAGCGCAAGATGGGGCAGCCATCATTCAAGATGCAGCGTTAAATTCGGCGATTTGGAATAGTATCCGTTTGGATCGGATTAGTTTATTTCAATCGGATGCCTTTCGAAGTTTGATCATTATTTTATTGGGTGCCGCACTCGTATACAGTGCGAGTATGGCGAAGGTCAAAAAATCTGTATGGGTAATTGGCATTGTTTTGTTGGGCATTTTTGATTTAACTCCGGTTGCCAAAAGGTATTTTGGCAAAGAGGCATTTGTATCAAAGAGTACGTTGGAGGAGCAAGTTTTACCTACGGCTGCGGACCAACAAATATTAGCGGATCATGGCACATTCCGTGTATTAAACTCGACAGTGTCATTTATGAACGATGCAACAACGAGTTATTATCATCAATCATTAGGTGGTTATCACGCGGCAAAATTGCGTCGTTACCAGGAATTGGTGGAGAAGTATTTTGCAGGTAATCCAGGCCAGATGAACGTATTGAACATGTTGAATACCAAATATATCATTGGCGCGGATTCAGCGGGCCAACCGGCTGTTCAAACGAATCCGGGTGCTCTAGGTAATGCTTGGTTTGTGCAATCGATTCAATGGGCAAAAAATGCGGATGAGGCGTTGAATGGAATAGAAAAAATCAATCCAGCATCGCAGGTAATTTTAGAAGAGCAGGATCGTGAGGTTATTGGAGCATTGAATTTAGATTCTTCAGCGGTGTCCATGATTCAATTGCAAAGCTATAAACCGAATCACTTGACCTATACAGCTAATGCATCTAAACAGAGTTTAGCTGTATTTTCTGAGATTTATTACCGAGGTAATAAAGATTGGAAGGCATACATAGATGGTAAAGAAGTGAAACATGCGCGTGCGAATTATGTCTTACGCAGCTTGGTCATACCGGCGGGAAAACATACCGTTGAATTCAAATTTGAGCCATATTCAGTTGAAATTGGTCAGAAAGTCGACGGATTCGCATCCATCGGATTAATCTTATTTATCGCATTGGCTATTGGTCTAACGATAAAAAAACAAACAAAAACAGAGGCATGATCTATTCAATGACCGGTTTTGGGAAATCCCAAAAAGAGGCGCAAGAGTTACAAATTCGGGTTGAGGTAAAAACCTTAAACTCGAAGTTTACGGATATATTTTGTCGGCTCCCCAAATCCATTTCAGCTCGTGAAATAGAGATTCGCAATTTCTTAACGCAACAATTAGAGCGTGGAAAGATTGAATTGAGCGTTCAGATTCAAAAGAATCATGACGGAACTGAGGCAAGCATTTTACCTCAAGGTCAGATTGCCTTGTATTTTGCGGAACTGAAACGTGTTGCTACGGAATTAGGCGTAAGCCCTTTAGATGAAGGTGCTTTGTATTTGCAGGCATTGAATGTTCCCTCTAGTATTTCACAGGATACCAAAGAAGAATCTGAAGAAGAAATCGAAGCATTATGGCAAGTGATTTACGAGGCGATTCAAGAGGCTGTTGCCGAGTGTAAGGAATTCCGTGCGCGTGAGGGCAAGATTGTTGAAGATAAATTCCGAGAATACATTGCATCAATTGCATCGGGATTACAGCAAGTATCGGATCAAGATTTAGTACGTATGCCGGGCATCCGGGAGCGTATGAAAAAGTCATTATTGGAGTTAGGTCTTAATGAAGATTTCGACAAAAATCGTTTCGAACAAGAGGTTGTTTATTACATTGAAAAGTTCGACATATCGGAAGAAAAAGTCCGCTTAAACACACATTTAGGTTATTTCATCGACATCCTAGCAGAAGGAAATGGCAAGAAATTAAACTTTATGGCACAGGAGATTGGTCGGGAAATTAATACGATCGGATCCAAAGCAAACGACTCGCAGATTCAACGCCTGGTAGTCAACATGAAGGATGAATTGGAGAAAATTAAGGAGCAAACGGCGAATGTGCTATAATTAGACGTTGGACGCTGGAAAGATTTGTAGAGACGCGATACTTCGCGTCTTTTTTCTTTGGCAAACCTTTTAGGATTGCCAAAGTTTGAGGCGTATTTCATGCCGATTCTCCCTCAGAAACTAGACGCGAGGTATCGCGTCTCTACATTGAAAAATCCGGACTTACAACCCATTCAACAACGCAATCCCCACGCAACCCACCGCTAAACCAAGCCATTGTTTGCGTGTCAGGCGCTCCTTGAAAAATACGTAAGCAGCTATGGCGCTGAGTAAAATCACGCTCAAATTATACATAGTTAGAACAACCGCCGCATTGTTTTGGTATGCATCCAAAGCCTTCAACAAGAAATAGAACGAGAAGAAATTCGGAAGACCTAAGGGAATAGCAGCTAAAACCGAATTACGATTCCAGTTGAGGGTGCCATTCACCGACTTCCATACAAGTACCAATGCGGAACCAGCCATGGAACCGATCAACAACATCATGATGAAGGGAAGTGTACCGCCAACTTGCGCAGTCAAGGTGCTGTTCAAATAACTAAAAAGTGTATTTGTGAGCCCGTAAGCTATAAAAACAGCAAGTAATAAAGCGACTACTGGTTTCGAATCACTAGAGGCATCCACCTGTGGACTACAGAAATAAATAGCCACAAATGAAAATGCTAATCCCGCTGCAATCGACCAGGTAATTTCTCCTCCAGTTTTAAGAATAAACAAATTAATGAGTACTGGAATCACCAACGAGATATTATTTGCTAGTGAGGTCGGTGCCATCCCATTCTTCTGCGTCGAAAAACCTGACAGCAAAAATGTAATCACAAAACCAATGCCCATCACGATCAGTAATGCAGAATCCAATGCCGCAGGCCAATGAAACGGAATGGCAGACGGTTGGTGAAAATAAGCCGTCAAAAAGCAAACAGGATAATTCAACAAAATCGCTAGGCGCGTATCCACTTGAAATCGCGCATGTGCTCTAAAATTCACCAGCAAAAGCACGGAGAAAATGACACTTAAAATCAGGTACAACATGTTATGATTTTTTAACTAAGTCTTCTAAAATACCTACCCATTCCGGGGAATTGTTAAGACTTTCCACTAACTGCCAATGCTCTCCGCCCGCTTCCTCAAACAATTCTTTATACTCCTCTCCTACTTCAATCGTCGTTTCCAAACAATCTGCCACAAAGGCTGGTGAGAAAGCAAGAATTTTCTTTTTACCCTCGGCAACGAGCTTCTTGATGGTATCATCTGTATAAGGTTGCAACCAGGGATCGCGACCTAGTCGGCTTTGAAAAGCCGTACTAAAAGTCCCAGGCTTTAAGCCCATTTCTGAAGCAATCCGGCGCGTAGTTTCGTGACATTGCGCCCGATAGCAGCCATGATTTTTATCCGTGATGCTTTCGCAACAAGTACCAAAAACACAGGTATTCTTCGTATAATCCCCTTTGCGAATGTGTCGCTCAGGTACCCCATGATACGAGAATAAATAATAATCGAAATCTACTTCCTTTTGGTAATTTGACGCTTTGGCAGCAAAATACTTCGCAAAATCAGGATGATCATAAAAATAGCTAACCATGGAAAGCGCAGGCATCACTTGCCAGTCCTTCATTAATTCCATCACCCGCTCATAAACTGATCCTGTTGTAGCAGAAGCATATTGAGGAAAGAATGGAATGACAATTAACTTCTTGAGATTTTTAGATTGCATGTCGGCTAAAGCCGACTTCATATCTGGTGACTGATAACGCATCGCTAGGCGTACATAGTAGGAATCGCCAAGTTTATTTTGCAAATCTTTAGCGACATCCTCCCCGTAATATTTTAAGGGTGAACCACGCTCATCCCACAATTCTTGGTAAATCTTAGCGGATTTCGGTGCACGAAAAGGTGCAATAATTCCATTAACAAGAATCGTACGGAAGATATATGGGAAGTCGATCACACGACCGTCCATTAAAAATTCACGTAGATATTTACGTACTGCAGGGGTTTGCGGATTATCCGGCGTTCCCAAATTCACTAGTAGAACTCCAATCATAACACAAATTTGGCCTAATTAATTAGAATACCCAACCTTCAGGAGTGATTTTTGTTCGAAGCGGTCCTTCTACACATGGAGCTAAATCTAGGCAACCTACTGACCCTGGAGGACACGCATAGGTTTCACCAGGAACCGGATAAGTTATAGGTGTATATCCATCCGGAATGCCTTTCCGTCGATCAATATTAAAGATTTTTTTACGCACTGAAAAGACGTTGAAAATACCTAAAACACGCTCTTCTGGTTTATTGACAGATTTGATATTCAAGCTAAAACGAGTTTCTGCTGGCACATCAAATAACGAACCACTTGACTGAACAGATGAAATCAGAGATTGATAAAAATTAAATGTGCTTTTCGTCACTGAGCGCTGCTCTAAACGGAAATAATATAAACCATATCCATCGAAAGGTAAGCGAGCGACTTGTCGGCCTACCACACGTTGACCATTCGTCAACACATCCGAGAATACATTTAAATCATTATTTGATGAAATATCCCAGCAATTACCATCGCAACGGTAATTCAAAATATTGTTATTGGGGAAACGCGGCATCACGCAATCAAGCGTACGCACAAAATCAAAACGACCGCCATCCGTACAAGTAGCACAAAACTGAGTCTTTTCGTAATGTCTCCAATTCCACATGTAATAATCGCCCTCTGCAGGCAAATCCTTAAAGTCTAAATAAACCGTAAATCCAGCGCGACGTGGATCCACTTTGGCATACTGCTCTAAAGCCTCAAAACGCACGATGGTATTTTCAATCTCAGGAACAGCTTTCATCGTTTCCACTGAACTCTCATATTGATCACCTACCAATGTTCTTACATATAATTTATACGACGCTCCCACCTTACCAGCAAATCCTGCGGGCGGCAAATAAGTCCCTAATGGCTTAACAGCTTCTTTGAATACAGTTTTAACACCATTATTATCCATAATGTAAACTTCCGCTTTCGTCACCGGTTGTGATAAAACAGACATGATGCGATTCGCAGATCCAGTAATCCGGATTTTACATAATTCAGGATCATCAGCAATATCTGCTTCGATGGTCATGTATGATGTTGCGTCTTTCTGAACAAAATTTTCGATAGGCTGCACGCATGAAAATAAAAACGCAGCAAAAAATAAGGGTATATATTTAATAGGCATTGCTATAAAAATTTAAAGTTATAAGTCATCGACACAAATGGAGAAGCAAAAACACTTAGCTCATATGCCTTCAAGCCATTTTTGGTAGATTTAAAGAATACAGAATACGGGTTTTGACGTCCATATAAATTATACACAGTAAACACCCAGCTGCCTTCCCAGCGCTTATGCTTCATCGAAGGGTTATTGATGGTCCATGAAAAATCTAAGCGATGATAATCTCGCACACGATCATTATTTCGCTCCGCAAATACGGGGTATTTCCTACCAGCAATCTCATAACTACCCGATGGCGAAGAGAACGGTCGGCCTGTATTATACGCAAACGTAAATGAGAAACTGTGGTGGGTGGTTGGCTGAATATTCCACATCACATTAAACGAGTGTGGTTTATCATAGTTTGTGGCAAACCAATTACCTCCATTAATCGCTTGGATCGATGGAAAATCACCAATCATTTGATTGAAGGCACGTGCATAGGTATAAGAAATCCAACCTGAATTTTCGCCCTTCTTCTTTTGAAGCATTAACTCAAATCCATAGGCCTTTGATTTTCCCGTGATTAATTGGGTTTCAATGTTCGGATTCAACTGCAAATTAGCTCCTGAAACGAAATCCAATGTATTACGAACATTTCGGTAATATGATTCCAAGGAAACCTCAAACACGTTTTCATTAAAGGTTTTAAAGAAACCAATCGATGCAAAATCACTTTGTTGTGGTTTGATGAAGGCATCTGCTGTTTTCCAACGGGAAGTAGGCAATGGCGTTGTATTATTCGATAACAACTGGAAGAATTGTTGCTGACGGTTATAACCCAATTTCATTGTCGTATTTTCAGCCAATGAATATTTCAATGTCAAACGTGGCTCAAACCCACCGTAAGTCGTCATGACTTCGCCATCCTCATAGGTTTTCTTTGAAATAATTGAATTCAATGAAGGCATTAAACCCGGTGCATACGTATTTACAGTTCCTGCACCAATACGCCAGTATTTGGTATAACGAATACCCGCTTGAATGGTCAATTTCTCATTCAGCTTCCATTCATCATCTAGGAATAAAGCTGCTTCAATCGATTGCTCATCGTCTAATTTGACCGTTGCAACACGTGAAACAATGCCATCATTCAAGGTACCAGGTTTGATATCATAACGAGTAGTTGATATACCAAAATTCAATTTATGGCTGTCTACCGGCTGATAATCGAAGCTGATTGAACCGTTACGATATAAAATCGAACTGTTTAAATCAATTGTATTAACTGAGTCAGGCGCATAGGTTTTGGTTGCATAATTTGAAACCGCGGCACTAACCAACATATTTAACTTAGGAGAGAAATAATGATTCCAGTGAATTGAACCATTCTTATGACCATAGTCAAAGGAAGTTTGCTTCGCTACAACATTTTCAATACTAAATAAGGAGTCTACCCGGTAGTAATCATGGCTTAAATAAGCTGATACTGAAATCGTATTTTTCGTATTAGGTCTGTAATAAATCTTCGTAGCAATGTCAGAGAAATTGGCCCGAATATTTTTCAAGTTGGCCGGTGCTACTGATTTAAATAGATAATCATTCGCAGATAAACGACCAGCAACTAGCACAGACAATTTTTCTTTGATAACCGGAATTTCGGCCATAATACGGTTAGAGACTAAACCGATACCACCTTGCATTTTAAACTTGTCCGTGTTAGGCTCGATCATTTTAATATCAAGTACCGAAGCGGTCCGACCACCAAAGCGAGCTGGAATACCCCCTTTATATAATTCTAAATCACGAATCGCATCTGATGCAAACACAGAGAACAATCCAAACATGTGCGTTGGGTTGAAAATTGGGGTATCATCAATGTAGATTAGATTTTGATCGACATTGGAACCACGAATATTTAATCCATTAGCGCCTTCGCCAACAGACGAAACGCCGGGTAAAGATTGTAGACTTCGGATGACATCGACCTCCCCCATCATGGTAGGAAGCTTCTTAATCCCTTTTAAACTAAGGACGGTCACACCAAGCGATGGTGTTTGAATATCTTTTTTACTGGTAGATGCCGAAACAATGACTTCTTCCAATTGCTTGGTCACATCATTCAGTTCGACATTAAGAACCAGATCTCCTTTCACGTAGATTTTAGTCCGATATGGATTATAGCCTACATTACTGACTTTGACTACATATTCCCCTACGGGCAACGAAAGTTTATAATTTCCTTTGGCATCTGTCGTGGACCCTGACTTTTTAAAATCGACCGAAATCACAGCACCTACTAACGGATCGCCCGATTGCGCGTCTACTACTTGACCACTTAAGACAGGAAGATTGTACTCTTGAGCGCTTAGATTCGTGTAAACACCAATCAAACCCAGCAACAATAGGCGGGTAAAAATTTTATACATAGGTTAACAGCTAGTTTGCAAACGGTAATGATACACAAATTCTCAGACTTATCTCACCCGAGTTGCGACCAAAAAGCGGATATTGCGACGAAAGCCAATGTGAAAGGAATGAGAACTTTCCAACAAAGGTACATGAATTGATCTACGCGTAAACGAGGAAGCGTCCACCGAATCCACATTTGCAAGGCTATGAGAACATACGATTTAGCCATGATCCAAATGAAACCCAATATAGTCGCTTGGATCGTCCCCGGTGTTCCATTGGTCCAGTCAGCCAAACGCAAAGAACCTACATTAGGCAGAGGAGAATACCAGGCTCCCCAGAATAAAATTACACCTAAAATACTCACAAGGAGCATCATGCCGTATTCCGACAAGAATAATAGTGCCCATCGCATCCCAGCATATTCGGTATGAAAACCACCTACTAATTCAGATTCCGCTTCTGGAATATCAAACGGTGCACGGTTGGCTTCAGCTAATGATGCAATGAAATAAATAATGAATAGTAAAAAAAAGAACGGCATGCGAACTACATTCCACGTTAGAATCCCTCCGATTCCCTGCACCTCAATTCCTAGGGATTTAAGGCCAAATAAATACTGTACGTCTTGTGAAAAAATACCTTGTTGGCCTGCAATATCCTGCAAATTCAAACTGCCCGAAACCATGA
>JACCDQ010758654.1_pt1 | contig 12003 bp, 7 predicted proteins | sample 7446031 | NCBI WGS metagenome assembly JACCDQ01 (sample SAMN15323442, study PRJNA562643) | freshwater metagenome | isolation source: river surface water | place: USA:Blue River Watershed | collected 2017-08-17
CCATGCCTTTCATCAACTCAAGGCATTGTCCTAAAAACGGATCTGGTTTCGTAAAGCAAGCAATGCTTTTATTCAACAAATCCTCTCCCCCATTGAATGGATGTAAAGATGGACGATTTTGCGTATCCACCGATTTATCCCATGGACGTAAACTCTCTAAACCCAACGTTGCTTTACGCTCTGCTGCCAAGTTATTCAACAAAGGCACAACGGTTTCAGCAATGGCATCGTGGAACGTATAGCAGTCGGCTACTGCATAATCAAAGCGTTTAAGTGCTGCAAAACTATAATCTCTAAAATTATCAAATCCTGCATTTTGAGCAACTTGGTGACGAAGAGCGACCAATTTATTAAACAACTCGTCTAGTTTTTCATGTTCTTCAAAACGACGATTTTGGATTTTGAAATAGGCTTCTTCACGCAAAGTACGGTCGCCATTTTCCAAGAAAACACCCATTTGTTGAAGCGTCTTTACCTCGCCATTCATTTCAACGGTCAAGCCCCCGTTAATTGCTTGATACTCGCTCGAAAGGTGTTGAATTTCGGTAAAAAGTGGAATATTTTCATTTCTAAAAATCTCCGTTGATTTTTTCATTCCACGAATCGTAATGTCCAAAGCAGCCCAGCCTTTTGAATCGTCCATGAGTTCATCCAAGAACGGACTTTCTAAGGTCTTTTTATTCAAGACATCGTCATACTCTGCCAAAGGCGGTTGAATTTCGGCTACAAATTGGTCAAAATGAGCCTTAATTTCTTTATCAGCCGTATTGCAAGTCATTTTGATATAACGCCATGCGAAGTTTTCAGAAAGGTAGCTTTCCAATTCCGAGCGATTCAAGAAAAAAGTACGTAACTCCTCCGCATTTTCAATCGGACGATTCACTAAATCATCGTAAAAAGGCTTCACACTCTCCCAAGTAGTCAATTCAAAATCAGTTCCAAGAAATTGACGTACGGGCGGCGTAGTTGATAGGATTTGTGTCATGGATAAGGTATTCTTTAAATTTATTTTGAATTCAACAACAAGATACAATCGACAGTATCTTTAAGTAATATCAGTCGTTTTTATTGATATTTTCAATTTCTACCTAGTACAACATTATTCCTTTTGTCTAGTAAAAGTGATTCATCTAAATAGAACAGCACAATCGCTAAATTACTATTTTTTGTTTATAAACGAATTCAATTTTAAGCATGGATATACTTCATAACAACATAAAGTGTATTTTTATTCTTTTAACAACTTTTAATTAAGTACACCGACATATTTCACCACATAATAACATAGAAAACATAGTTATGGGAATAGTTAACCAATAATTACTCTGTTTATTACCTTCAGGTCTGATTCTTAAAATAAATGTGTCTTAATATATCCATCGGCATGAACGTAAAAGCAGCTTTAAAACCTATCAAGACTTACTTAAAGCCACTAATGCTGTATCTCAGAGTTACACAGAGCAAAAACAGTAACTCCAGAAGTAAAGAATCCAATACTAACAACGTTATTACTTAACAGACTTTCACGTTCCCCCTACCCTACCACAGGACGTTCATTCCTGCTACTACTCGTAACTTTCTTCCTCTTTTAGCTTCCTATTGCTCAGGACAGCCTTCTTTTTGCATTTTTTAATTATTTTTTAAAATCATTTAGGGATTTGTCTGACTTCTTTTACTATACATAAACAAGCGATTCCAAAAACAGATGAAGTATTCTCAATTAAACGATGAACAATTAATAGATTTCCTGAAAGAGGACGACAAACGTGCTTTTGAGGAAATATACCGTCGTTATTGGTATAAGTTATTTGGGGTGGCCTATCACGAAACAGGAGCAAAGGAAGAAGCCGAAGAATTGGTACATGACCTTTTTGAAAGCTTGTGGACTCGACGCAAACAGTTGACCGTTCGCTTCTTGAGTGCCTATTTAGTGGTGTCAATTAAACACCTGAGTACTAACTATATTAAGTCTCAAATCACCAATAGAAAGTTTCAGGAGTATATGATTTTTCACGAAATAAGGCAGTCGCACGTGACGGAAGAGATTGTTCATTTTACCGATTTATCCAAAGCAGTGGACGAGGCTCTCAAGAAATTACCCGAAAAAACGGCTGAAATTTTCAAGATGAGTCGCTTTGAAAATCAGTCGGTTAAAGACATCGCAGGCACGCTAAATTTATCGGAAAAAGCCGTCGAATATCATATTACGAAATCCTTAAAATTACTCAGGGAAAACCTCAGTATGTATCAGTCGAGCAACTAAACCTTAGAGACATTCATAACAAACAGCACAATGAATCAATACGAATTTGATAAATTATTAGAACGCTATTTGGCTGGGCAATGCTCTGCTGAGGAAGAGTTACAACTAAACGAATGGGCTGATAAAACCTTATTGGAAAGTGATGCAAAATTGAGTACAACGGAGCAAAAAAAGCTAGAAAAACATTTATGGAAGCGTATTCGTAGCCGTGTTTTTCCCATTAAATTCTACCAACATCGGTGGGTAATGGCGGCATCTGTATTGATTGCCGTAGCGGCTTTTGCCTTTTGGGGCATGAAACAATCGGATGAGTTTACTTTTTTTGAACCTAAAGAAACACTAGTCAACCGTTTGGGGGTAATTGAAATGAAAAACACCTCTGACAAACCTCAAAAAATCCGACTGGAAGATGGTAGTGAAGTCGTTCTGAAAGTCCAAAGTAGCATCAGTTATCCAGAACATTTTAACGATAAAACTAGAAACGTTTACTTAAAAGGAGAAGCCTTTTTTCATGTAAAGAGAAACCCTTCTAAGCCCTTCATTGTACACACAGGTGACCTCGTTACGGAGGTTTTAGGAACAAGTTTCACGATAAAAGCGTATGACGAAGTAAAATCCATTGAAGTATTAGTTGCCACAGGTAAGGTATCGGTCTATGAAGACGCAGGCAAATCGACCAAACACCGCAATGGCGTAATTTTGACCCCTAATCAGAAAATCGTTTTTGACAAAGAATCGAAAAAGCTAAGCCCTTCGCTGGTAGAAAACCCTGTGATTGTAAATCCTCCGAAAGAGCCTATTGAATTTATTTTTGAAGAAAGTCCGCTTGCTTCGGTCTTGGAACGACTAAGAGAAGCCTATCAAATAGAATTTATTATCGAAAATCATCAGCTAACGACCTGTTCATTTACGGCAGATTTGAACGGTCTTTCGCTTCATACGCAACTCGACCTAATTTGTAAATCCATCAACGCCAATTACGAACAACGAGGCACGGTGATTTTTATTAATGGAGTAGGCTGTAAGTGATGATAAATTTTGGATGTTGAAGATGTTGAATTTTGAATTGAAGTATCCCGACATATTTCACCACATAGTAACATAGCAAACATAGTTTTTTACAAAGTTTAAATAACTTTTTTTCCCTAGTAAGTACTCGTTAATAAATAGTTTATGAGCATAGCGGTTTATCGAAATCGTTGAATAGTAAACGTTAAACTAACGACTACTTACCAATACAATACCTAGTTAATTTCAGTAAAAGCCCCCACCGAACGGCAATTCGGTGGTATCTCGGCAAAGATATGGGGCTTCGTTTTTATCACGTTCAATAACAAAAACAATCAAAATTATGAAAAAAAACGTACCAATTAAAAGGATTCTCTCCAAAGCAATGCGAATCACTCTTACCCAAGTATTATTGTCGGTACTTTTTTGTGGCGTAACCCTTGCCAATCATGCCTTTTCTCAGGAAATACTCAACAAAAGTATCTCTATCAGAACGGAAGAAGTTACCATCAAAAAAGTCCTAAATCAGCTCGAACGTCAGGCAGATGTCAAGTTTGTGTATAGTCCAAATGTGATTGAAGCCAGTCAGAAAGTAACGATTAGTGCTTCGGCTGATAAACTTTCACGAGTGTTAGAATCGCTCTTGAGTCCTTTTCATATTTCGTATGAAGTGGTGGGTAATCACATTTTACTCCGTAGAAGCACGGTCGAAAACAAAGATAACTTCTTGAATTCAAGACCAGTACTCCCAAACGACATCATACTAGAGCAGGAAATATCTGGAAAAGTAACCGACGAAAAGGGCGAAGCTCTTATTGGCGTAAGCGTTTTGGTAAAAGGTACCAACCGAGGCACAAGCACCGACGCAGCAGGAAAGTATAAAATCAATGTGCCTAAAGGGGCAAGCAGTTTGGTATTTTCCTACATTGGCTATACCAAACAAGAAGTTGAAATTGGTTCACGAACAAGTATCAACGTGGTGATGGCAGCGGACAATAAGAACCTAGACGAAGTAGTGGTGGTAGGTTATGGAACTGTTCAAAAAAAGGATTTAACAGGATCCGTTTCGATGTTGAAAGCTTCCGATATTGTAGCAACGCCTACTAGCAATGCCTTGGAATCACTTCAAGGAAAAATTGCAGGCTTAGACATGACTCGTTCAGACGGACAAGCAGGTTCTAACCTGAGCTTTACGTTGAGAGGTAACCGTTCATTAAGTGCGTCCAATGCTCCGCTTATTTTAGTGGATGGAGTGCAGTATAGCTCTGGTAGTTTTGATTTAAACCCTTCTGATATTAAGTCGATGGTGGTCTTGAAAGATGCCTCTTCTACGGCTATCTATGGTACTCGTGGAGCAAATGGGGTTATCTTGATTACAACCAATTCAGGAGCAGCAGGCAAAACTCGTATTTCCCTTAGTTCATACTACGGCACACAAGACAATGCTGGTTTAGGAGCTATCCAAAACGGAACGGAATATGCTGCTTTCAAAAGAGAGGCATTTCGTACAAGAGGAGTAACCGCTGAGGCTTCTATTTTTAACCCTGAAGAACTAGACGCTATAAAAAACGGAAAGTTTGTCGATTGGCGTGGTACACTCCTACAACAAGGTATTATCCAAAACCATGAAATTTCAATCAATGGCGGAAGCGAGAAGACGACCTACAGTTTGTCTTTTGGAGCTTATGGCGAAAAAGGACTTTTTAAATTAGATCAGTTGAGTCGCTATAATGGAAGTGTTGGGGTAAATCATCAGTTGTTTGCCAACGTAAAATTGGGTGCGAAAGTGTTTTATACCTACCGCAATAATGACATTCGCCAAGACCCTTTAAATCAGGCAAATAAAATTAACCCATTTGGAACACCGTACGATGCTAATGGTAAAATTATTTTATATCCAGTGGCAGGACAAAGCTTCAACATTTCGCCACTTGCCGACGAAGTACCTGGGGCTTATAGCAACAATTTATTGGAAAAACGTATTTTCAGTACATCATTTTTAGACTGGGATATTATTAAGAACTTGACCTTCAAAACGGCTTTTGGCTTAGATATTCAAAATTCTCGTAGAGGTTATTACTATGGGCCTTATACCATTACGAGAGCTGGAAATATTTCTCAATCGGGTATCGAAACGAGCAATATTACGAACTACACATGGGAAAACACCCTTACTTATACCAAAGCCATCAATAAGCATGATTTCAATTTCTTGCTAGGAAATAGCTTTTTGGGACGTTCTACGGAGAGTTTTAGCGGTACAGGATACAATCAAGTTTCGGAAACAACTACCTTTTTTGACTTAGGAGCTAATGCCGCTCAAATTGCAATTAAAAGTGGTTTGGTTGAAAGCACCCTAGAATCCTTTTTCGGAAGAATAAATTATCAATACAATAACAAGTATTTGCTAACGGCTAGTTTGCGTGCAGATGGTTCTTCGGTATTGGCAGCAGGTCATAAATGGGGATATTTCCCTTCGGTAGCTCTTGGTTGGAGATTAAGCGAAGAAGATTTCTTGAAAAACAACAGCCTTATTAGCGACTTAAAATTACGTGCTAGTTACGGTATTTCAGGAAACAGTGCCATTGCTCCTTATCAAACGTTAGGTGGTTTAGGGAAAGTAACGTACTCTTTTGGCGAAGTAGCAGCCTTTGGATATTATCCGAAAAACATTCCGAATCCTGACCTTTCTTGGGAGAAAACAGCCACTACTAACATCGGTTTAGACTTTGGTATCTTGAGTAATCGCATCAGTGGAGCAATCAACTTTTACAAAAGTAATACCAGCGATTTGTTGATGCAGCGTGCCATTCCGAATACGACGGGCTATACGAGTGTATATGAGAATGTTGGTAAAACAGCCAACACAGGACTTGAAATCGAAGTAAGTACCATTAACATCGACCAGAAAACGAAAAATGGGCTAAAATGGTCATCTGATATTACCTTCTCTAGTAACAAAGAAGAAATTGTTGCTTTGACCAATGGAGCAGCACGTGACCTCGGAAACGGCTGGATTGTAGGACAACCGACGCAGGTGTATTATGACTACAAGAAAATCGGAATTTGGCAGTTAGGACAAGAAACCGAAGCGGCAAAATACGGACAAGTACCAGGCGATATTCGAGTATTGGATGTGAATAACGATGGCAAAATTACAGCAGATGCCGACAGGTTAGTAGTTGGAACTTCTCGTCCAGATTTCACCATCGGTTTTAACAATAATATCAGCTACAAAAACTTCGATTTGTCCATCTTCACAATGATGCGTCAAGGACAAATCATTAGAAACGAAGCGAGTGGTAACTACAAAATTGATGGACGTGAAAATGGCCCTAAAGTGGATTATTGGACTCCTGAGAACCCAACCAACTCCCACCCTCGTCCAGATTTTAACAAAAACCTGAATAGTAGCTACATGAGTACGCTTTATTATGAAGACGGTTCATTCTTAAAAATCAAAAATATTACCTTAGGCTACGAACTCCCAAGTGAATTAAGTAACAAATGGGGTATTTCAAGAATCAGAGTATATACCACGATGCGAAATTATTTTACGTTCAGCAAATTAGCTCCGTATGACCCAGAACGTGGAGGAAGCCTTTCTTTCCCGATGACGAAGCAATTAATTTTTGGAGTAAATGTTAATTTTTAATTTCTCAATCCATCGTAACGAAGAAACAATTTATGAAAAAGATAATAGCATTAATACTAATTGGAGCAAGCACGTTGGGGCTTTCCTCTTGTCAAGATTATTTAGAAGAAACTAATAAAAGTGGTCTAACCGCCGATACGTTCTATGGAACCACTACGGGTATTGAATCTTTAGTAAATAGTACCTACACCCCTTTACGCTTTTGGTATGGCAAAGAAGGAGGAGCAACCATGACCGAACTGGCGACAGATTTGTTCTTAAAAGGTGGCGATTCTAAACACCCCGAAATTGCCGATATGAGCAACAACTTCAATAGCCAAAGCCCGATTATTCAGGTATATTGGAGTAGGTTATACGCTGCTATCAACTATTGTAATACGGCCATCGAAAAAATCCCAACTTCTACCCTACCCGAAGCTACCAAAAAGTTACGTTTGGGCGAGGTATATTACCTTCGTGCCATGTACAACTGGCTTATTGTGGAAACATGGGGTGGTGTTCACTTATCGACAAAACCCTCTGTTGGCGTACAAACAACCTCTACCAGAAGTTCGGTAGATGAGTTTTACAACGTTATTTTTGCCGATTTAGACTTAGCTATTGCCAATTTAGAAGGTAGAAAAACCCACGAAGGTGGACGTGTTACCAAACCCGCAGCAGAGGCATTCAAGGCTAGAATGTTACTGACAAGAGGTAAAAATGCGGAAGCTGCCACCCTAGCAAAAAAAGTTATTGCAGATTATAACTTCAAATTATTTCCGAATTTCAAAGACCTTTGGAACATCAATAACAGCGAAGGTTCTAGCAATTCAGAAGTAATTTTCTATGTTAATTATTCGACAGATAACCTGTTAAATACGGCAGACTCTGAGTTTGATGGAAACTCTATTGCCAACGCATTCAGACCCGAAGGTGGTAACCAATTGCACTTGATGTTTACGCCTCGTTATGACTTTCATGCAGGTATGATATTGGATATTCCGAACAGTATCGGTTTCCAACGTTATGCTGCAACAAGAAGGTACTTAGAGCTATTCAACAGCGATATTGATCAACGCTATGACGGAACATTCAAAGAGGTTTGGAAAGCAAACGGAGGGAAAGTAGGCGTTTATACCAACATGATACAAGGCGATACGGCAGTATATTGGAGTCATAAAGTATTGTCTCCTGCCTTTAAAGCAAGCAAAGCCTTGAAATATGAAGTCAAAGACATTAATGATTTATACAATGCAGATCAATCGTTAGTAGATTTCAGAAACTTCATCGAAATGAACAAGCATAACAGTACGACGGACCGTTCGGCCATCTTTGAATTTAGAAGTAAAAGAGATGCTTTTGTAATGAGAATTGCAGAGATGTACCTCATTGCAGCCGAAGCCGAAATGAAGGCAGGTAATTTGACCGAGGCAGCCAAATACGTAAACATCCTCCGCACGGCTCGTGCCAAAGCAGGCAAAGTGGCTGAAATGCAAGTATTACCCAACCAATTAACTTTGGATTTTATGCTAGAAGAGCGTGGTCGTGAATTAGGAGGTGAACAATTACGTTGGTTCGATTTGAAGAGAACGGGTAAACTTATTGAATACGTAAAAGCGTATAACCCGAATGCCAAAGCCAACATCAAAGATTTCCAATTAGTACGTCCAATTCCTCAATCACATCTTGATGTGATTACCAACAAAAGCGAGTTTCAACAAAACCCAGGTTGGTAAAACACTTTTCTGACACAAGCCTAAGGGCTTGATGGGATTAACCTAAAGAGCCTGACTGAGTATTAAATTCAGTCAGGCTCTTTTTACGTCAAGTAAAGAGGGCTTATCACGGTACGGTAAAGCCCTTTCATTCTTGTATTTTCGACACAAAAAGCAATCTATCTAAATTCTTTCATAACTGTTATCCATGTCAAAACATCTCATTGTTCGTCTATTTTTACTAAGTATCCTTTCCTTCGGATACTTCTTTAGCCCTGCTCAGGCTCTCAAAGTACAACACGATTTAGTGGTGGCAAAAGATGGCTCTGGCGACTTCCGCTACATTCAAGATGCCATTGATGCGATTCGGGTATATTTGCCTAAACACATTACGGTGCGTATCAAAAAAGGCGTTTATAAAGAGAAAATCGTAATTCCGAGTACCCTTACTAACATCAGTTTTGTGGGCGAAGACAGTACTGTCATTAGCTACGATGATTTTTCTGGAAAAGGAAAAATGGAAACTTTCGATTCCTATACGATGAAAGTCATGGGCAATGACATTACCCTCGAAAACTTAATCATCGAAAACACCGCAGGCAGAGTCGGACAAGCCGTTGCCTTACATATTGAGGGAGACCGTTGTGTGATTCGTCGTTGTAAATTATTGGGAAATCAGGATACTATTTTTGCTTCTGGCGAAAATTCAAGACAGCATTTTGTCAACTGCTACATCGAAGGAACGGTCGATTTTATCTTTGGTTCATCTACGGTTTTATTTGAAAACTGTACGCTACATAGTAAGGCAAATGGTTACGTTACAGCAGCTTCTACGCCAGAATGGGTAGAATATGGATACGTATTTAAAAACTGTAAACTAACCGCAGACGCTTCTGTAAAAAGCGTTTACCTTGGTCGTCCGTGGCGAAGTTATGCCAAAACGGTTTTTCTAAACTGCGAAATAGGCGAGCATATCGTTGCCAAAGGATGGGATAATTGGTCGAAAGTAGAAAACGAAAAAACAACCTATTACGGCGAATACAAAAGTACAGGAATAGGCGGTAACACAACCGAACGAGTAAAATGGGCTCATTTATTGAGTGACGACGAAGCGGTCAACTATAGCACCGAAAAGATTTTTGCAGGAAGTATCAAGCCTCGTTTAAATACCTTCTGGCAACAACCCTCGTTAATTGGACTTACTTACAAAGCAGATACTTCGTACAACAATTATACAGCGTATCTGAACAGTAAAAAATCGCATCCTGTTACCGAAAAAGTCCTTGAAACCTCCCTTCCAAACGTCAACGAAGCCAAAGAAATTACGTATGCAAAAGTGGGAGACAAAGCCTTATTATTAGATGTTTTTTCACCGAAAAAAACAGGAGCTAAACTAGCCAAAGCCATTATGATTATTCACGGAGGTGGCTGGCGTTCGGGTAATAGAACCCAACATTATCAACTAGCAAGACGTTTAGCGGCATTGGGCTATGTGTGCTTTACTCCCGCCTATCGTCTTTCTACCGAAGCCTTATACCCTGCGGCAATTCACGATTTAAAAGCAGCTTTACGTTGGATTCGTGCCAATGCAAGCACCTACAAAGTTGACACCAGCAAAATTGCCGTAATGGGCTTTTCGGCAGGAGGACAACTAGCCTCTCTATTGGGAGTAACCGCCCAACATCCTACGTTTGAAGGCTCAATAGGCACTACCAAAACTAGTACCAATGTCAATGCAATCGTGGATATTGACGGAACGCTCTCGTTTGTACATCCAGAAACAGGCGAAGGCGACGACAGCAAACGCATTTCTGCGGGAACGTATTGGTTTGGCTATGCGAGAAAAGATAATTTTGAACGTTGGAACGAGGCATCTCCTCTTACCTACGTGGGAGCAAAAACGCCTCCGACCTTATTCTTAAACAGTTCGGTTGATCGTATGCACGCAGGCAGAGACGACTTCAGAAAAGTATTGGAGCAACACCATATCTACTCAGAAGTACACACCTTCTCCGATGCCCCTCACTCTTTCTGTTTATTCAATCCATGGTTTGAACCAACGATTAAATACATCGACGAGTTCTTGACCAAAGTACTGAAATAAACTGTCGCCCAGCGTCCTAACCCTGACAGCGGTCAACGACCCTGTTAGGGTTAGGACGCTGCTGGCTAGATTCGTAATCTAGTCCGACATGGGAACAGATTTGCAAGCTGTATGTTCTTTTAAATTGTATCTTTATAGGCGTAAATAAGTTATGAAGACACAGCTATGTCTTCTATGGTACTATGTGGTAAAATACGTCGGAGGACTTAACACAATTGATAAATCATGAAACAATACCTAATAACCGCTTACGATGCCACGGATGAACATGCTTTAGCAAGACGAATGGCAGTACGACCTTTTCATTTAGAAGGGGCAAAAAAACTAAAAAAAGAAGGACATTTCATCCTTGGTGGAACGATGTTAGACAACGAAGGCAAGATAATTGGCTCTACGATGGTTCTGCAATTTGAAGATGAAAGTCAATTGCAAGATTGGATGGATAATGAACCCTATCTTCAAGAAAATATATGGGTAAATTTTAGTATTCAGCCCTTTAGCGTTGCACAAATTTAGGGGTATGGGTTGTGACGCTAGGCGAGCGTTGTAATTCCGTCTTACATGAAAATCTAAAAAATACAATTAAAATAAGAGTACACCAACTTCATGGGTAGTTACCTAAAACCTTTACCAATTATTAACTCTGAAAATAAGTAATGAAACAAATCGTACAGTTTATCTTCGAAAAGAAAAGTTATTTTTTTGTACTAGTAATTTTTGTTCAAGGATGGCAACTTGCCAGTATAAAGGTAAGGCTAAATTCATTTAACTATGATGTTGAATACTTACGAAGTGATGTCGATATAATTAGAAATATGGTTCAGTCTGTCAGTTCCAACAGTCATACCTCATCTCTTAGAAGTGATATCGAAACACTGAAAAATACCTTAACGAATCTCGAAAATCAAGTAAAAGCGATGCAAGAGAAAGAACTATTAAAAAACGTAAAACCATTGAAGCCTAGAACATTTGACTTGCATGATAAGTCTTGGAAGTAGGAAATAGGTCAAATCGAATTATCTGCCTTACAACACACGGTAACTTTGCAAAAGCCAAGAACACTTCGCCCTCCAACCCTGACAGGGTCTGCGACCACTGTCAGGGTTAGTTTGCTCTTAAATCAAAACTTATACCTATTTCGTACATCTCGCTCATTTATCATTTTAATAACTAACTATTATCATTCTTTCTAGTCCTGATTCACAGCAACTTGGCAGCGGTTAACTTATCCCCCTAAGAACATGTACCAAGATCGAATTCAACAAGCTAGTTTACTTCA
>JACCDQ011716549.1_pt1 | contig 12003 bp, 11 predicted proteins | sample 7446031 | NCBI WGS metagenome assembly JACCDQ01 (sample SAMN15323442, study PRJNA562643) | freshwater metagenome | isolation source: river surface water | place: USA:Blue River Watershed | collected 2017-08-17
ACAGCCCCGTGCTGATGATGGCGGAGAAAGCCGCACAATGGATCGCCGAAGATGCCAACTGATTACCCTGGTACACACATCCCAAGGGTTTTTGCTGGGGATTACCCCCGAATCGGGAAATCCCTGAGGTTTTTTGACCTCCCGCACCGCTACAGTGCATCCCATCGATGACAGGCACAGCCTGCGTCACGAGGGCCGAGGAGACAACCCGTACCTTCATAAATCGAACAGAACACGAACATCCCCACGAGATGTGAGCTTCTCAGGCGCCGCGCAAGCGGCGCTTTTTTTTCGCCCACGGCGCCCATGGGACAATCGTCCCCATGGAACTTTTGGTGGTATCGCTGGCCTCGTTGCTGGCCGGTCTGGTGGACTCGATCGTGGGCGGCGGCGGCCTGATCCTGCTGCCAGCCTTGTTTGCCACTTTCCCGCAAGCCGCACCCGCCACCCTGTTTGGCACCAACAAAAGTGCCTCGATCTGGGGCACGGCCTTCGCCACCATCCAATACAGCCGCCAGGTGGCGCTGCCCTGGCGCTCGCTGCTGCCTGCAGCAGCGGCCGGTCTGGTCGGTTCATGTGCAGGCGCATGGGCGGTCACGCTGGTCGATCCTTCTCTCTTTCGCAAGGCCCTGCCTGTGCTGCTCAGTGCCCTGCTGGCCTACACGCTCGTGCGCAAAGACTTGGGCCGTGAACACGCGCCACGTTACACCGGCCACCGCGAGGCCCTGGTGGCTTCGTGCGTCGGCTTGGTGATCGGGTTTTACGATGGCTTCTTTGGACCAGGCACTGGCAGCTTTCTGGTGTTTGCCTGGGTGCGGCTGTTGGGCTACGACTTCCTGAACGCCTCGGCTTCGGCCAAGCTGATCAATGTGGCCACCAACTTCTCGGCACTGATGCTGTTCGCCTGGCAAGGCCATGTGTGGTGGCATCTGGCACTCGCCATGGCCTTGGCCAACATCGCCGGCAGCCTGATCGGCACACGCCTGGCCTTGAAGCATGGCGCAGGTTTTGTGCGCCAAGTGTTCATCTTGGTCGTGCTGGCCTTGATCCTCAAGACCACTTACGACACCTGGTTCAGAGCCTGACTCAGGGTTTCAGCCAAGCCAACACCTTGCGCTGACCTGCGTACTGGGCCAAGGCCACACCAAGCAGCGTGACACCAGCACCGGCAATCTTGATCCAGGTGTAGTGCTCACCTGTGAACAGCCAAGCAAACACGCCAGCCACCGGTGGCATCAGGTACATCAGGGGCGCGGTGCTGGCCACGCCCCGAACCGCATTGATCCAGCCCCAGGCCAGCCAGCCCACAAAAGCCGACACCACCACCGCCCACAAAAAGCCCAGCCAGAACCAGAACGTCAGCGCCCCCCAGACCACATCGTCGGCTGCAGGCAAGGTCCACACAACCACCGGCACGCTGCCCAGCAAAGTGGCGTAGCCCATCGTTTTGACGGACCCCAGGCGTTCGATCGCGGGCTTGGCGGCCACGGTGTAGTACGAGAAAAAGCTCGCTGCAATCAGCAAAAACAGGTCTCCGCCCCCGGCACGCCATTGCCCCCCCAAGAGCTTGTCAGACAAGAACATGAGCACGCCCCCACAAGCCACGCCGACGCCCAGAACCTGCGCGGGCACCAGCCGTTCCAGCTCTTTCCAACGCAAAATCATAAGCGTGAAAATGGGTCCACAGGCCAAGATCACCGAACTCGAGAACGCGGTGGACCAGTGGATGCCGTAGGTCACCATGCCCACGTGCAGCGCATGACCTACAAAGCCCAGCCAGGCCAGCTGCCGCAGGTCCTGACGAGAAACCGGTGGGAGCCAAACCCCCAAGCGCCAACGCATGAGGAGCAGGGCACAGACCGGCATGATCAGGTAGCGTGCGAAAAGAAAGCCCCCTGGGCCCATCACATGCAGAAGGTGTTTTTGCAGCGTGAAATTCGCACCCCAAATGCCCACCAGCACCAGCGCAATGCCCAAGGCCAGACGGTGGTGAGGATGGGCGCGGTACGGCATGCGCCGCATTGTGTCGCGCAGAGCCACCAAGGCCTGTCGCGCAGATTCAGGTCGGATCGGTGGCGACCGGCACACGCGGGGCCAGTGCGCACATGAGCTCGTAAGCCACAGTGCCCGCCTGCGCCGCCACTTCATCGATGGAGAGCACCTGGCCCTGGGCTGCACGGCCCCACAGCGTGACGTTGCTGCCAAAGCCGGCCTGTGGCAGGGCACTCAGATCGACGGTCAGCATGTCCATGCTGACCCGCCCGAGGGTGTGGCTGCGCAGACCGTCCACCAGCACCGGCGTTCCGGTCGGGCAGATCCGAGGGTAACCATCGGCATAACCACAGGCCACCACACCGATGCGCATGGCCCGCTCGGCCACAAAGGAGGAACCGTAACCCACCGTGTCGCCCGGTTGCAAATGCTGCACCGCGATCACTTTGGCCGAGAGGGTCATGGTCGGTTTCAAGCGCCAATCGGCGGCGCTGTGTTCTGGGAAATCGGGCGAACTCCCATACACCGCGATGCCTGGTCGGACCCAGTCGGCCCGCACACCAGCGTCGCTGGCGTGGCGCAGGATGGCGGCACTGTTGGACAAGGTGCGCTCCCCGGGCAGGTCATGCGTGGCCTCCAAAAAGCGGGCCATCTGCTCGGCCACACCCAGCGGACCATCGGCATCGCTGAAATGGGTCATCAGCGAAATTTCGTCCACCTGTGGCAAAGCGTTCAGCCGCGTCCAGGCCGCGCGGTAGCGCTCAGGTGCAAAACCCAGGCGGTTCATACCCGAATTCATTTTGAGGAAGACGCGGTGCGGTTCGTGCGTCTTGTGCAAGGCCAGCATGTCCATCTGCTGGTCACAGTGCACCGTGTGCCACAGGCCCAGACGGGAGCACAGCTCCAAGTCACGTGGCTCGAAAACGCCTTCGAGCAGCAGGATCGGGCCACGCCAACCCAAGCGGCGCACCCGTTCGGCCTCGGCCAGATCCAGCAGTGCAAAACCATCTGCCGCACGAAGGCCCTCGAAGGCACGTTCGATGCCGTGTCCGTAGGCATCTGCCTTGACCACTGCCCACACATGGGCATCGGGCGCGGCCTCGCGCATGCGCTGCAGGTTGTGGCGCAGGGCTTCGGTGTGGATGGTGGCCTGGATCGGACGGGGCATGGCGGCGGTTCAAGAGATGTGCCGAGTGTGCCAGCAATTGGGACGAAAGCGCCCCGGCAACCCACGATCCAGTGTCCTGATCTGGCTCAAGTCGGTCTGTCTGCCTGGCTGGGGATAATCCCCTCAAACCCTGGGTCAGAAAGGGTTTACAAATGCTTTACACTGGCGCGCGGCCTGGCGGCGGGCACCTGTTTACCGCCCTGCGGCCTGCTTACTCGATACATGGAAGTCTTTCAGTTCCTCATGCCCATCTTCACCGAATACGGCTACCTGGCCGTTTTCGTGATGTTGCTGATTTGTGGCTTTGGCGTTCCCGTTCCCGAAGACGTGACCCTGGTCACCGGGGGCGTGATCGCAGGTCTGGGTCATGCCGACGTGCACACCATGTTTGCCGTGGGCATGGCGGGCGTGCTGATCGGCGACGGTCTGATGTTCACCCTGGGGCGCCTGTACGGCCAACGCATCCAGCTGTGGCCGGGTTTCCGCAAGGTGCTCACCCCCGAACGCTACGCCAGTGCACAGGACGCCTTCCACAAATACGGCAAATGGGTCATGTTCGTGGCCCGCTTTCTGCCTGGCTTGCGCACCCCCGTGTTTTTCTCGGCGGGCATGAGCCACCGCGTCAGCTTTGCCACTTGGTTCTTCATGGACGGCTTCGCCGCCGTCATCAGCGTGCCCATCTGGGTCTACCTGGGCTACTTTGGCGCACAGAACTGGGACTGGATGTTCGGGGTGCTGCGCCAATTCCAACACGGCATTCTCGGCCTGCTGGCCGTTGGCGGCGCTTGGTTGGTCTGGCGTTGGTGGAAAAAGCGCAAGGCCACGACCGCCCTCGGCGACGCCGACTGACCCCCATGCCCGGCGCTTCGCCGCACACCCCCTGGGCGGTTGCCGGTCTGCTGGCCAACGCCTTCGTCTGGGGCCTGTCTTGGTGGCCCTTCAAGCAACTGGAAAGTCAAGGCCTGCACCCACTCTGGGCCACGGCCATCGTCTACGGTCTCTCGTTCGTGGCCATTGTCCTGTGGTGCCAGTTCGCGCGCATGCCGAGGGGGGCTTGGCGCATGCACCCCAGCCTGTGGTGGCTCTTGATCGCTTCGGGCATGACCAATGTCGGCTTCAACTGGGCCGTGACCGTGGGCGATGTGGTGCGGGTGGTGCTGCTGTTTTACCTGATGCCCGCCTGGTCGGTGCTGGTCGCTTGGTGGTTGCTCGGCGACAAGCCCACGCCAGGCGCCCTGCTGCGCCTGCTGCTGGCTTTGGCAGGGCTGGCCACCGTGCTGCATCAACCCGGCAAGCCCTGGCCTCTGCCTGAAAGCCTGGCCGATGTGCTGGCGCTGCTGGGCGGTTTCTCGTTTGCACTGACCAATGCGCTGTTGCTCAAACTCAAGGACACCCCTGAATCGTCGCGCATGTTGGCCATGTTCGGGGGTGGGGCCCTCATGGCCAGCCTGACGGCTCTGCTGGGCAGCGGCAGCAGCGTGGTCGTGCAAACCGTGCTGTGGAACCCGGCCTGGACCGGTCCGGTGCTGGTGTTGGCCCTGGCCTTTCTGGGGGGCAACATCGCGCTGCAATATGGCGCAGCCCGGCTGGCTGCCCACACCACCGCCCTGGTCATGTTGTCCGAGGTGGTGTTCGCTTCCTTGTCTTCCGTCATACTGGGTGCATCCAGCTGGGACACACGCACCCTGCTGGGCGGTGCCCTCATTTTGCTGGCCGCCGTGCTGTCGGTGCGGGTCTCCGGCCACCCCTCCAAGGACAACACATGAGCATTCACGACTTTGAAGCCCTGGGCATTGACGGCCAAACGGTGCCGCTGTCACGTTACCGTGGTCAGGTGATGCTGATCGTCAACACCGCCAGCGCCTGCGGCTTCACACCGCAGTTCGCGGGGTTAGAAAGTCTGCACCAGCAGTACGGCCCGCAAGGTCTGGCGGTGATCGGTTTTCCCTGCAACCAGTTCGGCAGCCAGGACCCCGGCAGCAATGACGAGATCGGCGCCTTCTGTCAGAAAAACTATGGCGTGAGCTTCCAGATGATGGGCAAGGTGCAGGTCAACGGCGACGGCGCCCACCCGCTCTACACCTGGCTCACGGCCGAAGCCCCGGGCATCCTGGGCAGCAAGGCCATCAAGTGGAACTTCACCAAGTTTCTGGTTGGGCGCGATGGCCGCGTGATCAAGCGCTACGCGCCGCAGGACGCGCCCGCCAAAATCGCCAAAGACATCGAGGCGGCGCTGGCCGCCTGATCAGGCTTTCAACACCTCATCCAGCAACTCCACCCAGTGCCTCACCGAGGTGGTGCAGCCGCTTTGCAGGTGGGTGATGCAACCGATGTTGGCGCTGATGATGCCCTCGGGTTGCAGCGCCTGCAGGTGACCGAGCTTGCGGTCACGCAGTTGTTTGGACAAGTCCGGGTTGAGCACGCTGTAGGTGCCGGCCGAGCCGCAGCACAGGTGCGCTTCGTTGGTGGCCGTTTTCACTTCAAAACCCAGTTCGCTCAGACACTTTTCCACGCCACCCTTGAGCTGCTGGCCGTGCTGCAGCGTGCAAGGCGGGTGGTAAGCCTGCAAGCCTGCCGCCTGCAGCATGTCGGCGTTGATCTGCGCCTTGAGCTCGGGCAGCAATGCAGGCAACAGCTCACTCAAATCTTTGGTCAGCGCACTGATGCGTGCGGCCTTGTCGGCGTAGGCGACGTCGTGCTGGAGCACATGGCCGTATTCCTTGACGGTGACGCCGCAGCCAGAGGCGTTCATCACAATCGCTTCGACCTCGCCAGCCTCCACCAACGGCCACCAGGCGTCGATGTTGGCGCGCATCTGCGTGCTGCCACCGTCCTGGTCGTTCAGGTGAAACTTCACCGCCCCGCAACAGCCGGCCTCAGGCGCGATCACGGTCTGGATGCCACAAGCGTCCAGCACACGGGCGGTGGCAAAGTTGATGTTGGGGCTCATGCTCGGCTGCACGCAACCGGCCAACATCAGCACCTTGCGCCCGTGCTGACGGGTGGGCCACTCACCCGCATCTTGCCTTGCAGGCACTTTGGCTTTCAGGCTGTCGGGCAACACCTCGCGCATGAGTTGGCCCAGCTTCATGGCCGGCGCAAACAGAGGTGAAGGCAGGCCTTCTTTCAAGGCCCAGCGCACCACCTTTTCGCCCATCGGACGCGGCACCTTGGCGTCCACCAGCTTGCGGCCGATGTCCACCAGGTGGCCATACTGCACACCGCTGGGACAAGTGCTTTCGCAATTGCGGCAAGTCAGGCAACGGTCCAGGTGCTGCTGCGTCGCGCGGGTGGGCTCGGCGCCTTCGAGCACCTGCTTCATCAAATAGATGCGGCCACGCGGGCCATCCAACTCGTCACCCAACAATTGGTAGGTCGGGCAGGTGGCCGTGCAAAAGCCGCAGTGCACGCACTTGCGCAGGATCGCTTCCGCTTCGCGGCCTTCGGGCGTGTTCTGGTATTCGGGGGCGAGGTTGGTCTGCATCTCAGAATCCCATGCGGCCCGTGGCGAACACGCCTTGCGGGTCAAACTGTTTCTGCAATTCGCGCTGAATGCGCTGCTGCACGGCATCGAGCGGTGCGCTCACGCCCACAGCCTTGTCGGTGGCGCCGCCCAAGAGGCTGGCACGGAACAGCGTGGCATGGCCCCCCGCGCGTTGTGCGGCTTCGCGCAACTGCGCCGCCGCAGTAGCGGGTGCCCACAACCAACGTTGCGCGCCTTGCCATTCGATGTATTGAGCGTAGGGCAGGTCCAGCACCGGAGCGGTCTGCGGCACCGACAGGCGCCACAGGCCCAGCTCCCCGCTGGGTGGCTCGAAAAACTGCAAGGCCTGCTCGCCACTGGCACGCCAATCCTGCAAAGCCTCGGCGTTGTCCATCAAGTGCACTTTTGCCCCCTGGGCTGCGGCGTCTGCGCTCATTTTGCCCACCGCCGACTGGACAGCCGCCACCGCGCCACGCAGACGCAAAAACAGGTAGTCATCACCGGGTTGGGCCGTGGTGTCGTGCACCCAGGCGCTGGCGTTCAGGGGCAAAGGCTGACCGCCCCAACGGTGCAGCAAGTTCAGTGCGTCTTTCTGCGCGATGCCTGCACACATGAGCGTGGCTTCGGCTGGCGCGACTGGCAAGACTTTGAGACTGACCTCGGTGACGATGCCCAGCGTGCCCCAGCTGCCCGCCAGCAGGCGACTCACGTCGTAGCCTGCAACGTTTTTCATGACTTGCCCACCGAAGGTCAGGTCTTCGCCCTTGCCATTGATGCACCGCACGCCCAACACAAAGTCGCGCACAGCCCCCACGCTGGCGCGGGCTGGGCCACTCAGACCGGCCGCCACCATGCCGCCCACGGTGCTGCCTGCACCAAAGTGCGGCGGCTCGAAAGCCAGGCACTGGCCTTTTTCGGCCAACGCGGCCTCCAGCTCGGCCAGCGGTGTGCCGCAACGGGCGGTGACCACCAGCTCACTCGGTTCGTAACTGACGATGCCCGCATAGGCGCGGGTGTCGAGCACCTGACCTTGCAGGGGCGCACCCCAGAAATCTTTGGTTCCACCGCCACGCAGGCGGAGCTGGCGACCGTCCGCTGCGGCAGCGCGAACGGCGTCGATGAGTTGTTGGCGTTGAGCGTCCATGGGATGGCATGGTAAACCGGTCACCCCCTCATGGTCTTGAATTTTTTGAACGCACTGTGTGCGGGAAATTGTCCTCAAAGGCCAAACACGTTCACTGGCAAGCCCGCCACCTCCACCAGCAGGGCAAAAATACAGCCCGCATCGGGGTGCTGCGCCAGCTCCTGCGCGCTGCGACCCTGGCGCGAAGTGGTGATGAACAGGGTTTTCAGGTCTGGACCCCCAAAGCAAGGCATGGTCGGGCAAGGCACGGGGGTGGGCACTTCGGCCAGCACCTGGCCTGTAGGCGACAGGCGCAGCAGGCGCTGGCCTTCGTATTGGGCAAACCAGTAGCAACCTTCGGCATCGACCGCCGCGCCATCGGGACGACCGCCGTAAGGCACATCACTGCCCCAGGCCCAGCCGGCGGGTTTAGGCGCCCTCTGGTGGAACAGGCGCTCGGCCGAGAGGCGGCCGGTGTCCAGGTCAAAGTCGAAGGCGCGCACCTGGTGCGCGGCGGTGTCGGCCCAGTAAGCGGTGCGGCCATCGGGCGACCAGGCCAGGCCATTGGCGGTGGTCACGCCATCCATCATGGGGTGCAGGCCCTGGCCATTGAGCATGTAGAGCGCGCCCAGGGCCTGGTCTTTGGGCTCGTACAGACTGCCGACCCAGAAACGGCCTTGCGGGTCGCACTTGCCATCGTTGAAGCGCAGTCGGGCGGTGTCGTAGGGCGCGTCGGCCAGCTTGTGCAGGGGGCCACCCCATTCGCAAGCGAGGTAGATGCCGCTGCGCAGGGCCAGCACCAGACCGCTGCCTTGCACGGGGGCAATGCAGCCAGGCTCTTCGTCGAGCAGCCAGTATTCAACCGCACCTTGCGCCAACAGCCCACTCACCGCCAAACGCGCCACGCGCCTGCCTGGGATGTCTACCCAGTACAGGCGCTGTTCCTGTGGGTGCCAAAACGGCGACTCACCGAGTTGGTCGGGTTCAGGGGTGATGCGGGTCCAGGCAACGCTCATGCCGAGTCATCGACAGGCTTTGTGCAGAGTGCCGCGTCAGATCGCAATGGTGGAGATGGCGGGGAAGGCGGCGATCACGACCACACCCACCATCAACGCCACCAGGTAGGGCCAGATGGCGCTCATCACCTCGTCAGGCTTGGCATCGCCAATTCGGCAGGCCACATAAAAGCCCACGCCAATGGGCGGCATCATCAAGCCCACATTCATCGCACACACCAGCACCATGGAGTAGTGGATGTCGTTGATCCCCAGCTTCTTGGCGATCGGGAACATGATCGGCGCGAGCAGCAGCACGGCCGGCAGACCTTCGAGCAGGCAGCCCAGGATCAGAAACACCACGATCGTCACCGCCATGAAGGCCGCCACGCCACCGGGCAGTGTGGTCAGGAACAGCGACAGCTTTTGCACCATGCCGCTTTGCGTGATGGACCAGGCCATGGCCGAAGCTGCGCCCAGAATCAAAAGGATGGCGCCAGACAAGGCCGCGGTTTCCACCAGCATGTCGTAGAACTTGCGCACGCCAATGCCGCCGTACATGACCTGCCCGATGATGAGCGCGTACAGCACCGCGATGGTCGACACCTCGGTGGCCGTGGCCACGCCACCGCCGACCGCGCTGCGGATCAGAAAAGGCAGCACCAGCGCAGGCCCTGCGGCCAGCAGGAACTGCCACATGACCTTGAGCGGTGCGCGCTTGGCGCCTTCGGCGTGTTCGTGGCGGGCCTTCCAGCGCGCCAGCACCACCAGTGTGGCCAGCAGCACACCGGCCACCAAAAAGCCGGCATTGAACAGACCGGCGATCGACACACCGGCCACCGAGCCCAACACGATCAGCACGATGCTGGGCGGCACAGTGTCGGCCATGGCCGCACCTGTGGCCAAGAGGGCCACCATTTCCTTGGGCTTGTTGCCACGGCGCTTCATCTCTGGAAACAAGGCCGGGGCCACTGTGGCCATGTCCGAGACCTTGGAACCCGAGATGCCGGACACGATGAAGAGCGAGCCCAGCAGCACGTAGGACATGCCGGCTTTCACATGGCCGATCAGCGAACCCAGGAAGTCCACGATGGCTTTGCCCATGCCGGTCGCATCCAGGATGCAGCCCAGCAGCACAAAGATCGGGACCGACACCAGGATGATGCTGGACATGCCCTCGTCCATGCGGCCCACCACGATCAGCAGCGGTACCTGGGTCGTGAAGGCCAGGTAGCTCAATGCGCCCAGGCCAAAACAGAACGCGATCGGCACACCCGCCATCAGGCCCACCGTCACACCGCCGACCATGAAGATCAGCATGTTCCAGCCACCCAGCTCAGGCAGAAAGTTGCGCTGCGAATAACCCAGCGCCGCCAGTGCCCCAACCAGCACCACCGCCAGCAAGAGTGCGCGCAACGGCACCGTCTTGAAGGCGTAGGCCAGCACGATCAGCAGCATGGTCGCCAGACCAAAGGGAATGGCCGCGACACGAAAGCTGTTGGGCAGGTCCAGCGCAGGGGTTCGGATGAACCATTCTTCCTGGGTGTATTCCCAGGCGAAGGGCAACAGCGCCACCAAAAAGGCCGCCACCGCCGCCAGCGCAAAACCGTGCACATACGGGCGCCAGCGCTCGGACAAACGGTCCACCACCAGCGTCAGGCGCAGGTGCTCGTTGCGGTGCATGGCCAGCGCCGCGCCGATCATCGTCACCCAGATGAAGGACAGCGACACCACCTCGTCAATCCAGACCACGGCGGTGTTCAGGACGTAGCGCGTGACCACGGTGGTCAGCAGCAGCCCGATGATGGCGAGCATCAACAAGGCCGAGACGGCCTCCAGCGGCGCCATCCAGCGCGAGAACAGGCGACCGCCGCCACCCCCACCCGAGGCGTGTTCGGAATAATCTTCTCCGCCCACGGGCGAAAGGGTGTCAACGGTCGACATGCACTGCTCCTGGATCTTCGGTCTGCTTCAAACGGGGCCGGGCGATCAGCCCAGCTTGCCGCTGTAGCGCTCGAGCAGTGCCCAGGCCTCGTCGCCGAACTTGGCCTTCCACTCGGTGTAGAAGCCGGCCTGGCGCAGGCGGTTGCGGAAGCTGTCGGCCTTGGGGTTGTTGAACACCATGCCTTTGTCGGTCAGCGATTTTTGCAGCGTGGCGTTCATGGCGGCCACATCGGTGCGCTGCTTCATGCCGGCAGCGTTGATGTGCTTGGCCACGATGGCGCGCAGGTCTTCGGGCAGACGGTCCCAGGCCTTGCGGTTGGCCAGGAACCAGAAGCCGTCCCACATGTGGTTGGTCACCGAGCAGTACTTCTGCACTTCGTTGAGCTTGGCGGTGTCGATGATGGCCAACGGGTTTTCCTGACCGTCGACCACCTTGGTCTGCAGCGCGGAATACACCTCGGCGAAGTTGATGGAGGCGGGCGCCGAATCAAAGGCCTTGAACATCGAGGTCCACATCGGCGAGACGGGCACGCGGATCTTGAAGCCCTTCAGGTCGTCGGCACTCTGGATCGGCTTGGTGGACGAGGTGATCTGACGGAAGCCGTTGTCCCAGATCTTGTCCATGGCGACCAGGCCAGACTTGCCGATTTCCTTGCGCACATGGGCGCCCAGGTCACCGGCCAATGCTTTCCACACAGTATCGTAGTCGGGGAAGGCAAAGCCCAGGCCAGTGATGGCGGCGCCCGGCACCAGGGTCGAGAGGATCAGGCCGGACAGGGTGAAGAACTCGATGCCACCGGCACGCAGCTGGCTGAGCATGTCGGTGTCGTTGCCCAGCTGGCTGGCCGGGAAGATCTGGATGTCGACGCGACCCTTGGTCTCGGCCAGGATGGCGGCGGCCATTTCCTTGGCGCGGATGTTCATCGGGTGCGCCACCGGCAGGTTGTTGGCGTACTTGTAGGTGAACTCGGCCTTGGGCTGGGCCAGCACTTTGGTGACCGGCAAGGTGGCCACGGAAGCGGCAGCAGCGCTGCGCAGAACGGAACGGCGGGAAAGGGTCATGGTGGTCTCCTGGTTGAAAAAGTGTTGTTGAAAAAATCAGCGGTCTGACAGCGGCTGGATGTCGCCGCGGTCATAGAGCATCTGTCGAATGTCTTTTTTGGTGATTTTGCCGTAGCCGGACTTGGGCAAGACATCCCAGAAAAAGATGTGGCGCGGCCAGCGGTACTTCGCGCAGCGGCCATCGAGGTGCTGCAGCAAGGCTTCAGCCGTCAGGCCAGGGTCGCGGCTGACGATG
>JACCDQ011547502.1_pt1 | contig 12002 bp, 13 predicted proteins | sample 7446031 | NCBI WGS metagenome assembly JACCDQ01 (sample SAMN15323442, study PRJNA562643) | freshwater metagenome | isolation source: river surface water | place: USA:Blue River Watershed | collected 2017-08-17
CAATTTTTGTTGCACTGCACCAATTCGTAGACAATCCGAGCAGAATTTTTTGGAGAACCACATGGAATGCACCGTCAGCTGGACCGGCAACTCAGGCACCCGTTCAGGCATGGGCTTTATTGCAGAAACAGGCAGCGGCCATGTGGTGGCCATGGACGGCGCACCCGATGCAGCCAAGCCCGAGAACGGCGGCCAAAACTTAGCCCCTCGCCCCATGGAAATGTTGTTGGCGGGTACAGGTGGCTGCACGGCCTATGACGTGGTGTTGATCCTCAAGCGCGGCCGTCACAACGTGCAAGGCTGCAGCGTGAAGATCGTCAGCGAACGCGCCACCGAAGACCCCAAGGTGTTCACCAAAATCAATATGCACTTCACCGTCACCGGCCAAGGCGTGCCCGCCAGCGCGGTGGAGCGTGCCATTGCCATGAGCCACGACAAATACTGCTCAGCCAGCATCATGCTGGGCAAGACGGCTGAAATCACAACCAGCTTTGAGCTGGTCGAGGCTTAAAAGCCTAAACTTAAAAGCCTAAAGCGAAGGTTTAGATGCGATGCGCCACGGTGGTCATCACCTTGGCGGCCACTTGCATCATGGCCTTGAAGGGCGCGGGCAGCTCGGCTGCGCCTGCGGCCAGCGCTTCTTTGGCGTGCTGCGCCTCATCGGTTTTCATTTGCGCCACGATGGCACGGCTTGGGCCGTCATTCGCGGGCAGCAGCCCGAGGTGGCTTTCTAAATGGGCCTCCACTTGGCGCTCGGTCTCCACCACAAACCCCAGGCTCATGCGGTCGCCGCCCAGCTTGGCAGCGGCGTAGCCAATCGCAAATGAGCCTGCGTACCAAAGCGGGTTGAGCAAGCTGGTGCGCCCGCCTAGCTGGTGCAAGCGTTGCTCGCACCATGCCAAGTGGTCAGTTTCTTCATTGCACGCGGTGGTCAGATGCTGGCGCAGTGCGTGGTTTTTAGTGGCCAAGGCTTGCGCGGTGTAAAGCGCTTGGGCGCACACCTCGCCCACGTGGTTCACGCGCATCAGGGCGGCAGCTTCGGCTTTTTGGCTTTCGCTCAGTGGGGCCGGCGTAGGCACCTCGGCGGCCCACATGGGCGTGGCGCGGTTGGCGTGGTGGCGGGCAAATACGGTGCGCAAAGCGCTGTCGGCGGCAGTAAGTAAGCGGTCCATGGAGCCGAGTTTAAGGGTGTAGGGCTTACTTTGTAGGGTTATTTCAAGCAAGTCTGAGAAATGTCAAAACTGACAAATTCCAAGGGTTTATGCGGGGTTTGGCGGTGTGATGTTGCATACATGCAACGGAAAAGACGAGTTTTTGACACCTGTCATAGTTTTATGAGGTCGAGTCTGGTTCAATACGTCCAACTTCCCGAAAACGGAGGTTGGCTACTACGAAAAAGTAGGGCCCCTGTTCAAACCTTGGAGAACCTTGAAATGAAAAAAACCCTCATTGCTATCGCCGCGTTGGCTGCAACTTCTGCTTTCGCACAATCATCTGTGACTTTGTACGGTCAATTCGACGCTGGCGTGTACAGCTTGAAAGACATGGGCGCATCTACCGCTAAAAAGAGCGGCGTAGTCTATGGTGACGGCGCTACTTTCTCTAACATCCTCGGCTTCAAAGGTACTGAAGACATCGGTGGTGGCTTGAAAGCTGGCTTCGACTTCCAAACTGACGTTCAAACCAACAACGGTGGCTCAAACACATCAGGTTTGTTCCGTCGCCAAGCTAACGGCAACATTGCTGGCAATTTCGGTGAAGTTAAATTGGGCTTGACTACCAACCCAATCATCGCCACAAACGGCGCTTTGATGCCTACAGGCGCCAATGGCAACTCTGTGTCTACATCTGTGTCTAGCGCAATGGCTTACAGCGACTTCTACACCAAGAATGCTGTGACTTACACTTCTAAGCCAATCATGGGCGTGACTGCTCAAATCCAAAAAGGCTTCTCTAACAACCTCGACTCAGCCTCTCAAGGTTCAGTCTTGGCCTACAGCTTGGCCTACGCCAACGGCCCTCTGGAAATCCGCTACGCTGCACAAGACCGTAAAGCTGCTGCTTCTACAGTATTGTCAGCTTCTAACGCCAAATTGTCTGGTACCGCAACTCAAATCGCAGCTCCTGACGTCAACAAAGAGTCTTCAGTGTTGGGCGTGAAGTACACAGTTGGTGCATGGTCAGTTGGCGTTGCAACATTGCAAAGCAAGAAAGCAGCTGACGCATCTGTTGCAACAGCCAAAACTATCGAGCAAACTGGTAACCAAATGGGCGTGGGCTACACAACTGGCGCTTGGGTCTTGGGCGGTGCTTTGACTAAGTCTGAAGGCAGCAAGTTGACAGTTTTGCAAGCTCGTTACGCTTTGAGCAAGCGTACCAACATCATTGGTACATACGGCATTGCTGACAATGCAGCAAACACAGCTGCTGATGCAACCAACTTCTCTCCAATCGCATTCAACACTGGTGCACAGCCTTCAGGCATCGTGACTGGCGCTGCTGGTGCTCAAGGTGTGAAGTCTTCAGCAATGGGTGTTGGTATCACTCACTCTTTCTAATCCCTCCGCTGGCTTAGCCAGTTAAGGATTTAAAAAGATCAAACCCCCACTGTTCGAGAGAGCGGTGGGGGTTTTTACTTTTAGGGTGGTGAATTACAGACCTTTGCCAAACAGCAAGGTGCAATTGATGCGGCGGTTTTCATACCCTTCTTTGAAATGAATCTCGTCTGTTGTGTGAAAGTACGTTGAGTCAAACAACACGCAACGATTCATCTTGTAGGGCACGCGCACCAACTTGGCTTGATCAAACTTTTCAAGTTTGATCTGAATGGCTGATAAGTTGACCAAGATAGACAGGCGATCTGGCACTAGCAGATGCGCTTGCATTAGTTTGGATTCGGCGAGCTCATGCTGCTCTGACTCTAGGAGTTGCAAACCCTCCAAAAACAGTTGCTTGGCTTTGTCTAATGCATTCATACTTTTAATTTTAAGTGGCTGGTTTTGATGCCTATAGATTCGCGTAACTACCTACGCACAATGGGCATTCAGCTGTGAGTCAGCAACTAGACTCTAGCCATCGTTTTTTGACATCTATAGATGGAGATATGTATGCGTCGTGATGCTTTCTTGAAAACTTGTGCTGCTTTGTTGGCTTCTGGTGCTTTGCCCATGAGTGCAGAGGCTGCTGCTAGTTTGAAGATGATGATTCCCGCCAACCCTGGCGGCGGTTGGGATACCACCGGCCGTGCTTTGGGCAAGGCCTTGCAAGACTCAGGTGCAGCCAGCACTGTGACGTATGAAAACAAGGGCGGTGCCGCAGGCGTCATTGGCCTGTCTCAGTTTGCCAACGCTGCCAAGAGCGACGGCAATGCACTGATGGTGATGGGTGCGGTCATGATCGGCGGCATCATCACAGGCAAAGCGCCTGTGAGCTTGGACAAAGTTACGCCTTTGGCGCGTTTGACCACCGAGTACAACGTGTTTGTGTTGCCTGCCAACTCGCCTTTCAAAAACATGAAAGAAGTGATCGAGCAGCTCAAGAAAGACCCAGGCAGTGTCAAGTGGGGCGGCGGTTCACGTGGATCCACCGAGCACATTGCAGCCGCCATGCTGGCGCGCGAAGCAGGCGTGGACGCTTCCAAAATTAACTATGTCGCATTCCGTGGCGGCGGCGAGGCTGTGGCAGCCATTTTGGGTGGCAACGTCACCGTGGGTGGCAGCGGCTACAGCGAGTTCCAGCAATACATTGAAGCAGGCAAGATGACGCCGATCGCGGTGACGTCGGCCGCTCGCCTCAAGGGCTTGAACATTCCTACGCTCAAGGAGCAGGGCTTCAACGTCGAGATCGGCAACTGGCGCGGCGTGTACGGCGCGGCAGACATCACGCCTGCACAACGCAAGGCGCTGATTGAACTGGTGGTGAAGGCTTCACGCTCTAAGTCATGGGCCGAGTCCTTGGCTAAAAACGGCTGGACTTCTGCAGTCATGACAGGTGACGAGTTTGGTGAGTTTGTGGACCGTGAGTTTGCTTCTCTGCGCGCCACCATGGTCAAAGCGGGCATGATCTAAACACGATGTCAAACGCTTCTGTTTCTCGCCCCCAAGTGTGGATGGGCGCAGGCTGTATGGTGCTGGCCTTGTTGATGATGTGGGGCGCTCAGTCCATTTCGTCAGAGGCTGGCTACGGCGGCGTCGGTCCCAACTTTTTGCCCTGGGCTGTGGCTGTGGGTCTGTTGGTGTGTGGCGGTTTGTTGTTGTGGCAAGCGTTTCATGGCGGCTACCAACACATGCCTGAGCCACCCGAAGCCCCTGCCGATTGGCACGCTACCGCGTGGGTGTCTGCGGGCGTGGTGGCCAATGCTTTGTTGCTGACGACGCTTGGCTTTACCCTGAGCTGCGCACTGTGCTTTGTGCTGGCCGTGCGTGGCTTGCGTTTGTCTGAAGGTAAAGCCGCAGGTGACTTGCGCCAAACGCTGATCGACGTGGTCACGGGCCTGTTGATTGCCGCACCTGTTTACTGGCTGTTTAGTAAGCTTTTATCGATCAATCTTCCCGGCCTGACCCAAACGGGTTGGCTCTAACTTTTCGTTAGCACCTCATCATGATGGATACCTGGGCTCAACTCATGGGCGGCTTTGCCACTGCCGCCACGCCGATGAATTTGCTGTGGGCCTTTGTGGGCTGCGCATTGGGCACTGCCATTGGCGTGCTGCCCGGTCTTGGCCCAGCGGTGACTGTGGCCATGTTGCTGCCCATCACCTCGCAGGTCGAACCCACGGCGTCGATGATCTTTTTTGCCGGTATTTACTACGGCGCCATGTATGGCGGCTCTACCACGTCCATCTTGCTCAACACCCCTGGTGAAACGGGCACGATGGTCACGGCGCTTGAAGGCTTCAAGATGGCCAAGAATGGCCGCGCTGGTGCTGCCTTAGCCACTGCAGCCATTGGCTCGTTTGTGGCGGGCACGATTGCCACGGTGTTGGTGACCTTGTTTGCGCCGATGGTGGCAGAGTTTGCCGTCAAGCTTGGACCCCCTGAGTATTTCTGCATGATGTTGTTGGCCTTCATCACCGTGAGTGCGGTGTTGGGTCAAAGCACTTTGCGTGGCATCACCGCGCTGCTGTTGGGTTTGGGTGCAGGCTTGATTGGCATGGACCAAATCTCAGGCCAGTTGCGCTACACAGGCGGCATACCTGAATTGATGGACGGCATCGAAGTGGTGCTGATTGCCGTGGGTTTGTTTGCGGTGGGCGAAGTCATTTACAACGCCATGTACGAGGGGCGTAGCAAAGTAGAGATCAACCACCTCAACAGCGTGCACATGACGCGTGAAGAGTGGAAGCGCTCTTGGCCTGCTTGGTTGCGCGGCACGTTCATGGGTTTTCCGTTTGGCACGATCCCAGCGGGCGGCTCTGAAATCCCTACCTTCCTGAGCTATGCCACCGAAAAGAAACTGTCGTCACACCCCGAAGAGTTCGGCACTGTGGGTGCTATTGAAGGTGTGGCGGGCCCCGAAGCCGCCAACAATTCAGCCGTCACAGCCACTTTGGTGCCTTTGCTCACCTTGGGTATTCCTACGTCGGTGACAGCAGCCATTTTGTTGTCGGCTTTGCAAAACTACGGCATTCAAGCGGGGCCGCAGTTGTTTCAGACTTCGTCTGATTTGGTGTGGGCGCTGATTGCCTCGCTCTACATTGGCAACATCATGTTGCTGGTGCTCAATTTGCCGTTGGTGGGCTTGTGGGTGAAGCTACTCAAAATTCCCAAGCCGCAGCTGTACGCCGGCATTTTGATTTTCGCTACCGTGGGTGTGTATGGCATGCGCCAAAGCAGCTTTGACTTGCTACTGATGTATGGCATCGGCCTGTTGGGCGTGATGATGCGCCGCTATGACTTCCCAGTCGCTCCCGTGATTGTGGGCATGATTTTGGGGCCCTTGGCCGAGGCGCAAATGCGCAACGCGCTGTCGATTGGCGAAGGTCACTGGACCATCTTCATCGACCGACCGATGTCAGCCACATTGTTGGCAGTGGCTGTGGCCTGTTTGGTTGTGCCGCGTGTGTGGGCGCTGATGCAACGAAAAATGTGAGTGTTTTTTTGAGCGTATGTCTGCTTTTTTAGGTCTCGCCAAAGGACGTCGGTCCATCCGTGCTTTTTTGCCGACGCCGGTTTCAGAATCGTTGTTGTTCGAAGTGTTAATGCAAGCCAGGCTCGCTCCAAGTGGTGCAAATTTGCAGCCGGGCTCTTTCGTGCAGGTTCGCGGTGCGGTGCGTGAAGCCCTCACCGCTGATTTGTTGGATGCATTTCAACGCGGCCATGAAGAAACAGAAGACTACAGTTACTTCCCTCAGCCCATGCCCCACACGCTGCGCCGTCGCCAAGTGGCGGCAGCACAAGCCTTGTATGGTGCCTTGGGCGTGGCGCGTGACGACCGCGCAGGACGCGATGCGCAGTTTGAACGCAATTTCCGTTTCTTTGATGCGCCTGTGGCGCTCATCGTGACCATGCCGCACGACATGGGCAGTGGCTGCTACATGGACTTGGGCATGACTTTGTATGGTTTGATGCTTGCCGCGCAAGACCAAGGCTTGGCCACGTGTGCCATTGGTGCGATGGCCTCGTACCCCAATTTGATTCGCGGCCACTTAGGCTTGGAAGCCTCGTCGCACATTGTGTGCGGCATGGCCTTGGGTTATGCCGACCCTGATGCACCCGTGAACCAAACGCAAACCACGCGTTGCGACTTGGACGAGTATTTCAAGGTGGTGGGTTAAAGCTTAGACACCACAGCAGCGGCCCCTAAGCCGCCCGCGCCTGCCACGGCTGCCAAGCCTTGTGTGCCCGACTTGCCAAGTCGATCTAAGTCAGCCAGCAATCGCACCAAGGCAATCGCCCCAGATGCACCAATTGGGTGACCTCTTGCAACACCACCACCCATTGCATTCAGGCGTTCGGGGGTGATCGATAAACCTTCGGCAAAGCTCAAACCTTGCACAGCAAACGCATCATGCAGCTCAACAAACTCCAAGCTGCTTGCATCGGCTAAGCCTGCACGCTTCAGCGCCTCGCGAGCCGCCAATTCGGCAGTCAGCAAAGGCGTTTCTGGTGCGCCGCCAACTGAAGCGGTCGCTATACAAGAAGCTTTGGCTTGAATACCCAGCCGCGTCGCAGCTCTAGGCGATACCAGCAAAACAAATGCGGCACCATCGGCTTGCGCTGAGATGGTGAGCGCACTCAGTGCAAAAGCATCGGCCTGTGCGGCGGCCATGGCATCGGTGCGCGCCACCACCGGCATGCGCTGGGCGCGTGTTGCATCCATCACGCGTGGATGCACGTCGTGTGTGATGCCTGCCACAGACACAATTTCAGTCGCCAAATGCGCCTGGTGCGCCAGGGCTCTTTGATGGCTTTGCAGGGCATAGGCTTCTTGTTGTGCACGTGTGTAGCCGTGTCGTGCTGCGTAGCGTGCAGCCGACAACAGCATGTCGGGGTCTTGTTCCGGTGTAGGTGCAAATGCGGGGCGCTCGTAAGCCTGTGCTTCGTCGTTCGGATGCACAGGACGGTGCATGCGGATGGGAGAACGGCTCCATGCCTCCACACCACCGGCGATAACTACTTCGGCTTGGCCAGACGCGATGAGCCCCAAGCCCATGCTGATGGCATCCAAACCTGCACAGCATTGGGTGTCCACGGTATAGGCTGCGCAGTCTTGTGGCAGTCCCGCATGCAGTGCCAACATGCGTGCAGGGTTGCCGCCAGCGCCCAAGGCGTTGCCCACCACGATGGCGTTGATATGTGTGGCGTCTAGGCCAGCACGTGCAAGCAGCGCCTGCACCACAGGGGCCGCGATGTCGTGCGCTTGCAAGGCTTTGAAAGCGCCACCGCGCGGCACCACGGCGCTACGTGCCCATGCAGCAATCAAAGAAGCGGGCAAACGCATGAGGCGGCTTTCTCGTCGGTCAAATGTTGTTGAAGCTGTTGGGCCAGTGCGGGGTGGTCGGTTTTACCGCTGGCTGTCATGGGCCAGTCGGTGCACATAAAAAATCGCTTGGGCACTTTGTAGCTTTCTAGCTGTGCACGACACAGGTCAGCCAGTGCTTGTGCCGACACATCAGTAGCTGTGTTGGATGCGCAGACGATGGCCACCACTTGTTGGCCACGAATGGCGTCGGGCACGCCCAACACAGACGCATGTGCCACCTCAATGGATGACATCAAAACGGACTCCACCTCTTCTGGAAATAAGTTTTTGCCTTGCGTGACCACCATGCGGTTCTCACGTCCCACCAAGCACAAGTAGCCTTGCGCATCGATGTAGCCCATGTCTCGCACCGACAGCCATTCGCCATCACGCACGGCAGCGGTGTGGTCGTTGGCGGCACCCACGTAGTCGGTGAACAGCATGGGGCTGCGCACAAAAATTTGGCCTGTGCCCAGCGGTGGCTGAGGCTGGCGAATGTCGATATCGACATTCGAAAAAGGCTTGCCCACAGCGTGCGGTGGGGCAGAGGCATCGGCATCCATCCACGCCATGAAGCTGGTTTCGGACGCGCCATAAAACTCAACAATGCGTGCTTTGGGAAACAGCGCTTGCAGCGCATCTGTTCGATCGCGCATCCAGCGCGCACCGCTGATCAAAATCAAACGCACCCCGTCGATGGGGGCAAGTTGGCGACGGGCGGCTAGTTCCAACATCAGCAGCAGTTGGCTAGGCACGGCCACCAAGCAAGGGGTGCGGCCCGAGCGCAGGGTGTCCATCATGCGTGGCGCAGAAAACCGGTCTTGCACCACCACGCCCGCGCCACTCCATAAACCCAGCACCATGCCAAACAAAAACAAAGAGTGCGAAAAGCGACCGGGTGCCATCACACAGCTGGCTGCGTCAGGGCCAAAGGTGTCTAGGCAAACGCGCAGGCTTTCGGTCCACGATTGGTGGTGGCGGCGAAAGCCTTTGGGCATGCCGGTACTACCCGAGGTGAAGCCAATGTAGAACGGGCTGGTGGGTGTGGCGGTGTGTGTGTGGCTGGGCTCGGTCAAGGCTGTGCCGAGTTCGCGCTTGACGCTATCGCGCACGGTGCTGGGCCAGTCGGGATCGCTCACGGCGGCGCATCGGCCACTGTAGATGATGCCCATGAAGGACACCATCTGTTGAATGATGCTGAGCTGGTCGTCCACAAACACCGTGGCAGGTGCGTGTTGCTGAATGAGCGTGTCCGCGTGCTGCACCACTGCGGTGTGTAGCTGCGCAAAGGTCAGCCGATTTTGCCCATCGTCCATGGCCACCACATCAGCACGGGCGTGAGCCCAATGCGAGATGGTTGCATGAACCAGTGTGTTAGCCACCAAAGCGCCAGTCAGGCAAGCCACGGGCCACGGTGTGAACCACGGTGGCGCACAAGACGCACTTGATCAAGTCACCCGGTACAAACACCAAAGTGCCCATGATGGCTTGCTCCCAAGAAAGGTTCGCAATGTTGACCAAGCCCACCACGCCAAACACGTGCACCACCAGCAAGCCGCCAATGGCCGAGGCAATAAAGGCGCTGATGGCGGCACCACGGGGTGTGGCTCGGGGCAGCATGTGCATGACCATGCCGGTCACGAATGCGCCCACAGGCCAGCCAATGAGGTAGCCACTGGCAGGCGAAAAGAACACGCCCACACCACCACGGCCACCCGACAACAAAGGCAAGCCAATGGCCACAGCGGCTAAAAACAGCATCAAGGCTTGTAATGCGCGCTTGGGTCCCAACATACAGCCCGCCAACATGACGCCCAAAGTTTGCAAAGTGATGGGCACGCCCAAGGGTAAATCAATTTTGGGGATCAAACCAAACACAGCGATGAGCGCTGCAAACAGTGAAACCAAAGCAATAGACAAAGAAGTGGTGTTCATAAGAAAAAAGAAAAGACCGTTTCAGCGGCGATAGCGCACATGCAATGTGTCGGCCACACGTCGCGCGGCGATGAGCATGTGAATGGTGAGAGGTGCCAATATTTTAAAACCACCCGCTTTGCCCGTTCTCAGGCGGTGGGCATCGTCTAGGCGACGCCACACGATGAAAAAGTTTTCAGTGAAACGCAGCATCAACGCCACTTGCAATGACAAGCGTTCGGGTTGCACGCCTATCCATCGCAGAGGGGCAAGTAGCCACTCCAATACCCCTAGCAAGTCGGTGTAGCGCGTGGTGAGCGTGAGGGCAATGCCCATCAAGGTGGTGCTGAGCAAGCGCAACACACTCACCGCAGCCACCATGGGTTGCTGCATGTAGAGGTGAAACACGCCAATCAATACGCTGGCAATTACCAAACCCATCAGCAAGGGCTTGGCGCGCGCTGTGGCTTTGCCTAGCGAAGCAAAAATCAACACGCAGCAAGTTGCACTGCCTACTAAGACCGACAGCTCTTGGGTGAAAAACACACCCGTGCCCAGCAGTGCCAGAAATACCAGCTTCATGCCAGCGTGCACGCCGTGCAGCCAAGTGGGGTGGTCGCTGTAAAGGCTGCCCATGGCTTAGGCGGCTTGTGTGGTTTGTTGAGCCCGTGCGGCCACATCGGCCTCGTATTGGGCACACACAGCTTCGCCTGAACCATCGGCACGCACGCTGCCCTTGTCTAACCAAATGACGCGCTCGAAATGGCGCACATGGTCGAGTACATGGGTAGAAACCATGATTTGTTGAGGAGCGGCTGCGATTTCTCGGCGTAGCAAAGCTTGCCCAGGAAGGTCAAGGCTAGAAAACGGTTCGTCCAGCAACAGGGTTTGGTGTCCGCCAATCAGTAAGGCCAACCAACACACATGTTGGCGCTGGCCTTGGCTCAAGCTGCCAATGGCACGCGGCGCCCAGTCGGCCAAGCCGCGCGCCGCTAACCAAGTGCGCACTTGGCCGAGCGTGTCGGCGCGAGACAAGCTCAGGTATCGCAGGCTCAGGGCCAGCTCTTCTTCCACCGTGGGGAAAATGATTTGCTCGTCAGAGTTTTGAAACATCATGCCGACGAAGGGCGCTGCACCGCTAGAGCTGGTGTGGGGTAAGTGCACTTGCCCTGACTCTGGCTGATCTAGCCCGCAGATCAAGCGAAACAAACTACTTTTGCCAGCGCCGTTGTCGCCGATCAGCCCGATGCGGTGTGAGTTAAGTGTGAGAAACAGATCGTGCAACACAACGGTGCGACCACGCACCAAAGTCACCTGCTCAAGGGCGATGCTGGCGCGTTCGGTTTGTAAATGGTGCATAGATGAGTCGGGCATGGCAAAGGATTTGGGACAACTGAGAATTATCGACAACAAAAAATACACAGGGATTTCCCCGAGTGAACTTGTCTCTAGAATGCAAAACCTGACTTCCTTAAACCTCAACTGGAGCTTCACATGAAAAAGCAGTTCGTTACCTTGGCTGTTGCCACCTTGTTGGCTGGTACAGCCTTCGCGCAAGCCAATGACACCCTCGCCAAAGTCAAAGCCGCAGGCTCAATCACCATGGGCGTGCGCGACTCTTCGGGCGCTTTGTCTTACACCTTGGGTGACGGCAAGTATGTGGGCTACCACGTTGAGATTTGCCAGCGCATCATTGCCAACGTTGAAAAAGCAGTGGGCAAAAAGCTGGAAGTGAAATACACACCTGTGACTTCACAAAACCGTATTCCTTTGACTGAAAACGGTACTGTGGACATCGAGTGCGGCTCGACCACCAACAACGAAGCTCGCCAAAAGCAAGTGGCTTTCGCGTACACCACTTACGTGGAAGAAGTGCGTATCGCTGTGCGCGCCAACTCTGGCATCACATCTATCGGCCAATTGAATGGCAAGAACGTCGCCACCACCACGGGTACGACTTCTGTGCAACTGTTGCGCAAGAACGAGAAAGCCACTGGCGTTGACTTCAAAGAAGTGTTCGGCAAAGACCACGCAGATAGCTTCTTGTTGCTCGAGTCTGGCCGCGCTGATGCGTTCGTGATGGACGGCCAAATCTTGGCTGGCAACATTGCCAACTCCAAAGCCCC
>JACCDQ011001243.1_pt1 | contig 12001 bp, 10 predicted proteins | sample 7446031 | NCBI WGS metagenome assembly JACCDQ01 (sample SAMN15323442, study PRJNA562643) | freshwater metagenome | isolation source: river surface water | place: USA:Blue River Watershed | collected 2017-08-17
ACTGCTCAAATCGCGTTTGCCCAATTACGATTACGAACAACACATGGGGGGCGCCTTGTATCTTTACTTGCGCGGTATTGATCAAGCAGGGCAGGGTGTTTACTTCAGCCGTCCAACTTATGAGTTGATCCATGCGCTCGATTTGGCCTTCCAAGGCCACGCCATTGAGACGCTGAGCGAGGCGCAGTCATGACAACCAAGTCTTCGCCCTTGAGCACACTCACGGTACCTCAGCCTAGTTCTGGCGGAGTCACATGGCCCTGGACTGCTTTGGACACGGCTTGGCTTAAATTTTTAACATCGCACCAGCCCAGTTCAGACGTCTTACATGACCTGTTGGCACTCTTGGTCAGTCATCAAATGGGGCGAGGTCATGCGTGTTTGGATCTCGAGCTTTTATGGCATGACCCTGCCCACTTGCTAGACTGGAGCGAGCCACAGATCAATGCCTTGACTGCACTGGTCAAAGCCCATTCAAGCCAATTGCCGCCAGACGATTTATTTGCGACACAGGTCAATCCTTGGGCTGAAGCGGCTAGGTCTTTGCCCTGGGCACAAGGCGATCATTCACCCATTGTGCTGGATCACCACGCAGATCCAGAAGGTCCAGTACTTCGCATCTATTTCAGACGCGCATGGCAAGCCGAGCAAACCATTGCCAGCAATATTCAAGCGCGTTTGGCAAAGCATTTTGATGTGGCACAAGACACAGAAGAAAAGCTCAACACTTTGTTTGGCGCACCCGGCACAACCATCGATTGGCAGCGTGTTGCCTGTGCCAAAGCCTTGCGATCAGGACTGACGCTCATCACGGGTGGTCCTGGTACAGGCAAAACCACCACCGTGGTTCGGCTCTTGGCTTTGCTGCAAAAGTCGGCCAAGGACAGCCATCAAACTTTGCGTATTCATTTGGCCGCGCCAACAGGCAAAGCGGCCAGTCGTTTGAGCACCGCCATTCAAAATGCGCTGGCCAGCTTGCCAGGTGCTTGGGCAGAAGGTATTCCAACGCAAGCGGTCACCTTGCATCAATTGCTCCAATACAACCCCGACGCTGCCGCCCGACCTGCGCCAGTGTTGGCCACCGATTTGGTGGTGGTTGATGAAGCATCCATGATTGATTTGGAACTCATGGCGCGGCTCATGAAGTGCGTTCCCCTTGAAGCCAGACTGGTTCTGTTGGGTGACAAAGATCAATTGGCTTCTGTTGAAGCTGGCGCGGTGTGGTCGCAGTTGTGCGAAGGTGCGGCACAAGCAGACGACAAAACCGTTGCGCAAACCAAGCATATCTATACCCTGCCCGAACAAACGGCGGTGTTGCACATCAGTCGCCGCTTTCATGCCAACAGCGCCATTGGTCAGTGGGCCAAGTTGATCAATGAAGGCCAACAACAGTCACTCAAAACGCAGTGGCAATCCTTGCAAGCAACAGACACTGATGGGTTCAACCCAGACCAAGAAGTGCAGCGCTGGCCCGAGGCTTGGCGTGAACGAAAAAATGGCCAACTGCACTCAGGCGTGGTCCATGCCTTGCGAAATGGTTGGGCCGATTGGTTAAGGGCTTTAGAACCGCTGCAAAAGTCGCAAGCTGTTTGCAGCAATGCCCAAGCACTTGAGTTGTTGAACAGCTTCAGTCAATTCCAAGTCTTGTGTGCGCTGCGTCTAGGCACTTGGGGTGTTCAAGCTTTGAACGACACCATTGCCATTGCATTGGGTTTGTCCAAAATACCAGAGCGCAGTTTTCAGAAAACATCGGCGCAAGATGCGTGGTTTGTGGGTCGCCCCGTGATGGTCACTCGCAACGACTATCACTTGCGTTTGATGAATGGCGACGTGGGTCAATGTCTACCCACAGCACAAGGCTTGAGAGTAGCCTTTTCTGATGGCCAAGGGGGCGTGCGTTGGGTCTTGCCGTCTAGGCTTGATGCCGTAGAAACCGTCTGGGCCATGACCGTTCATAAATCGCAGGGCTCAGAATACGAGCACGTGCTGATGGTCTTGCCCGATCGTGATGCCCCTGTGCTCACGCGTGAATTGCTCTACACCGGCGTCACGCGTGCCAAAACAAGGCTCACTTGGTGGGTGCCTAGCCCAGCCGTGTTGTTCAATTCTGTTGCTCAGCGCGTCACGCGCAGTGGAGGTTTGGCCGATCGACTGTTTCATGGGTCAAAATAGAATGAATAATGTTGAACCATGACCCAACTTCAATTTGACCTGGATGACAGCGCGCCCAGCGCGCCCATTGCGCCCATTGCGCCCAGTGCGGCTAAGGCGTCCAAAGCGCCCACCCCCAGCGTTACCCCGACTACAGCTAGCGCAGCAGTGGCTCAACAACCCCAAGAGACCGACATGAATTTTGATGAAATGGCCAACAGGCTGTCTGCACACCCTGATTACAAAGTGAAGCGTCGCGTGGTGCCCGTTCTTAATTTTGGTCGTGGCACGGGGGGGCCAACGAAGCGCATCCTGATTTTGGACACTGAGACCACGGGCTTGGATTGGCGCACCGAGAGCATCATTGAACTGGCCATGTTGGCGGTGGATGTCGACTTGCAAACGGGGCAACCTGTGGGCGAGGTAGAGGTTTACGAAGACTTTGAAGATCCAGGTCGCCCCATTCCGCCTGAAATCGTGAAACTCACAGGCATCACCAGCAAAGACGTGAAGGGCCAAAAGCTCAACGAAGCCACCATCCAAGACATGGTGTCTCGGGCCGACCTCATCGTGGCGCACAACGCAGGCTTTGACCGTCCCTTTGTGGAAAACCGTTTAGAGGTGTTTCAGCACAAAGCCTGGGCGTGTTCATTTCAAGGCATCGATTGGAAAGCACAAGGTCTGGGCTCGGCCAAACTCGAATTTTTGTGCAGTGAGTTGGGTTGGTTTTACGATGCCCACCGCGCGCAAGTCGACTGTCATGCACTGCTCCGTGTATTGGCCTCACCCCTTAAAAGCGATGGCGACGGTGATCAGATCACCGGGCTTCAGCAGTTGTTCAAGGCCGCAGAAAATGCACGGACCGTGGTCAAAGCCTTTGGCTCGCCCTTTGAAACCAAAGACAAGCTCAAAGCCCGCGGCTATCGCTGGGATGGGGAATCCAAGGTTTGGTACACCGCGGTGAAATCGGCCGAAGCCTTGGACGCGGAAGCCGCATGGCTGAAATCTGAGGTTTATGGCGGCCGAGCCGCTCGAATTGGCCTAGAAACCCAAGACGCCTTCGTGCAATTTTCCAGCCGAAGTGGCAAATCAGGCGATCGAGTGCTGTAATTTGACGGATTTCGGGGCTTAAAAGGGTAGAGAGCCGCCCTAAAGACTGGGATAATCATGGGTTCGGGAAAATGATCTTTTCCCATTCGGAAAGTTCATTTTTCCCTCCCTTTTGAAGAGCATCCCAGCCATGGCCCAATACGTTTTTTCCATGAACCGCGTCGGCAAGATCGTGCCGCCAAAGCGTCAGATCCTTAAAGACATTTCTCTCAGCTTCTTCCCCGGCGCCAAAATTGGTGTGCTCGGTTTGAACGGTTCCGGCAAATCCACTTTGCTGAAAATCATGGCCGGCATCGACAAAGAGATCGAAGGCGAAGCCATTCCCATGGCCGGTCTCAAAATTGGTTACTTGCCCCAAGAGCCCCAGATGGACCCCAACGAAACCGTGCGCGAAGCGGTTGAAGGCGGCATGGGCGAAGTCAAGGCTGCGCAAGCCCGCCTTGAAGAAGTGTATGCAGCCTATGCTGAAGAAGACGCCGACTTTGATGCACTGGCCGCCGAGCAAGCCAAACTGGAAGCCATCATTTCCACAGCGGGCGATGCTTCCGATCACCAATTAGAAATTGCCGCTGATGCTTTGCGTTTGCCACCATGGGATGCAGTCATTGGCAAACTCTCCGGTGGTGAAAAACGCCGCGTGGCTTTGTGCCGCTTGTTGCTCAGCCGCCCCGACATGTTGCTGCTTGACGAACCCACCAACCACTTGGACGCAGAGAGTGTCGATTGGCTTGAGTTGTTCTTGCAACGCTTCCCTGGCACTGTGGTGGCCATCACCCACGACCGCTACTTCCTTGACAACGCAGCCGAATGGATTTTGGAACTTGACCGTGGCCATGGCATTCCTTACAAAGGCAACTACTCCACCTGGTTGGAACAAAAAGAAGCCCGCTTGGAGCAGGAGCAGCGCACCGAAGACGCTCGCACCAAGGCCATGAAAAAAGAATTGGAATGGGCCCGTTCCAACCCCAAAGGTCGCCAGGCCAAGAGCAAGGCGCGTTTGGCACGTTTCGAAGAATTGAGCGATTACGACTACCAAAAACGCAATGAAACACAGGAAATTTTCATTCCTGTGGCCGAGCGTTTGGGCAATGAGGTGTTTGAATTCACCAACGTCAGCAAGTCCTTCGGCGACCGTTTGCTGATTGACAACCTCAGCTTCAAAGTGCCCGCTGGTGCCATCGTCGGCATCATCGGCCCCAACGGCGCTGGTAAATCAACCTTGTTCAAACTGATTGCAGGCAAAGAGCAACCAGACAGTGGTTCTATCAAAGTGGGTCAAACCGTGAAGATGGCTTTTGTCGATCAAAACCGCGACGACTTGTCCAACGAAAAAACCGTATGGGAAGACGTGTCAGGTGGCCTCGACATCATGACCGTGGGCAAATTCCAAATGCCAAGCCGTGCATATTGCGGCCGCTTCAACTTCAATGGTGGCGATCAGCAAAAGAAAGTCGGCATGTTGTCCGGCGGTGAGCGTGGTCGTTTGCACCTGGCCAAAACACTGATTGAAGGCGGCAACGTGTTGCTGCTGGACGAACCCTCCAATGACTTGGACGTGGAAACATTGCGTGCTTTGGAAGATGCCTTGCTTGAGTTTGCGGGCTCGGTCATGGTCATCAGTCACGACCGTTGGTTCTTGGACCGTATTGCGACGCACATCTTGGCTGCCGAAGGCGACAGCCAATGGGTGTTCTTCGATGGCAACTACCAAGAGTACGAAGCCGACAAGAAGAAGCGTTTGGGCGAAGAGGGCGCCAAGCCCAAGCGTGTGCGTTTCAAGGCTTTGAAATAAGTCATTGCTGCCAAATTTTCCGCGCGAAGCCGTGTCATGAAACCCATGCGTTTAGAAGACATCCTCTTCAGCCAGGGGTTTGGCACGCGCCGAGTTTGCGCGGGCTTGGTGCAGCAAGGCTACGTCAGTGTCAATGGCGATGTGCAAGAAGACCCTGGTGTTTTCTTTGATCCTGAAAATCTCAAGTTCAAAGTGCAGGGCACTGAGTGGCCGTACTTTGACCGTGCCTACCTCATGTTGCACAAGCCCACAGGTACAGAGTGTTCGCAAAAGCCCTCTACGTGGCCCAGCATCTACACCTTATTGCCCTCACCTTTGAGGTTGCGTCCGCAAAAAGCAGCCGTGCAGGGTGTTCAGGCGGTGGGCAGGTTAGACCAAGACACCACGGGCTTGTTGTTGCTCACCGATGATGGCAAATTCATTCACCGCATGAGCTCCCCAAAGCACCACATGCCCAAGGTGTACGAAGTAACAACCAAGCACGAAATCACTGACAGCCAAGTCGAAAAATTATTGGCCGGCGTGGTGTTGGACGACAGCCCTAAGCCGGTCAGAGCGGCTGCTTGTGAGAAAGTGTCTGAGACACACCTGAAGCTCACCCTCACTGAAGGCAAGTACCACCAAGTCAAACGCATGTTGGCAGCGGTGGGCAATCGGGTGGAAGGCTTGCACCGAAGCGCCATCGGCAACTTGCGATTGCCCGATGATTTGGCGCCGGGTCAGTGGCGGTGGATCTTGCCCAGCGAACTCGAAAAATACTTCAAAGCCTGAAGCACTGTGTCGGCTTGGTCCTTGTGAGGGCTGTGCCCACAGTTTTCAAGTTTGACCAAACGGGTGTGTGGCAATCGCGCAGCAATCTCATCAATCTGTGCCATCGTGCCATAGGGGTCGTCCACGCCTTGGATGGCCATCAAGGGCGTTTGAATTTTGTGAAGAAGCGGTCGAATGTCAAAGCGCCTAAAAGCATCACTTAGCCAGACATCGTTCCATTGCCAGAAAGCCACATCGACATCATTGTGAAAGGCCGCCAGCTTCGGTCGCAATTTGTCAAAGTGATCACGCGCCTGTGCAATGGCTTGAATCGACATGTCTTCCACCATCACATGGGGTGCCAAGACTGCGCAGCCAGCGACCGCAAATTGACTGGCATGAATGAGTGCAATGGTGCCGCCATCAGAGTGCCCAATCAGCAATGGCTGTGTGACATTCAAGATTTTCAGAAGTTCAGGCAATACCCCAAGGGCTTCATGGTGCATGTAATCAGCGGAAAGACGACCTGACCCGCGCACGTCGGCGATGCCTTCTGATTGGCCGTAGCCTTTGCGAGAATACACCCAGCCTTCACAGTCCAAACTTTCGCAGACTTTTTGAGGCCAGTCTCTCCACAATGCAACGCTGCCGAGACCTTCGTGCAGAAAAACACAGGCAGGTTTCGGTACTGGCGAGTCAGTCTTGCAGGGCCGCGGAATATGCTGAATCTCTAATTGAACCCCTTGGACAGCGATCAAAGTTGTCGTCTTCATGCGATCATTTTGACACCTGTTTGCGATCAAAGTACGAAAGTTAGAGGCAATTCCCCAGTGGCAGCTGGCAATACGCCATTACACTTGCAGCATGATTTTTCGTGCACTGACTCTTTCTTTCTGCCTTGTCGGCTTTGGTGTGGCGTCGGCCATGTCTGCAACACCTCAGCCAGCGCCAGCTGTGCCAAGCACAAAGGCACCAGCGCCCATCTTTGTGCTCAATTCACTGGACGGCAATGTCAGCGTCATTGACCCCGTGACATGGGCCGAAACCAAGCGCATTCCAACCGGAAAAGAGCCTCACCACTTGTACCTGACGCCCGACGAAAAATCGGTCATTGTGGCCAACGCCTTGTCTGATTCCTTAACCTTCATTGATCCGCGTACTGCTGAGATTCAGCGCGTGGTGACGGGCATCTTGGACCCTTACCAGTTGCGTTTTTCGCCTGACATGAAATGGTTTGTGACTGTGGCCAACCGTCTCAATCACATTGATATTTACAAGTGGGACGGGCAAACGCCCACTTTGGTAAAGCGCATCTCATCGTCTAAAACACCCAGCCATTTGTGGATAGACAGCAAGAGCAGCACCGTCTGGGCCACCATGCAAGACAGTGACGAACTGGTCGCTGTCGACTTGGCCACGCAAACCATTCAATGGCGGGTCAAAACTGGCACCATGCCCGCAGACGTTTTTGGCACGCCTGACGACAAAACTTTGTTGGTTGGTTTGACAGGTGGCGACGGTGTGGAGGTCTATGACGTTTCCAATGGTCCGGCGCGAAAAATCAAAAAAATCACCACAGGAAAAGGTGCGCATGCCTTCCGTGCCGTGGGCGACAGACAGCACGTGCTGGTCAGCAACCGCGTGGCCAATACCATCAGCAAAATTGACTACAAAAGCTTCACGGTGGTTGATCGCTTTCCGGGACCAACCGGCCCCGATTGCATGGACATCACAGCGGATGGTCAAACCATTTTGCTGGCATCACGCTGGGCTCAAAAACTCAGCGTCATTGACATGAGCACACGCAAAGTGGTGCGTCAAATCAAAGTAGGCAAGTCGCCACACGGTGTGTGGACCCTCGACCATGCACCTCGCCAATGACCTTGGTTTGAAGTCGGCAGGCTGGGTTTGCTGGCTGTCATGTGTTCTGGCCAGCCCAACATGGGCCAGCCAGTCAACGGTGACGTCAACCCAGTGCACACAGCCCGTATACCTGACGTTTGACACCGGACACATGGGCGTGGCGCCCCTGATCTCGCAAGTCTTGCAGGCACACCAAGTCCCCGTGACTTATTTTGCGGCACATGAAAAAACGCAAGAAGGTGACGGCTCATTGGGCAGCCACTGGGCAGCCTGGTGGAAGGCTCAAGCCACACAAGGCCATGATTTCGCCAGCCACACTTATGATCACGCGTACTGGCGCGCGGACATCGATTCGCAGCATTTCAAAATAAAACCCAGTGCAGGGGCTCAGGCCGGCCAAAACTTGCGTTGGCGCGCTGCCGATTACTGTGCCAATTTAAACAAAGCCACCGATCGCTTGGAGAGCTTGACAGGGCGCAAACCATTGCCTTTGTTTCGCGCGCCTGGCGGTAAAACTTCGCCTGCACTTCTGCGTGCGGCCAAAGCATGCGGTTATGCCCATGTGGGTTGGTCGCCAGCTGGTTTTTTGGGAGACGAACTCTCCAGCCAGACACACAGCAACCCCCAACTCCTGCAGAACGCCTTGAAGAACATTCGCAGTGGTGATATTTTGATGGCGCATTTGGGCATTTGGTCGCGACAGGATCCGTGGGCACCTGTCGTGCTGGAGCCCTTGATCGTGGGCCTGAAACAAAAGGGTTTTTGCTTTGCCAGCTTGCGTCAACACCCGCAATATTCCAAACTCTTGGCCAACGCCCCGTCGTAACTGCCAAAGTGGCTGCTGATACAACATGTTCCTCAACATCATCGATTTTTTCACAGACGCATTTGCAAGCCTGCAAACGCGCTTGTTTGAAAGCGTGGTTCAACCCCTTGCCTTCAATGTGGGGGCGGGTAATTTGTTAGACCTCGCCTTTGAAGGAACGGGTTGGTTTTTGGTCGGTCTGCTCCAAATCATTTTCATGTTGTGTGTCATTGCCCCGTTAGAAAAATGGCGTCCGTTGGCTCAAACAAGCAATCCATCCGCGGTGCGCGTGGACGTGGCCTATACCTTGATTCACCGCTTGGGCTTGTTTAAATTGATCATGTTTTTCACATTTGAGAACGGCTTAGAGGTGGCTTTTGGCCTGTTGCGAGTACAAGGTTTTCCCACCTTGAACGTCGATGCCCTGTGGCCTGGCGTCACAGACCAAGCCTTGGTGAGTTTTGTGCTGTACCTCATCGTCTTTGACTTTGTGAATTACGTCATTCATCGCGGGCAACATCAATTCAACCGGTGGTGGGCACTGCATGCCTTGCATCACTCTCAACGCCACATGACCATGTGGACAGACAATCGAAACCACGTATTGGACGACATCATCACCGCATTGCTGCTGTCCGTTGTTGCCAAGTTGATTGGTGTGGGGCCAGGCCAATTTGTGGCCTTGGTGGCCATCGGTCAATTGAGCGAAAATTTTCAGCATGCTAATTTCAAGTGCAGTTTTGGCCGATGGGGCGATCGTCTGTGGGTCAGTCCCAGATTTCATCGTTTGCATCACAGCATTGGCTTGGGGCACGAGTCTGCGGGACGTCAAACTTTAGGCGGCCACAACTTTGGTGTGCTCTTTCCTTGGTGGGACATGCTGTTTAAAACGGCCGATTTTTCCAATCGCTACGAACCCACGGGCATTCGTGATCAAGTTGAAGAAGGGCGCGATTATGGCAACGACCTTTGGTCACAGCAGAAGCTGGGTTTGATTCGTCTGTTTGAACGGAGAACCTCTGCATGAAAAACATGGCCGACTCTTTTTGGCGCGCTTTGGCTTACTGTCTGCACCCTAAAGTGGTGCTGCTTTCTCTCATTCCCTTGCTCTTGATGGTGGTCATTGTGATGGGCTTGGGTGCGCTGTATTGGGATTCGGCTTTGGAAAGCGTTCGTGACTGGATGGACGTCAGCAGCACATTGGGATGGGCTTGGATTTGGTTGGAACGCGTGGGCCTGTTGAATTTGAAGTCGGTGGTTGCGCCCTTGGTCATCATTGTGGCGGTAACACCTTTGGTGGTGGTCATGTCTTTGTTGGCAGTTTCTTTCATGATGACACCTGCGCTGGTGGGCCTGGTTGCCGAGCGTCGTTTTACGAACTTGGAGCGGGCGCAGGGTGGTTCGATGTTGCACAGTTTAGGCTGGACCTTGCTGTCTGTTGTCTTGGCCCTGGGGGCACTTATTTTGACCCTGCCACTGTGGTGGTTGCCGCCTTTGGCCATGGTCTTGCCTGCGCTCATCTGGGGCTGGCTAACTTACCGTGTGATGACCTACGATGTACTGTCTGAGCATGCTTCTCGTGCTGAACGCCTCGAGCTGATGCGACGTTATCGATTTCAACTGTTGCTCATGGGCGTGGTCACTGGATTAATGGGTGCTGCGCCAAGTTTGGTGTGGGCATCGGGTGCTTTGTTTGTGGCCGCTTTTGTGGTCCTCATTCCGATTGCCGTGTGGATATACACCTTGGTGTTTATTTTTTCGGCGCTTTGGTTTGTCCATTTTTTGCTCAATGCGCTCTCGCTGTTGCGAGAAGAGCGGGCTTCAGATTCGAAGTCGGATCGGCGCCTTGAGCCTGACATCCTTGATGTCGAGTCCTAACTTTTGAGTAACTGACATGACGCAAGCGCCTGCCATTGGCATCATCATCATTGGTGATGAAATTTTGTCTGGCAAACGTGCTGACAAGCACCTGCCGAAATTCATTGAATTGCTCTCCGCGCGCGGCTTGCAGTTGTCTTGGGCTGAGTACGTGGGCGATTCGCCAGAACGCATTACCGCTGTGCTTGCGCGTGCTTTTGCCTCTGGCGATGTGGTGTTCTCGTGTGGCGGCATCGGTGCCACGCCCGATGATCACACGCGGCAATGCGCCGCTAAAGCCTTGGGCCTGCCCCTGGTTTTGCATGCCGAGGCCAAATCACTGATCTTGGAACGCATGCGCGATGTGGCTTTAGAACAAGGCCTGCCTTATGAGCCCGAGCGTGAAGACAACTTGCACCGTTTGAACATGGGCATGTTTCCACAAGATGCCGACATCATTCAAAACCCGTACAACAAAATTCCAGGGTTTACGTGTGCGGGTTCAGGTCAAGGCTGCGTTCACTTTGTGCCGGGCTTCCCAGTCATGGCTTGGCCCATGATGCAAGACAAATTGGACGTTTATTGCCAAACTTGGGGCGCCGCGCCGCAGCGAATTGAACGCTCGGTCATTGTGTTGGGTGCCATGGAAGCCACCCTGACACCTTTGATGGAGTCCATCGAATCGCAATTTCCAGGTGTCAAAGTGTTCAGCCTGCCCAGTGTGGACCATCCTCAGTGGGGGAAGCACATCGAATTGGGCGTGAAAGGGGATTTGACGCTGGCTGAAGAGGCTTTTCTGGCCCTTAAAGACGGTCTTCGGCTATTTCAAGTGAGCTTCGGCCCCGAAATGGTGCGATAACAGTGTGTGCACTATAATAGTGCAAATATGTGTGATTGTGGTGCATGCTTGCGCGTTAAAAAATCATGGATTTCCGTCAAGTTGGGCCTCGTCCTCGGGGCACAATAGCGGTCTTGGGAAAATATTGCGCGAAGCCGTAGTTGGCACAAAAACTGCAAGCCCGAAGAACCAATTATCAACACCCATCCAACCAGGAGATTTTGATGGCAAAGACCGTCGCAGACGTGATGAAGATGGTGAAAGAGAACGAAGTCAAGTTTGTTGACTTCCGCTTCACCGATACCCGTGGCAAAGAACAACACGTTTCTGTGCCAATTTCCCACTTTGATGAAGACAAGTTCACCGACGGCCACGCCTTCGACGGCTCTTCTATTGCAGGTTGGAAGGGCATTGAAGCCTCCGACATGTTGTTGATGCCCGATCCCAACACAGCCAACATCGACCCCTTCTTCGAAGAAACAACTTTGATCTTGGGTTGCGACGTGTTGGAGCCCGGTGATGGCAAAGCCTACGACCGCGATCCACGTTCTATCGCCAAGCGCGCTGAAGCCTACTTGAAGGCTTCCGGTTTGGGCGACACTGCTTACTTCGGACCCGAGCCAGAATTCTTCTTGTTCGACGACGTTCGCTTTGGTAGCGACATGTCCGGTTCGTTCTTCAAGATCGACGACTACGAAGCACCTTGGAACAGCGGCACCAAAATGGAAGGCGGCAACCGCGGTCACCGTCCTACCGTCAAAGGTGGTTACTTCCCAGTGCCTCCCGTTGACAGCACACAAGACATCCGCGCTGAGATGGTCATGATTCTCGAATC
>JACCDQ010003612.1_pt1 | contig 12000 bp, 9 predicted proteins | sample 7446031 | NCBI WGS metagenome assembly JACCDQ01 (sample SAMN15323442, study PRJNA562643) | freshwater metagenome | isolation source: river surface water | place: USA:Blue River Watershed | collected 2017-08-17
ACAAAATTGGCAAGCAATCTTTCTTTTTTGACGACAATTGAATCGATGGCTTCGTCGATCTGAAACACATTGAGCATTTCGTACTTATTGGTGAGCAGGTCTTCTTTAGAACGGTTAAGGTCTAGCCCTTCTAAATCTAGCTTATAAACGCCTTGTTCAAATGTTGAAACCCGCGAGGCGCGCCCAGAAGGATTGCTCAGCTTGTTGTTGGGCAGATACATCGGGTTTTGCAAATCAAGCTCCTCTAAGATACTGCCGTTTTTCAAGTTCAAAAAGACAAAACGCCCATTGACCGATTTATAGACATCTGCTTCTTTAGCCCGAACGGTACGTAATTGGGTAGGCTGGGTGTAGTCGTGGATGGTGACGCCAATGCAATGATTGCCCTCGAGCGAATCTACTTTGATGGCATAACCTTCAAAATTCCTGGTATAAACCTTTGGCGTGAGTATGGTTGAAATTTTCTTGTTTTGAATATCGTACATGAGGGTGTGCCACTTAAGATTAGCTACGGGAATCACGTAGTTCGAAAAACAGAAAGTAGCGCAGGCTAAAAGCAAAACAATGACAATTAAAGGCCTGAGAATACGCAGGAGCGAAAATCCACTCGCCTTGAGTGCAGTAAGCTCGTTGTGCTCGGCTAAGTTACCAATGGTCATAAGGGAGGAGAGCAATATTGCGAGCGGTAGCGCAAGAGGAATAATGCTTGCTGATACATACATCAGGAGCTCTAAAATAACCAGCACACTGAGGTCTTTGCCCATGAGGTCGTCTATGTAGACCCAAAAAAACTGCAAAATGAGCATAAACACCGAGATCAGGAGCGTCACGATGAAGGGGCCGGTAAAAGACTTAAGGCTAAACTGAACGAGTCGTTTCAAGCGCGTAGTTTGGGCAAATTTAAGCAATAAAGCCGAACCAATGCGGCAAAACGAGCGGTGGATTAAGCGCCGATAATGCGCTTGAGGTCATTGATGGCTTGGTGCCAAAGGGCCGCACTGCTTTCTTGATCAGATGGGGTGGCAAAATCGGTGATGTGCAAAATGACGGAATTGGTCATGGGATCAACGACATAAGCAAGTTCAAAGTAGGTATCTAAGCCGTCTTGTTCATCTTCTAGCCACTGAAAACGGATTTTGGAGTTCATTTTGAGCTGAACCAAGCGTGCAGGCTCTGCATTGCCATCCCATTCAAAGGTGTAGATGTCGTCGTTAACCCTGACGTCGTCGGCAAACCAATCGGCCAGGCCATCTGGGGTACTGATCAGTTTGTCTAGCACCCGTGGTGAGGTTTTGAGCAGAAACTCAAGCTTGTATTTTTCTTTCATGGACCCCAAGATTTATTGTTAACTTTGGCATTCTTTAAATTTACAAAAATTTCGCCAATGTCAACTCAAAATCAATTGGAAAAGCTAGGAAATCAGTTTTTTAAGTACCGCGGTCAGATCCCCGTATTGTTCTTTCTAGTTGCATTTATCCTGATGCATTTCTTTCCAATGTACTACAATTGGCTCAATCCTAACTATACCAACTTGGCAATTGGCTTGGTGGTGCTCGGGCATGTCATTCGCGCGCTTGCAGTAGGAAAACGCGCTGCACACACCTCAGGCCGCAACCGCGACGAACAAGTTGCCGAAGCCCTTAATTCTACTGGTATTTACTCGATGGTGCGCCATCCATTGTATTTAGGTAACATCACCACCTATATCGGCTGGGCTGTATTTACGGGTATCGACTGGCTAGTGCCTGTATTTTTAATCTTATTTGTAGCTTACTACCGCCTCATCATTTATGCAGAAGAAGAATTCTTGACCCGCAAGTTTGGCCAAGACTACCTCAATTGGAGAAAACAAACCCCACTCTTGTTACCAGCTTTCTGGAAATACAAAGCCAACCCACAGCCGTTTTCCATGAAAGTAGTTCTTGAAAACGAATATTCAGGCTGGGCAGCTTCCATGACCACGGCTTTTGTCTTGCTTTTGTTTCAAACCTACGTTCTGAGAGGACTTCAACAGCAAAACAACATCAACTTCTTCATCGGAATGGCTTTGTTCATTGTGGTGTTTGGCTTTGGTATGCGCTACCTCAAAAAGAAAACGCGCGTCTTTAAAGTAGATTAAAGACCTCAAGGTTTACATTTTTTTTCAGTAGGACTTATTGTCCAAAATCAAAAACCTGCCGCTGCTGCAAGCTACGGCCTAAAGTAAGCTCGTCTGCATATTGCAATTCAGATCCCACTGCAATTCCTCGCGAAATGCGCGTGATCAATAAATCAAAAGCTTTGATCTTTTTGTAAATATAAAAGTTGGTGGTATCTCCCTCCATGGTGGGGCTGAGTGCTAAAATGATTTCTTTGGGTTGGTCTTTCTCGATGCGCGCAGGTAGGCTCAAGATATTCAAGTCTTGTGGCCCAATGCCATCCATTGGTGAAATGAGCCCACCCAACACATGATAAAGCCCATTGAACGTACTCGTCGATTCTATTGCCATCACATCTCTAATGTCTTCTACCACGCAAATAATCGTGGCATCTCGCCTAGGATTGCTGCAAATGCCGCAAATAGGGGTGTCGGTGATGTTGCCACAAGAGCTGCAGCGCAGCACTTTGTCTTTGAGCGCACTCAGGGCCGATACGAAGTCATCGATTTCGATGTCGCTGCGCTTGAGTAAGTCCAAAGCAAGACGCAGTGCCGTGCGACGACCCACACCAGGTAAACTGCCGAGTTGGTCTACAGCTTGTTCTAAATAAACCGACGGAATTTGCATGGGTTAAAATTAGTAACTTTGCACATATGGCCAACAAGGAACTCAATATCCGTAACAAACGCGCGCGTTTTGAATTTCACCTCGATGAAGTCTTTGAGGCGGGTATTGTGCTTACCGGTACCGAAATCAAGAGCATCCGCAATGGCAAAGCGAGCATTCTAGAAGCCTATGGCCTATATGAAAAAGGAGAGGTCTGGTTGCGCAACATGCACATCACAGAATACGAAAACGGGTCTTTTTACAACCACAAGCCCCGTGCAGACCGCAAATTGCTCTTGCAGCGCAAAGAAATCATCCGCATTGAAAAGTTCTTGAAAATCAAAGGTCACACCTTAGTGCCGCTCAAGTTATTTTTATCAGAAAAAGGTTGGGTAAAGCTTGAAATCGCTTGCGCAACAGGTAAAAAGCTCCACGACAAGCGCCAAGACCTCAAGGAGAAAGACGATAAACGCGAGATGGATCGCTTATTGAAGCGTTGATCCTGAACCCTTAGAAGGGTAAATTGCTAATCCTTAATGACTGGGTAACCTGGATATTTCTTTTTGTCAAAGACAAATTTAGCGTCGTCGATATCCGGATTGGCTGTAAACCTTGTGACAACGTAAGTCATGGTGGTGCCGTCTTTGGCTTTCATGCTCGCTTTCAAGAGTTCGTTGCCCGTTTTGGAGATATACAGAACAATCGTATGGTACTCCGCTTTGGAAGGAACTTTAGGATAGAGGTTGATCACGTGAACAGCTTCGCCGTTGAGTTTGTCTTCGTGGTCGTATTTGTTTTTGAAGCCGGTTTCCCAGATGGTCATGAGGCGCTTAGGATTGATTGATTCTTCGTCGTCGGCACTCGCATCGGACTCATAAACCGAACGCTCGTCTTTGACGATGGTCCAGGTTTTGACACCGTTGCAGATCATGGTGTTGTCTCCGTAGGAAGCATAGAATTTATTGCCTTTGACCCAACCTTTGCCAATTTCGTTTTCGTTGGTGCCGGTTGTGCTGTTTTTAACACTGGCATTGAATTCGATGTAAAAGGATTTCATGCCCTTCATTTTGGTCGATAATTTATCGAGGATTCCCTGTGCTTTTGCATCTTGCGCCATGGCATTAATGCTGAACAGACTTAAAACGAAAACGAGTAAAAAGCGCATAAATATAATTTTCTGTGCAAATATCATAAATTATGCCAAATCCACGAAATGTTTGGGGCAATCAATCGCGCGTTTGCAAGTGTTTCTTTATTCAACGACCACAATTTGGTGATTGCTGATCAATTGCGTGCTGTGTAATTGCAACAAATAGACACCAGCTTTTAAATTGGCATCGAGTTGGAGTTCAGCGCCGGCCATCCATCTGGCTACTTCTTTACCCTTTTGATCAATTAAGCGTGCAAAATCTACTTCAGCACCATTCAATTGAAGCACCGCACCCGGGCAAGCCGGATTCGGATAAACACTGCGCTTGAGTGGCTGGACTTGTGCAATTGAAGCCATAGAGCCGATGTTGATATTATCTAGGTAAATGCAGTTGCCCCAATCTCCGATGTTTCTAAAAGCAATTTGCACATTACCTTGATTGTAATAGCTACTCAAATCGACAGAATCTTTGCGCCATTGGTCGTTTGTGGGGGTAAAGTAACTTTGATTGTCGGGTGAGGTAGCCAAGATTTCTCCTCCTTTGAAATACAAGACTTGCTCCGTTTCAAAGCAGTCGGTAGACACCACAACTTGCAGCGAATCGCTGTAGCCGCTGCCCCAGCGCGCATAGGCTACATCGAAATATAAATGAGGCTGAGTGCTCAAGTAACTCGTTTCAATTGGCATAATGAGGTCGTCGAAACTCCCTTGTGAATCGATGTCGTAGTTATTGAAAACAGTGGCTTGGCTAGAGTTACCAAACCCACCAGCGCTTGTCGAGAGGGTCCAGGTGCCGTTGCCGTTGTGGTCTTTGACACTCCAGCCATTGGGTAAAAACTGCTGCTGAAAATCTTCTTGAATTCCTGGCTGAAAATCAAACAAGGAGAGCTCCACGTAAAGCGAATCGGTATCGGTGTGGCCTGTGCCATCCGTAACTTGCAAAATAGCGAGGTGCTGCCCTGGACTTTGAAAATATACCGTTGGGTTGCGCAAAGTAGAGGTGCTTGGGCTGCCTGTCGGAAAAGTCCATTGCCAAGTAGCGCCTTGATGGCTCAAGAACGAGTAGTCGTCGAAATAAAAAGAATCGATGAGGCAGACAGCTGTTTGCGAAAGTTTGTCTACGGTAATGCGGGCAATGACCTCACTTGGGTTTTCGACTAATTTGCTTTCATAAATGCCTTTTCCGTAAGTAGCCAAACGTATTTTTTGGTCGCGGTAAAAAGGTTTGAGGATATTGCCATTGGTAAAGAGGGGCAGACCATTGTTTTCTAAAACAAAATCACTGGTGTTGTTGCGGTAATAAACGGCGTAGTTGGTGGCTACGTAAATGCCGCCATCTGTGCCTGCAATATGTACCAAAGACTGAACAGATTCATTGTTGAGCAAACTACTCGTGAGGTTTTGCCAATTGGCACCGCCGTTTGTACTTTTGAAAACCTTGAAGCCATTGGCACCGCTCGGATACGCCAACCAAAGCTCTTGTGCATTGGCAGGATTAAGCGCCAACAGCATGCGGCTCGAATTGCCGGTAGGAATGCTGAGTTGTGTCCAGGTGAGGCCGCTATCAGTCGTTTTCCAGAGTTTTCCCGTGCTGCCGCCCGACGCTTTTTGGTTGAGGTAAATGATTTGTGGGTTGTCAGAGGCTATTTCGATGTAATTGATTTTTTCATTGGGATTGGATCCGAACGTTTGAACGAGCTCAAAAGACGCGCCTTTGTCGTTGCTGCGGTACAATTGATTTGCTTTGCCGGTGTAGGCGATCGCGTAGCAATTCGGATGAAACACGAGCTCCGTAGACTCTGCTGCCCAATAGCTTTCATTCGGATCAATGCCAAAAGAAGCATTTTGGATGGCGCCGTCTAAAGTGGCCGGAATGCGCTTACCGTCGATGTCGGAATAATAAGTGAGTTTGTTGTCGCCCGGATTGACGTATCCTGTTGGTGCTTCTCCGCCACCCAATTCCAAAAAGTTGCCCGCGCCATAATTTTCATGGTAGGCCAAATTACCATTGTGATACAAACCGCCAACCAATACATCTTCGTTCCAGCCGTTGTCCAAACCCCAGTAATCGGAGCCATGAACGCCAGACATATAAAAGTCGGGTTGTGTGTTTACAAAATCGGTGCTGTGGTAGATACCGCCATCGGTTGTGATCCAGGTGTGGTTGCCAATCACCCTGAAATCTTGGTTGTCTACATGTAAACCCAGCGGACCACCCACATAACCAGAAACGGACGCAAAAGTGGCGGCGCCATCGGTGCTGCGGTAGAGGTTCAGGCCGCCAATCAAAACTTCGTCGGCGTTGGTTGGGTTGGCCACAAGCGCACAGTTGTAAAAACCTTGGTGATAGTTCCAGGTGGGCGTGCCTTGAGCTAAGTTCGGATGGTTAGTGGTGTAGGGGCCTCCTACAGGGCCGTTAGGTAAGGTCCAGTTTTGGCCGCTGTTGTTGCTGCGGTACAAACCAATATAACCGACGTCATTGGGTTTAGATTCGCCAATGAGGTAGGCGTAAACGCGCTCTGGGTTGGCAGCACTCACGGCCAAACGGCCGCCGCCATCTACGCGAGCAGGATCTGTGGAACTGTACAAGCCGGCATCTTGCAGGGTCCAAGTAAGCCCGGCGTCTGTGGAAACAAAAAACTCACAGCGGATGAGCGTAGGGTTGTTCTTGAGCATATAAAGCGTTTGGGTACTGCCAGGCTTTTGTTTGATGTCGTAAGTTTTTTGGGTGTAGAGCTGCGTCCAGGTTTGGGCGGCGTCAGTACTGCGGTATAGGCCTTTGTCTGTAGCGGCCAACACGGTATTTGGGTCGTTAGGTAAAATATAGATTTCATTGACATTCAGGCCAGCACTCGGCAAGGTATTGACCCAAGTTTGGGCACCGTCTGTGCTGAGAAAAATACCTTTATTGCCACCCGCTAAGATGAAATTGGGGTTGTTTGGATGTACTTCCACGGCCGTTACACCAGAACCAAAATCGATGGTTTTGGAAACGAGTTGCCAATTGAGCCCACCATCAGTGCTTTTGTATACTTCGCCAGGTTCTGTGCCGCAATAGCAAGTATTCGGTTGGCCTGCGCACTGATCAAAACTGTACACATTTGTTTGGCCCGAACCTTGCGTGAGGCCTTCTTGGTAATTAGTGATGGGGCCAACGATGGTCCAGTCGGAAGTTTTATGTTGCAGCTTTTGCTTTTTGAGATAAGCTTGATTGGCGCTTGTCGATTCCTCTTGCGTTGGCACTTGAATAAAACCTGCATCGTTGACCCAATATTGGTTTTGACGGATCCAACGCTTGTAGTATTGCGTATGATAGCTCTTGACAAAAGGATGCGTGCGGTAATAGTCTTGATACGCATTTTGCACCTCAAACACATTGGCCTGCTCGGTATACATGAGTTGTGCCCATTGCGGCAAGGCAGCGATCTCTACACTAGAAGGCTTGGGCATTTGCTGCGCCAATGTAGCGTTCAAAAAAAGGAGGATAAAAAACGCTAGATAGGATAAATTTTTAGACATAAGAAGCTCTATGAGCCTCCAATTTACAATATTTTAGCCAATAAAGCGGTCTCGCTGCGCAGGGTTGGGGAGTACACAATGGGTGTGTTTGCCAAACCAACGATACCTATTCTTGGCAATAATGCGGTAAATGAAATCTCTCATAAAGCGCGGAAAAACCCAAGCCAACTGAGACCAATGCCATGACCCAAAAATATCTTTGTAAATCAGGAGTACCGCACTGCTTTGCTGCCACCACCTTCCTTTTCGGTAGTAAGAAATACTCTCCTCCAACGGGAATTGAAGGCCATTTTTGGAAATCACATCGGGCAAACCCTGAAAACTGCTGAAGCTCAGTATTTGGCGCTTGTCTTTGGCAAGGAGGTGCTGGATGAGCCGATTGCAGAGCATGCAAACGCCATCGTAGACCACCAAATGACTATGCTGCGCCGACATTACTTTTTCTCAGGTAGAACCAGTTTTTTAGGCGCGCTCACTTTTTCTTGGAGCAAGGCTAGCTGCAAAACTTCAGCCATTTTGTCAACGTAATGAATCGAGAGCCCTTTGAGGTAGTCAGCAGCAATTTCGTCGACGTCTTGTTTGTTTTTGGCACACAGGATAATTTCTTTGATACCTGCTCTTTTGGCCGCTAAAATCTTTTCTTTGATGCCGCCAACAGGTAAGACATCGCCGCGCAGGGTGATTTCGCCGGTCATGGCGAGGTTCTTCTTGACTTTGCGCTGTGTAAAGAGCGAAGCCAATGCAGTGAGCATGGTGACGCCGGCACTTGGGCCATCTTTAGGCGTAGCGCCTTCTGGCACGTGAATGTGTACGTTGTAGACGCCGAAAACCTTCGGGTCTAGCCCTAGTAATTCGTGGTGGCTTTTGAGGTATTCGAGTGCGATCACGGCAGATTCCTTCATGACATCGCCCAAATTTCCGGTGAGGTTCAGCTTGCCGTTTCCTTCTGAAATGAGGCTTTCGATAAAGAGGATGTCGCCACCAGCAGCCGTCCAGGCAAGACCCGTTACAACCCCAGCGACATCGTTGTTGTCGTATTTGGTACGCATGCGGCCCGCTCCTAAGAATGTAAAGAGGTCGGCACTGGTAAGTTTGGCTTCAAAGGTTTCTTCCATGGCAATTTGACGCGCGCGGTTGCGCACCAATTTGGCTACAATTTTGTCTAGGCCGCGCACACCAGATTCAAAGGTGTAAGACTCAATGATTTGTTGCCACAGTTTTTTATCGATGGAAATGTCGTTTTTGTGAATGCCGTGGGCAGCAATTTGCTTGGGCAGCAAGTGTCTTTTGGCAATTTCGATTTTTTCCTCCAAGGTATAGCCATTGACTTCGATGATTTCCATGCGGTCGAGCAAGGGGCCTTGGATGCTTTGCAGGTTGTTGGCCGTGGCTATAAACAAGACTTTCGATAAATCGAATTCGGTTTCGACGTAGTTGTCGTAGAAGTTGCCGTTTTGTTCGGGGTCGAGGACCTCGAGCAGGGCAGAAGAGGGGTCGCCGTGGTTGCTACGACCGAGTTTGTCTATTTCATCCAAGACAAAAACAGGATTGGCCGTTTCTGTTTTCTTGAGGTTTTGCATGATGCGACCTGGCATAGCGCCAATATAGGTTTTGCGGTGACCGCGAATCTCGGCTTCGTCGTGGAGCCCACCAAGCGACATCCGGACATATTTGCGACCCAATGCTTCGGCTATCGACTTACCTAAAGAAGTTTTACCAACTCCCGGAGGGCCGTAAAAACACAAAATTGGTGCTTTCATATTGCCTTTGAGCTTGAGTACCGCTAAGTATTCCAAAATGCGCTCCTTGACTTTTTCTAGACCAAAATGATCGCGCTCGAGTACGCGCTTGGCAATATTGAGGTCTAGTTTGTCTTTGCTGTAGACATTCCAAGGAAGTTCGAGCAAGAGGTCGAGGTAGTTGAGCTGAACGGTGTATTCGGCGCCCTGCGGATTCATGCGCTGGAGTTTTTCGAGTTCTTTGCCGAAAAGCTTGGCTACGCGCGCATCCCATTTTTTGCCTTGGGCTCTTTTTTCGAGCTCGCGGGCATCTTGGATTTGTGGGTTGTCGCCGAGCTCGTCCTGGATAGTGCGCATTTGCTGGTGCAAAAAGTACTCGCGCTGTTGTTTGTCGAGGTCTTTGCGCACTTTGTTTTGGATTTCGTTGCGCATCTCAAGCACTTGAATTTCTGCGGTGAGGTGCTCAAGTACCATCATGACGCGCTTTTTAATGTCCATTTCTTCGAGCATGGCTTGCTTTTTGGCGACATCTGCGTTCATGTTAGACGAGATAAAATTGACCAAAAAGCTAGGGCTGTCTATATTGCCAATAGCAAACTGCGCTTCGGACGGAATATTGGGGCTTTCGCGAATGATTTGAAGGGCGAGGTCTTTGATGGTGTTGAACATCACCTCGAGCTCTTTATTGGCGCTGTCGATGGCTTGTTCGGTCAGGACCCGAACTTTGGCCTTCATGTAAGGCTCTGTTTGGGTGGCCTGCAACATTTCAAAGCGGCGCTTGCCTTGAATGATCACCGTTGAGCTGCCATCGGGCATCTTGAGCAAGCGAATGATTTGAGCAACCGTACCTACTTGGTGTAAATCGGCAAACTGTGGCGCCTCAACATCTTGGTTTTTCTGAGAAACCACCCCGATGATTTTACTGCCTTTGTTGGCTTCTTGAATCAGTTTGATGCTTTTGTCTCGGCCCACTGTAATGGGAATGACAACGCCTGGAAAGAGCACGTTGTTTCGTAAAGGAAGTATAGGGAGTTCTTCAGGGTATTCTTGTTTGTTCATGTGCTCTTCTTCCTCTGCTGTAATGAGTGGAATAAACTCAGCATCGGCGTCATAGCCAGAGACTTCAAAAAAACCTTGATCAAAAAGATTGCTCATAATAGAATTGTTTCAGGCGGGTGGGGTGTCAAGATGCATGCCAAAGACAGAAACGCTGCAAAAAAGTCAGTTGTTTGCCAAGAATTCAAAAATTTGGCGCTCTTCTGGGCTAAATGCTACTTTTCTTCTGGCCATCATGGCAGTTGCGGCTTCAATGGCTTTGTCTAGGCGGTATTTTTCGCTACCCGCATCGGAGACCCATTCAAAGGAGGCGATGTATTTCTCTGGAAAATGACTGCAAAATACGTTGCTACAAACCCCCACCACACTTGCGGTATTGAACTGTACATTGATGGCCGACTTGCTGTGATCGCCCATGGTGAGCCCCATAAAGAGTTGATCGGTCTTGACTTGGTCTTGCGCCTCATAGCTATACGTACTGACCTTTCCGTAATTGTTTTTGAGGTTGGAGCAGTTGGTATCTGCACCCAAATTGCACCACTCGCCGATGAGCGCGTTGCCCAAAAAGCCGTCGTGCCCTTTGTTGGAGTAACCCTGAAAGAGACTGTTGCTTACTTCGCCACCCACACGGCATTCTGGTCCAATGGTGGTAGCGCCATAGATTTTGGCTCCCATTTTAACAACGGCGCCGTCGCAGAGCGCTAAAGGGCCTCGCAATAGTGCGCCCTCCATGACTTCTGCATTTTTACCGATGTAAATGGGGCCTTCGTTGGTGTTCAAAATAGCGCCTTCAATGCGTGCACCTTCTTCTATAAACAACTGATCTGCAGGGCCAATGAGGCGATTGCTCTCTTTGAGCTCAGCTGACGTTTGCCCGATTGTAAACCAAGTAAAATCTTGCTTTAAGATGGCTGCGTTGAGCAAGTAGAGGTCCCAGCGGTTTTCAAGGATAATGAGGGTTGAAGCGGCATATTCTGTTTTGTAATTTCCTTCGCCATTTTGAGCAAGTAAAACCGAATTCATGTACAGTTTTTCACCTACCTTGAGTTCGCTAACCGCTTTGGCTAATTGCACATCTGGTATCACTTGCGCATTGATCCAAATACCGGCTGTACTTGGGTATTTGCCCTGTAAGTAACTTTCTGTTTGATACCCAATTTGCGCACCCGGCAGCAAATGCTTCCAGCGTTCGGTATTGGTGAAAAGACCACAGCGCAATTCGGCCAACGGACGCGTAAGGGTCAGTGGGGCAAAGCGCAAATGCAATTGGTTGTCAGACAACAGGAGTTTCATCGGCTGGTTGGGGTTGATAGGCAAAACTACTCAAAAAGAGCAGCACAAAAGTAAGCATTCCGTTGAGCAAAAGCATTTCGTTTCCGAATTGATAACCCTTCCAAATGAGGTCTGCATTTTTACTCAAAAAGTAACAGCAAAGCGGTGCGAGCACGACAATAATTGGTATGAGTGCTGCAGGTGCATTTCTTTTGGTTAAAATACCAAATGCAAATAGTCCGAGAAGTGGGCCATATGTGTAGCCGGCAATGAGGAAAATGAGCTTCACGATGCTTTTGTCGTCGTACCACTTGAATAGAAATACCAACAGCGCAAAAAGTACCGCAAAACCAATATGAACGATCTTTTTGAGTCGCATGCGCTCGGTTTCGGGAAGGTTTTTGCGTTCAAAACCAATGATGTCTATGCAGAAAGAAGCAGTGAGGGCAGTGATGGCGCCGTCTACAGAAGGGAACAAAGCAGAAATAAGCCCAATGGTGAAAATGATGAAAACACCGGT
>JACCDQ011833855.1_pt1 | contig 12000 bp, 12 predicted proteins | sample 7446031 | NCBI WGS metagenome assembly JACCDQ01 (sample SAMN15323442, study PRJNA562643) | freshwater metagenome | isolation source: river surface water | place: USA:Blue River Watershed | collected 2017-08-17
ACGTGGAAGATTTCCCGGCCGATCGCTGGGACGCGATCATCGCCATCAACCTCAGCTCGGCCTTCCACACCTCGCACTTTGCGCTGCCGAAGATGAAGGAAAAGAACTGGGGCCGCATCATCAACGTGGCGTCGGCGCACGGGCTGGTGGCGTCGGCTGGCAAGTCGGCCTATGTCGCATCCAAGCATGGCATCGTCGGCCTGACCAAGGTGATCGCGCTGGAGAATGCGCACACCGGCATCACCGCCAATGCGATCTGCCCGGGCTGGGTGCTGACCCCACTGGTGCAGAAGCAGGTCGATGCGCGCGCTGCGGCCAACAACATCCCGGTCGAACAGGCCAAGCGTGAACTGCTGCTGGAAAAGCAGCCGTCGGGCGAGTTCGTCACGCCCGAGCAGCTGGGTGCGCTGGCGGTATTCCTGTGCAGCGATGCCGCTTCGCAGGTGCGCGGCGCGGCATGGAACATGGACGGCGGCTGGGTCGCGCAGTAAAACGATGCAGGGGCGGCGCTGGCCGCAATAAAAACGCGACGGCTGCCTGCGCCGTCGCGTTTTTTTTCGCACTATTTCCCGCGCTATTTCCGGTGCTATTTCCGGTGCTATTTCCCGCGCTCCCTGCCGCGCCATCCCGGTTCGCTCCATACGATGGGTCCGGCATCATCATTGCGCTGCCATAGGCCTCGCTTGCGTTGCCAGCGCGCTTTGCGCCTGACGGTGCGCAGCTCCTGGCAGATCGCCGCGCCGGTCTCCACATTCGGAATGCGCGTCGTATAACGGAACACCGAGTGGCCATACACGTCTTTCCAGCCGACGAAAGGCGTATCGAGGCAACCGCACAGGAAGCGCACCGCTTCCAGATCCGCATTCATCACTGCATGGAAGATCAGCGTCCTGCCATTTGCATCGCGCAGGTTCATGAAATGGTCTTGCGCGAGGATGGACGCCAGCGGTTGCCAATCCTGCGCCCGGCTCGCCATCGCCAGGTCGCCACGGTTCTGCAGGTACCACTGCAAGGCTGGATTCTCCGGTTGCAGCTCGACCCCGGCTTGCTGCAGCAGCGCAAGCAAGGCCGGATGGCCGCTGTCGCGCGCGATCATGGCGGCATTGCGGCCGAAGGTGTCCAGGGCCTGTGCATACGCCAGCGGACAGGAATCGAGCAGGTAGGCCACCAGTTCGGCATGGCCTGCACGGCAGGCCTGCATCAGCAGGGTATTGCCCATCGCATCGCGCAAAGATGAATAGAAATCGGCGGCCTTCGGGGACAAACCGGCGTCTTGCAGTGACGGCGGCAAGGACCGCGGCAGGACCCCGGGCCAGAGCATGCCATCTTCACCCGCGACCAGCGGCGGCAGCTGCAGCAGGATCGGACCGGAGCGCCAGGGCAAGTCCGGCGGCAGCATCAATGGCGCCGGCGGCTCCGCTTCCAGTGAAGGCGGCTTGCTTGCGATGCGTTGCGGTTGATCCGGCGGACGCGGCTGGCGATCGGGTGCGGGTTGGCCCGCCGTGCCGGGCTGATCGGCCTCCTCCGGCTGCTGGCCGGGATCGGCGGGCATTTCGCGCCGCGGATCGGTCGGCATATTCATCGTCTGCTGCGGCAAGGGTTCCTGCCGCTGTCGCTGCTCCTGTCGCTGCTCCTGTCGTTGCTCCTGTCGCTGCTCCTGTCGTTGCTCTGGACGCTGTCCCGGTCGCTGTTCAGGACGCGGCTCCGGACGCGGCGCGGGTCGCTGCTCTACGCGCTGCTCTGTTGGCCGATCTTGTCGCCGTTCGAACAGCTGTTGGCGCTTTGCCTGTGGCTCGCGTTCGGGTTCCCGTTCGATGTCCCGTCTCAGTGTCTGCCCAAGCTTCAGCGCCTGTCCGAGGCTGCGCTCAGGCTCCGGCCGGGCTTCAGTCCGCGGTTCAGTCCTCAGTTCTATCTTCAGTTCAGCGGCCAGTAAAAATGTGTCATCGATCCGCATATCGGATGAAAGCGGCGGGGGGCGGGGTTCGATCCTTGGCTCGGCCCTGCTGGCCGGATTTTGCTGGGGTGACACATCGGAATGCAGGGAAGGCGATGTCGCCGCGGATGCGCTCGCGCTGCTCGCCGGCGAAACGGCCCGCGCTTCCGGGGAGGATGCGGAGATGACATGCGTTCCTGCAGGTCCGTTCAGCGGTTTCACCGAAATCCTCCTTCATTCGCGTTCGGCAAGCGTCTAGCTCGGCTGGCCGGCACGCTGGCCAGCCCGCGCGCCCGACACACAGGGCCGCGCGAACTCGGGAACGAAGGATGGCAGGTGGTTCGCGCTTAGTGCTTTGGCATGCGGAATTCACCCATTGGCCTGATCGTCGAACGCAGGGACTTCAATGCAGCCATGATGTCCTTGCGCTTGTTCTCGTCACCGATCAGCGCGGCATAATCGAATACCGATCGATGCTCATGGTCGCGCAGGCTCAGGTCCGGGTAATCGCTGCGGCGGCACAGGAAGCGCACCATCTCCACATCCTGGTTCAGCACCGCATGGAAGATCAGAGTCTTGCCGGTCGCATCCGCGAGGTTCATATAATGGGTACGCTGCAGCAATCGCCACAACTGATCGTAGGCCTCTTGCGCAGTCACGCCGGTGAAGCGCTCGCGACTGGACTGGTAGAACATCAGGGCCGGATTCGGCGGATTGAGCATCACCCCCACAGATTCCAGCACGGCCAGTACCGGCTGATTGCCATTCGCATGGGCGATCATCGCAGCGTTGCGGCCATAAAAATTCAATCGATGCAAAGCCAGTTCCGGACAATCGGCCAGCAGGCAGTCGACCAGTTCGGCCATCCCGAACTTGGCCGCGTACATCAGTACAGTATTTTCGGCCTCATCGCAGGCATTCGGATCGCAGCCGAGTTCGATCAGGCGTACCGCGAGATGCTCTCGCACTTCATGGCGGCCACGCAACTGCAGCACACGCAGCGTCGCCTGGCCCCGGAAGTCAGCCGCGGCCGGATGCATGGCCAGCGCTCCGCTGTCAAAGCGCAGGCCGGCTTCGCCCAGCTCATGCACGGCCGCGTCGATCTGCTCCAGGCTGCCGGCAGCCAGGCCGGAGCGCAGCTTCAGGACTTGCGCGGTCAGCCATTCGTGATCGATATCTTTCGATTCGCGCGCAGATACCGAGGGCGAGGAATGCGGCAAGGTGCCGGTCCAGGATGCTGACGGCGTTTGTCCGCGCGCCTGGTTGGCTTCATGCTCGAGCTGCTCCCTGACGCGTACTGAAGCGGGCGGCCGCGTCCTGCTTCGCTGGGAATGTTCAGCGGCCGGCAGGTCAACGGGCTGGCTGCCCCTGTCATTTCCATGTATCGGTTTCATCGCCTGTCTCCTCGGACAGCAGGCGTGCCGCGGGATGTGCGCGCCCCTACAAGCCAGTATGAGGGTGAATGCGCGCGGCAAACGCCGGCTAGTGCACCCCGGATGCAGCGCCCATGAAAAAAGCCAGCCGTGGGATCGGCTGGCTTCGGGGCGGAGAGCGGAAAAATCAGAACTTGTTTCGGTAAAGCTCGCCGAGATTCGTATCGGGATAAGCCTCGTGCAAACGGGTCAGGAATGCGGCGTTCCGCTTCTCGATGGCATCATTCACGATCAGGGACGGTAGGTCGATGCCTTTTTCACTGAACGCGAGGGCCAGGTCGAAGAACTGCTTCAGCTTATCCCCCTCCGCGGATAACGTGGCACCGACCAGCCAGAGGCATGACGCGACCGTGGACGGCGCCGGACTGCCCTGGATCGGCTTCAAATTTGCCAGAATCTCTTTGCCGATGGTGATGAAGGGACTTTCTCCGGCCCGCAGTTTCTCCGGATCATCCTTGCGGATACGCTGCAATTCGACCAGTTCGTTCACCTGCTTCGTCACGAACACGGCATTCAGCTTCGCCGTCATGGTCAACAACACGTCGTCACCTGTCAGGTACTTGCTGACCTTCTCATCCCGTTTGAAGACGATCGGTTTGTTGGCTGCGGTGGATGTAACGTCATTCGCGGGCGTCACGGATTTGGCGGCGTTCGTGCGGGCGCTGCTGGAAGTGTTCGCAGTACTGGAAATACTGGAGGTGCTTGCGGTACTGGAAGTGCTTGGGATACTGGAAGTGCTTGGGATACTGGACGTGCTGGTGTAGCTGGCCGGGCTACTGTTGCTGGAAGGGCGGCTGGCAAGCTGCCTTGGCTCGGTGCTGGCAAAGGCGCTGCCTGCAGCTTCAGAGGCGTTTTTCTTGCGGGGATTCGGAGGCACACGGGTGGGCGTCCGGCGCGAACCCATGCGCGGTGCGGAGGTCGATGCGCCATCGTTTTGGGATGGGGATGGGGGTCCGGAGCGGACTACGGCTTTCTTCTCCGGTTCAAAGGAACTGGTCGGATAAACAGTGGGGGATTGTGTAGCTTCGCGAACGCTCAAGGCATCCTCCGTCGATCAAGGATTGAGAAACCTGATGGCAGCCGCCCTGAAGCCATGGCGTTTGCACTCAAGAACCGACGCGTGGGTAACTGACCTTCCCTGCCCGTTCCTCCTGCCAGGACAAAAAAAGCCCGCCGGCAGGCCGGCGGGCTTCTGGTGAATGCAACGATATGCAGCGAGCGCTGCGCGGCATCAGGTCCGAATCGCGCAGCCTGTTGCAGCACGAAGCTCGTCTTCGGTCACGCCCGGCGCCAGCTCGACCAGCTTCAGGCCGTGCTCGGTGACGTCCAGCACCGCGAGGTCGGTGATGATGCGGTCAACCACGCCAACGCCGGTCAGCGGCAGGTTGCATTGCTCGAGCAGCTTGTGCGAGGTCGAGCCGTCTTTCGCCTTGGCGACGTGCTCCATCAGCACCACCACGCGCTTGACGCCCGCGACCAGGTCCATCGCACCGCCCATGCCCTTGACCATCTTGCCGGGGATCATCCAGTTAGCGAGGTCGCCGCGCTCGGAGACCTGCATCGCGCCGAGAATGGCGATGTTGATCTTGCCGCCGCGGATCATCGCAAACGAATCGGCCGAGCTGAAGAAGGACGCGCCCGGCAAGGCTGTCACGGTCTGCTTGCCGGCATTGATCAGGTCCGGGTCGACGTCATCTTCGGTCGGGAACGGGCCGATGCCCAGCAGACCGTTTTCGGACTGCAGCCATACGGTGATGTCCTTGGGGACGTAATTGGCCACCAACGTCGGCAAGCCGATGCCGAGGTTCACATAGAAGCCATCTTCCAGCTCCCGGGCGGCGCGTGCCGCCATCTCTTCACGAGTCCATGCCATCTGTCGCTCCCTGCTTACTGTGCACGAACCGTGCGTTGTTCAATGCGCTTCTCCGGGCTCGCGTTGACCACGATCCGGTGCACGAAAATGCCGGGCAGGTGCACGGCATCGGGATCAATCGCGCCGACACCGACCAGTTCCTCGACCTCGACGATGGTGACCTTGCCGGCCATCGCGACGTTCGGATTGAAGTTGCGCGAGGTCTTGCGGAACACCAGGTTGCCGGTCGGGTCGGCCTTCCAGGCCTTGACCAGCGACACGTCGGACACCAGCGAGCGTTCCATCACGTATTGTTCGCCATCGAACACACGCACTTCCTTGCCCTCGGCCACGATGGTGCCGACACCCGTCTTGGTGAAGAAGGCCGGGATGCCGGCGCCACCGGCGCGCAGCTTTTCAGCCAGCGTGCCTTGCGGCGTGAATTCCAGCTCGAGTTCGCCGGCCAGGTACTGGCGCTCGAATTCCTTGTTCTCGCCGACGTAGGACGAGATCATTTTCTTGATCTGGCGGGTGGTCAGCAGCTGGCCAAGGCCAAAGCCGTCGACGCCGGCATTGTTCGAGATCGCGGTCAGGTCCTTGACGCCTGAATCGCGCAGCGCAGCGATCAGGGCTTCAGGGATGCCGCACAGGCCAAAACCGCCGACCGCGATGGTCTGGCCGTCCTGGACCACGCCTGCCAGCGCGCTGGCTGCGTCCGGATACACTTTTTTCATGAGTCTCCTCGGTTAAACTGTTGGCAGATTCTGCCCAACGGGCAAGGATAAGAGCGATAAAAGCGCCCCGCAATACCGTAAAAGTACGAGCAGCCGTCGGCCGGCAAGAAGCATGGCAGACCTTGAGACAAATCCCGGATAGTCCCCCGGACAGCCCCCTGACCGCATGAGCCAGGCCAATCCCGCCTTCCCCGCCGTCGATTTCGAGACCATCTTCCGCCACGCGCCGGTCGGCATGTGCGTATCGCAGCAGCGCGTGATCACCGCCTGCAACGAGGCGCTGGCTGCCATCTTTGGCTACCGGACAGACCAGCTGTGCGGGCTGTCGTTCTCCATCCTTTACCCGTCGGCCGATGAATTCGAGCGCACCGGGGCCCGCATTGCGCCCATCCTGAACCGCCAGGGACACTATTCTGACGAGCGCATCATGAAGCGTGCCGGCGGCGAACTGTTCTGGTGCCATGTGACTGGTCGCTCGCTGGAGCGCGACGATCCGCATGCTTCGGGCATCTGGACCTTCGAGGACCTAGCCAGCCGCCGGCCGGTGACGGCCGAACTGTCGGCGCGCGAGCGCGAAGTAGCGGCGCTGCTGGTGGATGGACTGACCAGCAAGGAAATCGCTCGCCAGCTCGAACTGAGTCCGCGTACCGTCGAGATGCACCGTGCGCGGCTGATGAAGAAATTTTCGGCAGGGACCTCGAGCGAGCTGGTCAACCGGCTTCTGGGCGGGCTCGCCACCTGAACCTTTTCGATTCACCGACCTACCACCCTTATCCTGCCAACATGACCCTGACTACCCTGCATCCATCGCGCGCCCTCCGGCGGCGTCCTGCCCTTTTGCGACCCGTGATGTTTGCGGCTGCCGGCCTGCTCATGGCGACTGCAGGAATGCCTGCGGCGACGGCAGGCAGCCTGTTCGGCGATCACGCTTGCACCAACTGGCCGACGATGGACATCGAGGCGCGCCGCAAATGGACGCTGGCCTTCCTCGCGCCGCTCAGCATGGCGCACGAAGACCGGCAGAAGACGGGCGAAGACAAGTTCAACAGCAGGGCCGAAGCGGCCGAACGGGCCATGACCAGCATTGATGGTTATTGCGTGGCGAACCCGGACAAGACGGCGGCCGACGGCGCGGCCGCGCATCTGGAAGCGCTGGTTGGAACGCGCTAAGGCCTGACAAGCGGCCGTTCGCCGCCGAACGCCTGATCAAACCAGGGGCTTGAGCAAACGCTCGCGCATCTCCGGCGGCAACGGCGAAGACTTCTCCACCCGCTGGTCGACCCACACCACTTTCGAACCGCCTTCGGCCGCCAGGACCTCGGGACTGTCGACACGGCGGATCTGATGCAGGGTCTGGAAGCTGGAGCGCCCGAAATCACCCACGTGCGTCGTGACCTCGATATCCCCCGGATAGCGCAACTGCTTCAGGAAAGTGCAATGGGCATTGATGATCACCGGCCCGGTGCCCACCGGGTCCGGCGGGCAGCCCAGCGCCTCGAACCACACAATGCGTGCCTGTTCGAGGTAGCGGAAGTACACGGTGTTGTTCACGTGCCCCATCGCATCCATGTCGCCCCAGCGGATCGGCATGTGCATGCGATGGACCAGCACGAAGTTCTCGGGAATGGCCATCGTCAATTCAATGAAATGGAGCGAACGCTGACGCAGGCGGTCAGCGTCAGGATCAGAACGCGGCCATGCCGTCGTCAGCCGTCATGATCGCGCCATTGATGAAGCGCGACTCATCCGAGGCCAGCAACAGCAGCAGGCCATCGAGGTCTTCCGGCTTGCCGACACGCTTGCGCGGCAGCACGTCGATCAGCTTCTTGCCGCCTTCACTGGCGAAGTAGTCGCGGTTGATTTCGGTCTCGATGTAGCCCGGGCAGATCGCATTGACGTTGATGCCGTAACGGCCCCACTCCAGCGCCATCGCCTTCGTCATCTGCACCGCCGCGGCCTTGCTCATGCAATAGACGCCGATCTGCGACAGCACGCGCAGGCCAGCGACCGAGGCGATATTGATGATGCGGAACTGGCGCTGCGGCTCGGCCTTCGAGCGCAGGATCATGCGCTTGGCCACTTCCTGGGCGACGAAGAAGCTGCCCTTGGTATTGGTATCGAACACGAAGTCATAGTCGTCCGGGGTCACATCCACCAGCTTGCCGGTGGTCGACACGCCGGAGTTGTTGACGAGGATATCGATCGGGCCCGCTTCGGTCTCAGCATGCGCGATCGCCGACTTGATGCTGTCGTGATCCGTCACATCGAGCGCGACCAGTCGCGCAGCGCCGCCCGCCGATTCGATCTCGGCACGCAATTCCTTCAGCCTGTCGGTACGACGTGCAGCCAGCACCACGGTCGCGCCCGCTTCGGCGAGCACCTTGGCAAAACGTGCGCCGAGTCCGCTCGACGCGCCGGTGACCAACGCCACCTTGCCCTTGAAATTCACTTCAATTCCCACAAAGCCTCCCTTTGGATGATGTTGTCGTTTTATGACCGGTATCATTACATGAAAGACGAGCATCACGCCTGCCGAAACTGGCGCTGCCCGCCAAAATCCCCGACAATCGCGGCAACCCGAACTGATGCCGAACTGACAGGCCAACCGACAACAATGACAAGCCCCAGCCAGAACCCCGCCTTCCTCGAACAATACGGTCCGCGCGAAGCGATGGACTATGACGTCGTCGTCATCGGCGCCGGCCCGGCCGGCTTGTCGGCCGCGATCCGCCTGAAGCAGCTGGCGAATGAAAAAGGCCAGGACATCAGCGTCTGCGTGCTGGAAAAAGGCAGCGAACCCGGCGCGCACATCCTGTCGGGCGCGGTGATGGATCCGCGCGCCATGACGGAGCTGTTCCCGGATTGGAAAGACCAGGGTGCGCCGCTCAACACCGCGGTCTCGGAAGACCGCTTCATGTTCCTCACCGAAACCGGCTCCTACACGACGCCGAACTGGATGCTGCCGAACTGCTTCCAGAACCACGGCAATTACGTCGTTTCGCTCGGTAACGTGGTGCGCTGGCTTGCGCAGCAGGCCGAAGGGCTGGGCGTCGAGATCTTCCCCGGCTTCTCCGCCGCCGAAGTGCTGTATGACGAGCACGGCAAGGTCGTCGGCGTCGCCACCGGTAACATGGGTGTCGACAAGCATGGCGAACCGACTTCCGAATTCCAGCTCGGCATGGAGCTGCGCGCCAAGTACACGCTGTTCGCCGAAGGCGCGCGCGGCCATCTGGGCAAGCAGCTGATCGCCAACTACAAGCTCGACGCCGGCAAGGACCCCCAGGTCTATGGCATCGGCATCAAGGAACTGTGGGAAATCGATCCGGCCAGGCATCAGCCGGGCCTCGTGATCCACACCGCCGGCTGGCCGCTGGATACGGAAACCTATGGCGGCTCCTTCCTGTACCACCTCGAGAACAACCAGGTCGCGGTCGGCTATGTGGTCGGCCTGTCGTATGCCAACCCTTACCTGTCGCCATTCGAGGAATTCCAGCGCTACAAGACGCATCCGGCGATTCGCGGCTTCTTCGAGGGCGGCAAGCGCCTGTCGTATGGCGCGCGCGCCATCACCGCCGGCGGCCTGCAGTCGCTGCCCAAGCTGGCCTTCCCCGGCGGCGCGCTGATCGGCTGCGACGCCGGCATGCTGAATGCGAGCCGTATCAAGGGCAGCCACGCGGCGATGAAGTCCGGCATGATGGCCGCCGAAGCGGCCTTCGACGCCGTGGCAGCCGGCCGCGCACAGGATGAGTTGAGCGCCTACGAACAGGCCTTCGAGGCCTCGTGGCTGCGCGAAGAACTGCACGTGGCGCGCAATTTCAAGCCCTGGATGAGCAAGGGCCTGTATCTCGGCACGCTGATGGTCGGCATCGACCAGGTGGTCTTCCGGGGCAAGGCGCCGTGGACGCTGCATCACACACATGCCGACCACGAATGCCTGAAGCCGGCTGCACAGTGCCAGCCCATCATTTACCCGAAGCCGGACAATGTGCTGACCTTCGATCGCCTGTCGTCGGTGTTCATCTCCAACACCAACCACAACGAACACCAGCCCGCGCACCTGACGCTGAAGAATGCGAACGTGCCGACCGAGGTCAACCTTGCAAAGTTTGCCGGTCCCGAGTCGCGCTACTGCCCGGCCGGTGTGTACGAGTACGTTGACGATGGCGGCAAGGAACGGCTGCAGATCAATGCGCAGAACTGCGTGCACTGCAAGACTTGCGACATCAAGGATCCGACGCAGAACATCGTCTGGGTCACGCCGGAAGGTGGCGGCGGCCCGAATTACCCGAACATGTGATGAGCTCCACAAGCGCAGGCGGCAAGCAGGACGGGGGCTCCCTATCACCTTCATCCCCTGAATCGCCGCAGGCTGGCAAGCCTGATGCAGCTTCAGTTGTGGCGTCCACCCAAGGCTCCGCGGCTGCCGGTGACGGCGCTGCCAGTCCGCCGGAACGTCCATCGCCGGTCAGCCTTGCGACGGCTTTCTGGTACTGGCTGAAGCTGGGCTTCCTCAGCTTCGGCGGCCCCACCGGCCAGATCGCGCTGATGCATACCGATCTGGTCGAGAACAAGCGCTGGATTTCCGAGCACCGCTTCCTGCACGCGCTCAACTACTGCATGGTGCTGCCCGGCCCCGAGGCCATGCAGCTGGCCACCTATATCGGCTGGCTGATGCACCGGACCGCCGGCGGCATCATTGCCGGCACCTTGTTCGTGCTGCCGTCCTTGCTGATCCTCATCCTGCTGTCGTGGATTTATCTCGCGTTCGGCGATGTGCCGGTCGTGGCCGGCGTTCTGTACGGCATCAAGCCGGCGGTGGTGGCCATCGTACTGGCCGCTGCGGTGCGCATCGGCAGCCGCAGCCTGAAGAACCGCTGGCTGCTGTTGATCGCTGCGGTCTCCTTCCTGCTGATCACCCTGCCGCAACTGCCCTTCCCGCTGATCATCGGCCTGGCCGCGCTGGCCGGCGCTATCGGCGGCAAGCTCGCCCCCCATCTGTTCCGCCCCGGCGGCGGCCATGGCGCAGGCGAGGCCAGCTATGGGCCGGCGCTGATCGATGACGACACGCCGCCGCCCGCGCATGCGGCCTTCAGCTGGACGCGCCTGCTGCGCACTGCCGTCATCGGCATCGCCATCGCCGCGCTGTCGCTGGCGCTGCTGGTACTCGCTTTCGGTGAACACAATCCTCTGTCGCAGATGGGCTGGTTCTTCAGCAAGGCGGCGCTGCTGACCTTCGGCGGCGCGTATGCGGTGCTGCCTTATGTGTATCAGGGCGCGGTCGAGCACTTCGGCTGGCTGACCGGCCCGCAAATGATCGACGGTCTCGCGCTCGGCGAGACCACGCCCGGCCCGCTGATCATGATCGTCAGCTTCGTCGGCTTCGTCGGCGGCTGGACCAAGGAATTGTTCGGGCCGATGGCCCTGTTCTGGTCGGGTTGCGCCGGTGCGGTGGTGGCGACCTTCTTCACTTTCCTGCCATCGTTCGTCTTCATCCTGGCCGGCGGCCCACTGGTCGAGGCCAGCCGCGGCGATATCAGGCTGACCGCGCCGTTGACAGCCATCACGGCCGCGGTGGTGGGCGTGATCGTCAGCCTCGCGATGTTCTTTGCGGTGCATGTCTTCCACCTCGACGAGGCGGTGCCGCGCTGGGACTGGATTGCGATGGGCATCACCGCCGCGGCCGCTATCGCGCTGATCCGTTACAAGGTCGGCACCATCCGACTGATCGCCGCCTGTGCCTTCGTTGGCCTCGTGGTATCTTATCTGCCTCTGAAAACCCCTATTTGAGCCGGGCCTCGGGGCCGAATTTCGACCCACGGCAGTACACATGACTGAACGCATCATCCCCGTCGCCGACCTGCGCTATCTGCAAGCCGTACCGCACATCCCCGAAAAACTGCTACCGGCCACCGGCCTGCTGTCGGACAAACTCGGCCGCCCGCTGCGTGACCTGCGCATCTCGGTCACCGACCGCTGCAATTTCCGCTGCGTCTACTGCATGCCGAAGGAAATCTTCGACAAGGATTACCAGTTCCTGCCGCACGGCCT
>JACCDQ010836512.1_pt1 | contig 11999 bp, 9 predicted proteins | sample 7446031 | NCBI WGS metagenome assembly JACCDQ01 (sample SAMN15323442, study PRJNA562643) | freshwater metagenome | isolation source: river surface water | place: USA:Blue River Watershed | collected 2017-08-17
AGCGCCAAATCGCTGCAACGTCATCGCAAATATCGAAGGTGCAGATACTTCTCGTCCAGGTTTGGTCGTCCATGGACATATCGATGTAGTTCCAGCGAATGCAGCGGATTGGTCTGTCGATCCATTCGGTGCAGAGATTCGCGATGGAATGATTTGGGGTAGAGGCGCAGTCGATATGAAGAATGTCGATGCGATGATTCTTGCCATCGTTCGTAAATGGGCGAGGACCGGTTATAAGCCACCTCGCAATATTGTCCTTGCCTTCTTTGCTGATGAAGAAGCTGGAATGACATTTGGTTCACGATGGATGGCGGCCGAGCACCCTGAAGTTTTCGCAGGTTGCACTGAGGCTATTTCTGAAGTCGGTGGTTTTTCGGTAACAGTGGGAGATGGCAAGAGACTTTACTTTGTAGAGGCAGCTCAAAAAGGTATTCATTGGATGAAACTCACCGCCGCTGGTCGAGCAGGCCACGGCTCGATGATGAATGATGAGAACGCGTTAACGGCGCTCTCAGAAGCAGTTGCGAAGATTGGAAGATTCAACTGGCCTCAACGTTATACAGAGACAGTCAAAATCCTCTTTAAGAAGATTGCACAAGCGACGGGGAAGCCATACGACGAGAAAGATTTGCGTCCGCTACTTAAGGAAATTGGGCCCACAGCACGGATGATCGGTGCGACGCTCCAAAACACTGCTAACCCAACGATGCTTGAAGCAGGCTATAAGGCAAATGTAATTCCGGGTAGTGCCAGTGCCGTGATTGATGGCCGCTTCCTACCGGGTTATGAAGATGAACTGAACGAGACCATACGTTCGATTATCGGACCGGATATCACCATCGAAACCGTTTCGCGGGATATCGCTTTGGAAGTTAATTTCGAAGGAGATCTGGTCGACGCCATGTGTAACGCAATCACCAAGCATGATCCTGAAGGAATTCCCGTTCCGTATCTGATGAGCGGTGGAACTGATAACAAGGCGCTCTCGGAATTGGGGATCATTGGCTATGGATTTAGCCCACTGCGTCTTCCAGCCGATCTCGATTTCATGGCGTTATTTCATGGGGTAGACGAGCGAGTACCAATCTCAGGACTTGAGTTCGGTGTAAAAGTTTTGGCTGACTTCTTGGAAAATTGCTAACAGCGCTAATTGTTACAGAGCGGAAACTTCATCGAGCGCCTGTCGAACAACGTCAGGCAACGAGATCTCTTCAGAAGCTAAAATTCCACGCAATTGGGCTCCCGTTCTTGCTCCGACGATTGCACTGGTGATACCTGGTGTATCTCTTACCCATGCAAGAGCAACTTCAAGGGGTGCAAAACCCAAACCTTCGGCCGCCACGCATACGGCTTCCACAATTCTTTGTGGCTTCTCACGCAGATAGGGCTCAACATGCTTTACAAAGTGGGGCGCTGCAGCACGAGAGTCACTCGGAATACCACGACGATATTTTCCAGTTAACACACCTCGACCAAGTGGAGCCCAGGCCAGTACTCCTACTCCTGTTTCATCTGCACAGGGAAGTACTTCACTCTCGATTTCACGGTTTAGCAGAGAGTATTCAACTTGATGGGTGACAATCGGAGCTTTTGCAGAGTTGGTCTCTTGAATCGTAATTGCACGTGAGCTCTGCCAACCCGAAAAATTAGATATTCCAACGTAACGAGCCTTGCCTGATGAATACGCATAGTCGAGAGCAGAGAGCGTATCTTCGAGTGGATTATGTGGATCCCACGAATGGATCTGCCAAATATCTAGATAATCGGTTTCAAGTCGAGACAATGACCGATCAAGTTCTGCAATCAGGGATTGACGAGAGTTATTAACTGTTCTGACACCATCTGGAAATGAAACTCCCGCCTTTGAAGCAATTGCTACATCCTCGCGTTTAAAGAGGGCCCCAATAAGCCCTCCGATGACTCTTTCGCTATCACCATCTCCGTACGTGGATGAAGTGTCGAGAAAGTTGCCTCCTGCTTCAATAAAGGCTCTGCACTGATCGGCAGCTTCATGAGTGTCGGTATCTCGACCCCACGTCATGGTTCCGAGGCCCAAACGAGAGAGAGAAAGCCCTGAATTGCCTGCTCTTCTCATCTCCATGGTTGGCAACCCTAGCAATAGCAGCCTTCAAAGTTCGTTATTAGAAATAGCACGATAATCTTCGTGTTGTGGCGCGCTTAGTATTTATTAGACATGCTCATTCAACAGCGAATGATGCCGGAATTCTTAGCGGGCAATTGCCGGGAGTTTCCCTGAGCAAAAAAGGCATCAAGCAAGCTCATGATTTAGTAGAGCGAATAGGTGCCAGTTCTTTTGATAGCGCCCGTATAAGTCCCTTGCAGCGTTGCGAAGAGACAATTACCCCTTGGCTCAATTCGAAGTATTCGAAAGGTCTCAAGAGCTATCTCATCGATGATGCTCTCATTGAAATGAATTATGGAACGTGGAGTGGGCGCAAATTGTCTTCTCTGTCTCGCGAAAAGATGTGGAGAGAGATCCAGGAACGACCAAGTACGGTTCAGTTTCCTGGCGGTGAGCGAATGAAGGCGATGCAAAAGCGGGCACTTTCAAGCGTTTCGGATGCATTGGCCGAGAAGAAGAACGGAACTCACCTCTTTGTTTCGCACGGTGATGTTCTCAAAGCAGTGGTGGCTTCGCTTCTTAAAATGAAATTGGATGACTTTCAGTCCTTGGTTATCGATCCAGCATCAGTCACCGTTATTGATTTTGATGGAAGCAAGTCTCGCCTACTTGCGTTCAATGATTCACATAGCCCTTTAGCCCCAATGGCCGCCATGGAAAAGTCAACCAAAGCCCTCCTTGGTGGCGGCTCGCGCAAATCACAGAGTAAAAGATAATGCCGTCTCGAATATTGCTCTTTGATCCGGTTGAGCGCTTTGTCGCTGGAACCGTTGGGCAGCCGGGAGAGCGAACCTTTTTTATTCAAGCGCGACAAGGTTCCAGATTAATTTCGGTTTCTCTGGAAAAATCACAGGTTCAGGCTTTAGCCGACCGCCTGACCTATATGGTGCGCGAGATAAAGCAGAGTGATCCAACGATTGCGATTCCGAAACTGACGCGCGATGAAGCTCCCTTAGAAACTCCTATCGAAGAGGAATTTAGGGTTGGGGTTATTGGCCTCGCCTTCGATGACAGTCGACAGTTGATTCAAGTGGATCTTCAAGCGGTGTCGGAAGAAGATCAGGAAGAGACAGACTTCATAGACGTTGATGATCTCAGTGGCGATCAAGATATTCTGAGAGTGTTGATTACTCCAGCTGTTGCCAACCAATTCTCGCAACGCGCTCTCACTGTAGTAAACGCCGGAAGACAACCCTGCCCATTCTGTGGCGGACCAATAGATTTAAGAGGACATCTCTGTCCCAGAGCCAATGGGTATCGTCGATGAATCACATCATCGAACATCTCACCAGTGGCGAGCTCGATGTAACCGGCAGACTCGTAGATGCCTCTAACGCAACGCTCTATGCCAACTGCACTTTCAAAAGCTCAACAATCCCAGTTATCTATAAACCTGTAGCGGGTGAAAGACCTCTGTGGGATTTCCAAGATGGAAATCTCGCTCAACGCGAGTTTGCGGCCTATCTCATCAGTGAACTTGGTAATTTTGGGGTAGTTCCACCAACAGTTCTACGAGATGGCCCTTTCGGAATCGGAATGGTTCAACAGTGGATTGATATCGACGAAAATATCGATCTGGCCATGTTCTACCGAGAAGATAACGCGCAACTTCGCAAGATGGCACTCTTTGATGCAGTGGTAAATAACACTGACCGAAAGATTGGACATTTACTTCCCATTAGCAAAGATCTCGTCCATGGGTGTGACCACGGGGTGACCTTTCATGAAGATGACAAATTGCGGACCGTCCTATGGCAGTGGGCAGATCAAGACCTTACAAATCTAGAGATTGATCAGCTGGAGCGCCTTGAGGTCGCAGTTCGGGGTGATTCAGACCAGCTTCTAACTCTCATCACCGAGATTGAATTTGCTTCTCTATTGGCGCGAATCAATAGATTATTGAGTGAGAAAAAGTATCCGTCTCCAAGTGATGAGTGGCCAGCTGTCCCATGGCCGCCGTTTTAAGTTAAGGTTTGAAATATGCGCGCATGGCCTGATCTATATCTCCCAAAACTGCCGTCACGCTTTAGCGTTCCCGAATTGTCACTCTTCAATACAGCGGCGCAAAAGGTGGAAGCACTTCCCAAGAAATCGCTTTACAGAATGTATGTCTGCGGAATCACTCCCTATGACGCGACTCATCTTGGTCATGCGGCCACCTATTTAACATTTGACCTCATCAACCGTTTCTTACGTGCAACCGGAGCTGCTGTTGATTTCGTTCAGAACATTACTGATATCGATGATCCTTTGTTAGAACGCGCTCACCGAGATGGAGTTGATTGGGAAGCTCTCGCTCAATCACAAGTCGATCTCTTCAAAGGAGATATGGCAGATCTCCACGTGATTCCACCTAAGCATTACATCGGTGTTGTCGAGGCGATGCCTCTTGTCGTAGAAGCAGTACAGAAGTTGAAGGATGCCGATACAACCTATGAAGTTGGTTCAGATATTTACTATCGCGTGCATTCTGACTCGGAATTCGGGCAACGCTCGCATTATTCGAAGGACAAGATGCTTGAGATATTTGCTCAACGAGGGGGAGATCCTCAGAAACCCGGCAAAGAGAATTCACTTGATGCACTGGTCTGGCTTTCACAACGCGATGGTGAGCCAGGTTGGCCTAGTCCATTTGGCGCAGGGCGCCCAGGTTGGCATATCGAGTGTTGTGCCATTGCTCTGCATTATCTGAATCCAGAAGCGAGCGATGAATACGCAATCGACATTCAAGGTGGAGGAAGCGATCTCATTTTCCCTCATCACGAGATGTCAGCAGCGCAGAGCCGAAGCATCAACGGTCAGCGATTCGCACGTAGCTATGTGCACGCTGGAATGGTTGGCCTTGACGGAGAGAAGATGAGTAAGTCTCTCGGAAATTTGGTTTTTGTTTCAAAACTCATCAACTCAGGGGTTAATCCTGCAGCCATTCGATGGGCGCTCATGGGACACACATACTCCAGTGATTTGATGTGGAGCGACGCACTCATTGAAGAAGCGGTCATTGACATAGATCGACTTCAATTGAATCTGGCAAGAATGGAAGTTGCACCAACCGATTCCGTTATTCAAGAGGTTATTGAAGCCTTATCGCAAAACTTGGATACTCCTCGAGCTATCGCTGCAATCAAATTTTGGATGGATAAGACCGAATCCGGAGTTACTGGGGGAGTCGCTGGTGAACTCTCTCGCGCCCTGGATACGCTGCTAGGGATTACTCTTTAATTCTCGCTCTGCCTACGCAGAAAACGTTCTAGTTCTCGAGCTATAGATTCTCCTGTTGCTTCCGGCAACTCTGAAGAATCTTTACTCTCTTCCAACGCTTTCACATATTCGGCAACATCTGAATCTTCCTTCGCCATTTCACTTACTTCTTCTTCCCACGAAGCTGACTCTTCAGGAAGGGCACCTTGTGGAAGTGATATTTCTAGAAAATCCTCGAGTGCATTAAGTAGAGCAAGCGTCGCCTTCGGAGATGGTGAGCTAGAAGCATAATGTGGGATCGCTGCCCATAGAGAGATTGCATCAATCCCACGACGCACGCATGCATCCTGGAGAACACCAAGTATCCCGGTCGGTCCTTCGTATTTACTGATCTCAACACCGAGACGACGAGCGATTTCTGGATGAGCACCACTCCCGCTGACAGTAATGGGACGAGTGTGTGGAGTATCGGCAAGCATTGAGCCCAATGTGATGACCATATCCACTTCCAGATCGTCGGCAAGATCGAGAATGTCTGCAGCGAATGTTTTCCACTTCATGGATGGTTCAACTCCACGAACCACAACAAAATCATGGCTTAGTGATGGAGTTCGAAGTCCAAATACTTGCGTACCGGGCCAAGTAAGACTCCTAATACTTGAGTCGTCCACCTCAACCATTGGTCGGTTTACTTGAAAATCGTAGAAATCTTCTGGATCAACATCTGCAACGAGTTCTGGGACAACATCAGTGGATAGGTCAGTCCATGATGCGAGAAGGTGCGAGGCTGCTCCAGTTGCAGCTTCTCCAGCATCGTTCCACCCTGAGAATGCAATCACCATCACAGGTGAGCGCAGGTCAGGAATCTGATGAATCTCCATGACGTACACCTTACGATAACCTCTGCACCATGACGAGCGGTAAGCAGGAACCTTCGATGGCTCACGGCCTGCTCCGTCAGGCCCTTTCTACTCGAACGGTAATTGCTGATGGAGCGATGGGGACAATGCTCCAAGCTGCCGATCCATCTCTCGAAGATTTTCAAAATTACGAGGGTTGTAATGAGATTCTTAACGTCACTCGCCCAGACTTGGTTCGCTCCGTCCATGACGCCTATCTCGCGGTTGGTGTTGATGCCATCGAGACAAATACATTTGGAGCGAACTGGGCAAATCTTGCTGAGTACGGAATTGAAGATCGCATCTATGAACTTGCTTTTGCGGGTGGAAAGATTGCACGTGAGGCAGCCGATGCATTTAGTACTGCAGATAAACCGCGTTTTGTATTAGGTTCGTTGGGACCAGGAACAAAGTTACCTAGCCTTGGCCACACCACATATTCACACCTGCGAGATGCCTATTACACAGCATCAAAGGGACTCGTGGATTCGGGTTCTGATGCGCTCTTGATTGAGACAACTCAAGATCTTCTGCAAGCAAAGGCGGCTGTCAACGGAGCCCGTAAAGCGATTACTGAATCCGGGCGAGATATCATTCTGATTGCACAAGTAACTGTCGAAACAACTGGGACGATGTTGCTTGGTTCTGAAATTGGAGCTGCGCTCAACGCTTTAGAACCATTAGAGATTGATCTCATTGGACTTAACTGCGCAACCGGACCAGCCGAAATGTCTGAGCACCTTCGATACCTGTCTAAGAATGCAACGTGCGCAATCTCGGTAATGCCTAATGCTGGTCTTCCAATTCTGGGCGCAAAGGGTGCTGAATACCCACTTGGTCCTGAAGAGTTGGCAACCGCTCTTGAAACTTTCGTCAATGATTATGGAATCTCACTTATCGGAGGTTGCTGCGGAACAACGCCAGCTCATCTTGCTGCTGTCGTAGGACGACTCGATCGACACTCAGTCAAGAGCCGAGTGCCCGAACTCGATCCCGGCGCTTCTTCGCTCTACCAATACGTTCCATTTAGACAAGATAAGACATACCTTGCAATCGGAGAACGTACCAATGCCAACGGTTCACGTGCATTCAGAGACGCACTTGTTGCCGAAGATTGGGCAACCTGCGTTGAGATCGCTCGAGATCAAATTCGCGACGGTGCACATATGCTCGATCTCTCAGTGGATTATGTTGGCCGCGACGGTGCACGCGACATGTTTGAAATCGCTTCCCGTTTTGCAACTGCGTCAACTCTTCCAATCGTTCTTGACTCAACAGAACCGGCTGTCTTAAGGGCAGGACTTGAAGCGCTTGGGGGTCGATGCGTTATCAACTCCGTTAACTACGAAGATGGTGATGGACCGACTTCTCGCTTTGCGCGCATCATGCCTTTGGTACAAGAGCATGGAGCTTCAGTTGTCGCTCTCACAATCGATGAAGAAGGACAGGCGCGAACTGCTGATTGGAAGCTTCGCGTCGCTCGTCGTCTCATTGAAGATTTGACTCAAAACTGGAGCATGAATGTGGGGGATATCTTAATCGATACTTTGACATTCCCTATTGCAACCGGACAAGAAGAAACACGTCGCGATGGAATTGAAACAATTAGCGCTATCAAAACTCTGAAGACCGAGTATCCAGGTGTACAGACAACTCTGGGAGTCAGTAACGTGTCTTTCGGACTCAATCCAGCCGCTCGAGTTGTCTTAAACTCAGTATTTCTTCACGAATGTGTTGAGGCAGGGCTTGATTCCGCAATCGTTCATCCTTCCAAGATCATGCCAATGGCACGTATCGAAGCTCGCCAGAAGGAAGTTGCGCTCGATCTTATTTATGATCGACGAACCTATGACGGTGATGTCTGCACCTACGACCCATTACAAGAGTTTCTCCAGTTATTCGAAGGTGTAGAGCTAGCTGCATCGCGAAATATACGCGCCTCTGAACTTGCAGCCCTTCCTTTACGTGATCGACTTGAGCGTCGCATTATCGATGGAGAAAAAGTTGGCCTTAATGAAGATCTCGATACCGCCATGTCTGAAGGCATTGCACCTCTGGCCATCATCAATGACCATTTGCTCGAAGGCATGAAGGTTGTGGGAGAGCTCTTTGGTAAGGGCGAGATGCAGCTCCCATTCGTTCTACAGAGCGCTGAAGTCATGAAGTCGGCGGTTGCCTATCTCGAACCTCACATGGAGAAGACAAGTGATGCAGGGCGAGGGCGTATGTTGCTTGCAACTGTTAAGGGGGATGTTCACGATATTGGTAAAAACCTTGTGGATATCATCCTTTCGAATAATGGGTATCAGGTTGTTAACATCGGAATTAAGCAGACCATCAACCAGATCATCGACGCAGCTCTAGAAAATGAAGTCGATGCAATTGGTATGTCTGGACTTCTCGTCAAGTCAACGGTCATCATGAAGGAGAATCTTGAAGAGATAACATCGCGAGGCCTTTCAGATAGGTGGCCGGTTGTTCTTGGTGGTGCAGCGCTTACTCGAGCATATGTCGAACAAGATCTTGCCTCCGCCTTCCCTGGTGAAGTTCGCTACGCCCGTGATGCGTTTGAAGGTTTACGTCTCATGGATGCCATCATGGCTGTTAAGCGCGGTGATGAAGGAGCCGAACTACCTGCGCTGCGCGAGCGTAAAGTGAAGGCCGTAGCTCGCAAGTTAGAAGATCGACCAATCGATACCGTGCGAAGTGATGTTGCTGCCGATATCGATATTCCTAAGGCGCCATTCTTCGGTTCACGAATTGTTAAAGGAATTCCTCTCGCAGATTACGTCGGAATGCTCGATGAACGAGCGCTCTTTATGGGCCAGTGGGGCCTGAAGGGTGCTCGCGGAGAGTTCGAAACGATGGCCGAGACAGAAGGAAGACCGCGTCTTCGCAAATTACTCAACGAAGTTCAATCCAATGGTTGGCTTGAAGCGGCTGTTGTATATGGATATTTCCCATGTGTATCAGAAGGAAATGATTTGATTATCCTTCACCATGAAGGACCTGATGCAGGTAAGGAACGTGTTCGCTTCTCATTCCCTCGTCAATCGCGCGATCGCAGATTATGTCTGGCAGATTTCTTCGCATCTAAGGAATCAGGCAAGACAGATGTCGTTGCATTCCACGTAGTGACTATGGGAAATACTGTGAGCAAGGCAGCTAACGAACTCTTCGCAGCAGATGCCTACCGCGATTATCTAGAACTACACGGTCTATCAGTTCAACTTACTGAAGCGCTGGCTGAACATTGGCACGCTCGCATCCGAGAAGAGATGGCAGTTCGTGGCGAAGATTCACCCGATTTGCAGGGAATTTTGGATCAGGGGTACCGCGGTTCACGCTACTCATTCGGATATCCCGCATGTCCAGATATCGAACAGCAGACCCAACTCTGTGAACTTCTAGAACCAGGGCGTATTGGGGTAGAACTTTCAGAAGAGTTCCAACTGCACCCAGAGCAATCAACTTCGGCGATCATCGTTCATCATCCAGAAGCGAAGTACTTCAACGCAAATTAATAACCCGCAGCTTAATTGTGGGCGGGGCAGATTGCTTTAAAGAAACACCAATCGCATAGTCGTGATTTCTTTGTTGGGAAGTGGTTTGTTTCAAGGGCCGTCAGAATCTCATCACCGATATTCTTAAGAATCTTTTCGGTTGACTTCAACTGTGCTTCAGTCGGCTCGCTCTTGACTACTCGTGAGTCTCCGAGATAGATGAGCTGAAGAAGCTTCGGTAATACGCCTTCATTCTGCCAATAGAGAAGTGCGTATACGCGTAGTTGGAATAAGGCCTTCTCTTCCCAACCGGGCTTTGGAGATTTCCCTGTCTTGTAATCGACGATACGTACCTCACCTGTGGGTGCGACATCGAGCCGATCTACATAGCCATGAAGGTAAATCTCTTCAGAGATATCTCGCTCAAGGTGAAGTTCGCGATAAGTGGATTCGAAGGTGGCAGGCTTTTCAAGTGAGAAGTAATTTGTCAGGAGCGATTGCGCTCGATCGAACCATTCTTTCTCATCGAGCACCAACGAGGCGAGTTCCGGTTTGCCATCTAACTGCTCACGCCACTTCTGAGGTAGAAGCTCGAGGTCGGATTCAAAGGTGCGAGAAACAGCGGGCAACTCAAAGAGATCTTCTAAAACCGCATGAATCAATTTCCCGCGTTCGGCATCGATACTTGGAGGTTCAGGTAATTGATCGACGGCGCGATATTTGTAGAGCTGCGGACAATTAGTGAAATCGTTCATACGGCTAGGGGAGAGGCGTAACGGTTCCATCACACGGACGATACAGCGAGGTACCGGCAGTCGGGTGACTTTCACCTAAGATGCGCATGTGTCTAAACAAGGGTATTTCCAAGCCGGCGATCGCATCCAACTCACCGATCCAAAGGGAAAGCTTTATAGCTTCACTATTACACCGGGAAAAGAGTGGCACACCCACAAGGGTTGGATCACTCACGACGATTTGATTGGTCTGCCCGAAGGTTCAGTAGTAAGCACAACTGCTGGATTGAAATTCACCGCCTTCATACCTCTTCTTGCTGATTACGTTCTTTCGATGCCACGCGGTGCAACCATTGTCTATCCAAAAGATGCGGCGATGATTGTGGGTGTTGCCGATATTTATCCAGGAGCACGCGTTCTTGAGGCCGGAGTAGGAAGTGGCGCTCTCACTCTTTCATTGTTGCGCGCTGTGGGGCCAGAAGGATTCGTTCACTCCGTCGAACGTCGTCAAGACTTTGCCGATAACGCGACTGCAAATATCACTGACTACTTTGGCCAAAAGCCTACCAATTGGTCACTCGAGGTTGGTTCGGTGCAAGAGAAAGAATTCACTCACGAATTTGATCGAGTTATCTTGGACATGCTCGCCCCTTGGGAATGCGTTGAAATGGCGGCAAAGGTTCTCCGTCCTGGTGGCGTCTTTCTTGCATATGTAGCGACTACAACACAGCTATCGGCGACTGCTGAAGCAATCAAAGAAGATGGTCACTTCACTGAACCAGAAAGTTCAGAGACCATTGTCCGTGGTTGGCATCACGAAGGCTTAGCGGTACGCCCACAACAACGAATGATTGGCCATACCGGTTTCCTTATTCAAAGCCGTCGTATGGCTCCGGGCGTCGATGTTCTTCCACGACGCAGACGCCCAGCAAAGGGTGCATACGGTGTCGCGGAAGAGTGAACGACTGATCAATCTCACGATTGCGCTCTTGGCAACGAAGAGATTTATCACCAAGTCTGAGATTTTTAGAACAGTTGAAGGCTATGAAGGAAGTGCTGAATCTAAAGAGCGCATGTTTGAAAGAGATAAGGATGATCTACGTTCTCTCGGTATCGAGATTGAGGTCGGTTCCTTCGATCCGCTCTTTAACGATGAAGCTGGTTATCGAATCAAACAGGAGAGATACCAACTTGATTTAGGCGATATAACTCCGCTTGAGATTTCCCTTCTCTCTCTAGCGGCTCAAGCGTGGCAAGGAGCTTCACTTGATGATGCTGCGCAGCGCGTATTAGTTAAATTGAGTTCGCTAGGTATTGCCGTCGATGACCAGAGTTTGCCTGATGCTGTTCCTTTTTTCTCACAGAGTGACATAGACCTACCGATGATTACTCGCGCTATTGCAGAACATCAGGTCCTCGAATTCACTTACCGCAGCCATGACCTATCTGAAGAAGTAAGGCAAATTGTTCCCATTGGCCTTTCAAGCCGGTCTGGCTTCTGGTATTTCATTGGTGTAGA
>JACCDQ011579722.1_pt1 | contig 11996 bp, 9 predicted proteins | sample 7446031 | NCBI WGS metagenome assembly JACCDQ01 (sample SAMN15323442, study PRJNA562643) | freshwater metagenome | isolation source: river surface water | place: USA:Blue River Watershed | collected 2017-08-17
AGTGCTTTTTAGATTGTGTTTCGTTTTTAAGCATATCCGAAGAACCATGAAAAGTCATTTGTGTTTCAAAAAAACGTTTTTTTTCTGTTTTTTCCTCTTAAATTAACAAAAATCAGAATTAGAAATGGTTTATTTGTACTTAGAAAGAGGCAAAGATTCTGTAACTTTGACCAGTCCAAAAGAAACACAATTAACTCAATATCATCCCTCAGCTTAATTTCATTCAAAGACATGAAACAACTGTTAACCATTTTATTTACATTTTGTGTACTCATTAGTTGTAAAAAAGCCAACGACGGTTCTTGGAAAAAGGCCGCCGAAAACCCTGAGTTTTACGCCATACACAACTACAAGTAACCGAGTCTATTATCCATGATATTTTTGCTCCACCAGTTTCTAGCCGTATTTACATGTATTCGGCGTTGGCAGCTTATGAAGCACTGATTCCAGGCAATCCTGCTTACCAATCGATGGTAGGACAATTAAACGGCTTTACCAAAGTGGCTAAACCAGAAGCAGGAAAAGAATATTGCTACGCATTGGCGGCTACAAAAGCATATTTGACCATCGGAAAGAACCTTACTTTTGCACAAGAGGTTTATGAGCCTTTTGAAAAAAAGCTATGGGAAGACTACAAAGCAACGGGAATGCCTGATGACGTATTTGAACGCTCTATCGCTTTTGGTGATTCAGTGGCAGCCTCTATCATGGCTTATTCGAAAAAAGACAACTATAAGCAAACTCGTGGACTTCGTCACACCGTAACGCAGGAAAAGGGAACGTGGGTACCAACTCCACCCGCTTATATGGATGCTGCTGAACCCAACTGGCGTAAAATCAGACCTGTAACGTTAGATACCTGCTCTCAGTTTAAGCCTGTCGCTCCGTTCAAGTACGATATGACCAAGGGAAGTCCATACTACAACATGGTCATGCACGCCTATAACACTATCAATAATCTAACACAGGAACAACGAGATATTGCAAACTTCTGGGACTGTAACCCTTTCAAGATGAATATTACAGGACATGCAATGTTTGCCACGAAAAAAATGTCTCCAGGTGGACACTGGATGAGTATCATTACCCTTGTTAGCCGTCAAGAAAAAGCAGATATTTACAAAACTGCAGAGGCGTATTTAATGACTTCTATGGCTATCTTTGATGGCTTTATTTCGTGTTGGGATGAAAAATACCGCTCAGTGAAAATTCGTCCCGAATCCGTTATTAACGAATCTGTAGATAAAAACTGGCAACCCGTACTACAAACGCCTCCTTTCCCTGAATATACCTCAGGGCACTCGGTTATTTCAGGGGCAGCTTCGGTAGCCTTAACAAAGGTATTGGGCGATAACATTGCATTCCCAGATTCATCAGAAGTACCTTACGGGTTACCTGTTCGTAAATTTACCTCATTCTATCATGCTGCTGACGAAGCATCAATCAGTCGCTTATACGGTGGTATTCACTTCTTACCTGCACTCGATGAGGGCTTAAAGCAAGGAAAACAAGTAGGTAATTGGATTGTAAGTACCATCAAAACAAAAAAATAATTCAGCGGCTTCCTGAATGCTTTTGAGCCATTTAATGCTTGAATAGCTTCAAAAAATAGTTAAATTTGTACGCTAATCCAACGAAGAGGCAATCAACATTGCCTCTTCGTTTTTTTATATGGTTATTGGTACAACCCACTCATAATTTTCATTTTAACGATGCCCATTCCACAAGCATTACTAGACTCTTTGCAAGATACCACAGGCTTTACACAAGAAAGCTTTTTATCCGTACATAACCAAGCCAGTCCGCCTACTTCGATTCGCTTAAACCCTTTTAAGCCTAGTCCTGAAGCATGGTATCAAGAAGTTGGAAAAGAACCTGTTCCTTGGTCTGATTATGGCACTTATTTACCCGAACGCCCCGTCTTTACCTTCGACCCGTTGTTTCATGCTGGCACGTATTATGTCCAAGAAGCAAGCTCAATGTTTATTGAGTATGTCCTTCGAAATACTGTAAAGTTGAATCAGGATCTTAAAGTGTTGGATTTATGTGCTGCCCCTGGTGGAAAAAGTACCTTGATTGCTAGTTTACTTACGCCTGATTCTATTCTCTTGAGTAATGAGGTAATCCGAAGTAGAGCGAATATATTGGTAGATAACCTGACCAAATGGGGATGCCTTAATACCTACGTTTGTAACAATGACCCCAAGGATATTGGACAACGATTAGCAGGCTATTTTGACGTATTGGTGGTAGATGCACCTTGTTCGGGCTCAGGCTTATTCAGAAAAGACCCAGAAGCAACCGAAGAATGGTCTCCAGAAAACGTAACACTCTGCTATCAGCGTCAACAACGCATCTTGGCAGATGCTTGGGATTGCCTAAAAGAAGATGGAATCCTAATCTATTCAACTTGCTCGTACTCACAAAGTGAAAACGAAGACATCTGCGACTGGATTTGCACAGAATTAGATGTAAAAAACTGCGTACTACCCAACGAAGAAATCCTTAAAGCATGGGGAATCGTCCCTACGCAATCGTCACAACATCAAGCGACAGGATACCGTTTTTACCCAGATAAAGTAAAGGGAGAAGGGTTCTTTATTGCCGCTTTTAAGAAAACAAAAAATGAATACTTAGCTGTAAAAACGCCTCGTATAAAACCACAACCCAATAAAAATCGTCGTACTGAGACAGCGATTTTCACCAAGTGGGTCAAGAATCTCGAACAGTATGCTTGGTTTCTGAAAAATGATGATTACTACTTGTTCAATCCCAAACATGAAAATGACATCAAATTATTTCAGTTAAACTTATACCTCCGTAAAGCAGGTGTTCGCCTAGGACAAATTGCTGGTAACGACCTTGTTCCAGACCATGAATTAGCGATGAGTCCGTTGTTACAAACAACGATACACAGACACGAACTTACCAAAGAGCAAGCAATCAGTTATCTACGAAGAGATGATTTAGTTTTAGATAATCCTACAAAAGGTTGGTCTCTGATGACCTACGAAGGGCATCCACTAGGCTGGGCAAAGGTGCTTCCGACCCGAGTAAACAATTATTACCCGAAAGAATTACGCATTTTAAAACAAGTAATTTAATCCAATAAAAAACTAAAAATCAATCAATTACCCCTATAAAAAGTATTTCAAAGATGAAAAATTTGTAAAAAGACTATTATCCTTGGAATAAAAAAAAGAGTATGTGAATAAACTGTAACTATTTTTTCTATTTTTGTAGCAAAATTGAATCTGTCTGTTTAGCGGTGTTTCAATAAATCTTCAACTGAAACACTGGTTTTTAAGAGTTTAGTAATCAATGAAAATAGGGGTCTATCCTCTTTGGAGTGATGGATAGCCGAACAATGAACGCATGACTAACGAAGAAGTACAAATCGAGCAAAACGAACTCGAAACAAATCAACCAGAGGTAAATCCTCAACCTATCGAAGCAACTCCAGAAATCGCAGCAGAAACGCCTGCGACTACCGAAGCCAATTCTGAAGAAGTTGTAAGCCAACACGCTGAAATAGAAGCTATCGCAGCAGAAGCAACGCAGTTGACTGACGGACAAGAAGTGGCTGAACAAGTAGTAGATTATTCTGGTTTTGGAAAGGCAGAGTTTGTCTTGACATTAGAAAAACTTCTTGCTGAAGTTCAAGCAAGTCCTTCGGTGGCTAGCTTCCGTAAATCAGAAGATACCTTAAAAGAAGTTCGTCCTCTTTTCGAGCAAATTAAATCAACGGAAAAAGCAGAAGCTCTCGCTAAGTTCAAAGAAGCAAATGAGGGTTCTGAAGAAGGTTTTGATTACAAATTTGATAGCCAAGTAGAAGCTTTTGACAAGTTATTCAAAACACTAAAAGACGAACGTTCAAAGTATTTCTTAAGCATTGAAAAAGAACGTGACAAAAACTTCGATAAGAAAACCGAACTTTTGAATCGTTTACGTGCTATCGTTGAAGGAAAAGATAACTCAGATCCCGCACATATCAAGGCAGGTTTTGCAGAGTTCAAAAAAATCCAAGACGAATGGAAAGAAGCTGGTAACATCAACTCTCCGCACAACAATACGCTATGGCAAACGTTCCATGCCTTGGTGGACCGCTTTTACAGCAATCGTAGTATCTATTTTGAGTTACTTGAACTTGACCGCAAGCGTAACTTACAACAAAAAATAGACCTTTGTACTAAAATTGAAAAAATCGCAGAAACAGCTAAAGCAGAAGTCGTAACAGGTAAAATGTTGGACGAAGCTGTAGCTATTTTTGAAGAATATAAGCACATCGGCCCAGCTCCTAAAGAAGAAAATGAGCTAGTTTGGCAACGTGTAAAAGAAGCCCTAGACGTAATTTATGGAAAACGTCGTGAGCAAATTGAAATCCAAAAGACGGAAACAGAACAGGTTTTCAATTTGAAAAACTCAATCGCTGAATTGGTTGAGCCTTTTGCAAGCTTCCAATCGCAATCAATTACCGAATGGAATGAGCGTACAAAAGCCCTATTGGCTCTTCAAGACCAATGGAACAATGTGAAAGGGTTCATGCCTAGAGAAAAAGGTAAAACGCTTAGCGATAAGTTCTGGGCTGATATTAAAACGTTCTTCCGTAATAAAGGCGAATTCTTCCGTCAGTTAGAAGCGAAACGTGAAGAAAATCTTCAAGCTAAAAATGCGTTAATTGAACAAGTTCAAGCATTGGTAAGTGGTGAAGATGACTCACAAGAAGCAACAAATACGGTAATTCGTTTACAAAAAGAATTCCGTGAAATCGGACACGTTCCAGAAAAAGATAAAGATAGTATTTACGAACGTTTTAAAAAGGCCTGCGATAGCTTCTTTGATGCAAAACGTGCTAAAAATCAACACGTTGAAAAAGAGTTTGAAGCTAATTTAGCGAAGAAAGTTGCTCTTTGTGACCAAATCGAAAAAGAAGCTAATGAAGGTTCTGAAACATCAAAATTAGCAGAGTTTAAAGCTCAATGGAATGCCATTGGTTTCGTTCCTAAGAAAGACATGCAAAGCATTAACAAGCGCTACATTGCGGTTGTTAATAAGTATGTAAGCTCAATGGGTAAACTTTCAGGTCAAGAGAAAGAGCAATTAGCACTTCAAACAGAAGTAGATATGTTGAAAGCTCGTGGAGACTTCTCTCCAAAAGACTTGGGACGTAAGGAAAACGATATTCGTCGTAAAATGCAACAAGTTGAAAACGACATCGCAACCCTAAGCAATAACTTAGAGTTCTTCTCGAAATCTAAAAATGCAGGTCAGTTACGTTTAGACGTTGAAGCTAAAATCAAGAAAGCAGAAGCAGAATTAACGCACTACAAACAACAATTGAAAGTGTTACGTGAGGTGTAAGTCGTGATGCAAAATTGTGAATTTTAAATTTTGGATTTAATACACTAGGTGTTAATCCTTTACAACAAAAATAAAATATCAGCTAATTTTGCACGATTACTTAATTCCAAACAAATTCTGGATTAAAATACAAAAAAGTCGTTTAAGAGAACTCTTAAACGACTTTTTTTATGAGGTCTGCGGATTTTAACTCGCAGTATTTCGGGTTTACGGATTAAAATCAGCCTGTGACTAAAGTCATAGGCTAAATGAAAATAAACCTAGTAACTCGTCTCATCTAACTGAACTTTTCCTCTAAATGTCCAAAAAACAAAACTCGTATAAGCTGCTACTAACGGAACTCCCACGATGGCAAAGCCTAGCATAATACCAAGGGATTTGTCACTGGATGAGCCATTAAAAACCGTAATGTTCATACTTGGGTCAATCGTCGAAAGCACAATATTCGGATATAAACCAACAGCGACTAACAGCATCAAGATGGCAGTAACCCCTGCCGAAGACAAAAATGCACTGCGGTATCGTCTTCTGGTAATACTACGAGTAATGTTAGCAACACCCAGCATGGCAATTAATGGCACGGCAAACATATAAGGAGTTTCTTTGTAACGACTGACCATGTGAGGAACAAAAAGAAGCGTTACAAGCGTCGTTAAAGCAAACATCAAAACGAAAAATATGGTGGTATTTTTCACTAAAATCGTTAATTTGGCATATAAACGATTCTCCGTTTTCATGACTAAATAAATCGCTCCGTGCATCATAAATAAGGCAAGTGTTGTCACCGCAATAAGGATGGCATACGGATTAAAAAAGTCAAGTAATGTGCCTCTGTACTCATAATTTTTATCAATCGGTAACCCTTGAATAATATTACCTAATACTAAGCCCAATGATAAAGCAATTAATGTACTAGACACACAATAAGCAATATCCCACATTTTTCGCCACCAAAGCATTGCTTCTTTTGACCGAAACTCAATACTAATCGCTCTAAAAATTAGCATGACCAAAAAGAGCATAAATAACTCATAGAAAGCCGAAAATACCGTAGCATAGACCACAGGAAAGCCTGCAAACAAAGCTCCGCCACCAATCACTAACCATACTTCGTTACCATCCCAAACAGGTCCAATGGCATTCAGAGCGATACGACGGCTCTCTTCTTTCTTAAAAAATAAATGTAAAGCTCCAGCTCCTAAGTCAAAGCCATCTAAAATGGCATACCCACTAAAAACAGCACCCACCACTAAGAACCACCAAGTAGAAAGCGATAAAGTCATTATTTTTTCCATCTTATTATTTCGTTTTGATTAGCCTTGTCTCATAAACAAGATTCGTTATTTTGTGAATTAGTCCAATAAAGGATTCTCTCTTTTTGAAAATGCTTCTTCTTCTTCCTCCTCATAATGTCCTTCGGGGCCATGTTTGATTTTCTTATTGAGCAAATACAAAAACAAGCAAAACAACAACACGTAAACAAACGTAAATAATATCAACGAAAACCAAATTTGTTCTTCCCTTAACGCACTTGATAAAGCGTGAGAAGTTCTCAACAAACCATAAACCACCCACGGCTGACGTCCTACTTCGGCCGAATACCAACCCACTTGATTGGCAATTTGAGGCAATAAGACCGCCCAAGCAAAGAGTTGTAATAACCACTTCTGTTCAAATAATTTACCCTTCCACCAAAGGAATGAGGCTAAAAGTGTAAGCCCAATTAAACTCATGCCAATAGCTACCATGATGTGGTAAGTCTGAAAAACAAAGTTCACTGCATGAGGGCGATTCTCTTCCTTAAAGGCACGAAGTCCAATTACAGGTTTTTGAATATCTTGGTATAATAAAAAAGATAATCCTTTTGGAATTTTTAAGCCTGTCACCGTTTCCGTTTTCACATCGACCCAACCCATAATGTACATATCCGCTACTTCCGAAGCAGGAAAATGACCTTCAAAGGCTGCTAACTTTGCAGGTTGGTTTTTAGCAACTCCATCTGCTGAACGATGCCCTGTAAATAATTGCATTAACGAAGCCGCTGTAGCCACCACCAAAGCGATTTTGAAACCTGCTCGAGCAATTTCAACATGTTTATTTCGGATTAAATAATAGGCATTCACACTCAATACTAAGAATGAACCTGCTAAGAATGAACCAATTAGCACATGCGAAAGACGGTCAACACTAGAAGGGTTAAAAACCATTGCCCAAAAGTCCGTAATTACTGCACGAGCTTTTAGCCCCTCTCCTTCTATTTTAAATCCTGCTGGAGTCTGTTGCCAAGAATTAGCAACCACAATCCAAATAGCGGAGAACATCGACCCCAAAGCCACCATCAATGTAGCGAAGAAGTGAACCCGACTACTTACTCGATTCCATCCAAATAGAAGGATTCCTAAGAAACCCGATTCTAAAGCAAAAGCAAAAATTCCTTCGGCCGCTAGAGCACTCCCAAACACATCACCAACATAGCGAGAATAAACGGCCCAATTCGTACCAAACTCAAATTCCATGACAATACCCGTTGCCACACCAATACCAAAAATAAGGGCGAAAATTTTAATCCAAAAACGAGTCATTTGCTCGTAAATTGGCAAACCAGTGCGGAGATACATACCTTCCATAATCACTAACACAACTCCTAAACCAATACTCAAAGGTGGATAGATGTAATGAAAAGCAACCGTGAAGGCAAACTGAATGCGAGATAAAAATTCTGTATTCATATTTTAACAAGGGTTTTGTTTCACTAAAACAAAATAAGCTTAGTGCTTTGTAAGTAGTATCATCAATACTCTTTATTTAGAGAATAATTCCACAGGTATCAAGATAAACAATCAACACTTATCACAACACCTGTATGATAAAAATCCAGTATTTACGAATCATTTATATAGTTCTTATTAGAAAAATACAATCGTATCTACTGATTTTATGCCCCTAAACTAACAAATAAATCCTGTCCAACTATGCTGAACAGGATTTAAAAATCAGATAAACCCAAAAAAATTATTAAAGTCAAACAAAACCCTTAAAAAGTACTTTCTAGCCTTATTTAGCCCTATAATTAAGCAGGAAAAGTGTTCGCATAATAACCTACAAAACGCCACAATTCTAAGATTTCTTCTCCCAGAATTGGATATGGAGCATAGAGCTCATTCGTAGAACGGAGAATAAGTACATTTTTTTTAGCTAAATAATTATGTACCTCCTTTAACACCACCCCTTCGTCTTTAGTAACCACCACACAGATAGTTCCGTCTTTTACTTTTTCCCAGTTATCGATATATTCAGCAAAGACCAGTGAGCCCTCCTTCAAAGGTGGCATTGAATCTCCTTGAACTGCAAAAACTCGATATTTTCTTTGTTTCGATAGAAAAGGTACATGAAAAGTGGGCAACTGACTCACATAATCCAAATCAGCAAAGCCTTGTGTATAACCAGCCACAGCTTTCACCGAAACCAATTCGATGTTATCTTCATTTTCAGCATTCACCGTAGTTGCCAATATTCTCAAGCGATCTTTGGGTAGGGGTAATGATGGTTGTGGTTTAGCAAGATCCTTCGTTAGTAAATCGTCAACACTTACTTTGAAATAAGTAGCCAGTCGGAGTAAATCTGCATACCGAGGTTCTGCTCTACCACTCTCATACGAACTCAATGTTGATTTTTTAATATCGAGTTCATCAGCCATTTTCTCCTGAGAAACCTTACCTTCTAGGCTTTTGCGTAAAAATTGTAGATTTTGACTAAAAAAAGTATCCATAAATTTGCGATTATTTCCTCAATTAGACTATATTTGTTATACAAAATGATAATAAAGACCTTCTACAAAGATAAAAAAAATACCCAAATAGTCAAATAATACACTTTTTTTAGACAAAAATTTCTATATCATTGTCCAAGCCCTAAAAAAGTAGGATTAAGTCATTTAGACAACTTTTTTTAACAAGAGCGTTTTTATTCAGTGAAAACTAAAAAAACAACAATAGAGCAAGCCATGAAAACGAACACAAGATCATTCTCGTCTTATGACCTTACTAAAGCCATTTCTAGAGCCGTACGCTTTATGGACATCAACCACTGCGAACTTATCGAAGACACCGTAGAAGTATTACCTCAAAATAAAGGGTATATTGTAACAGTGAGGTATCGGATGGGGTGAGAAATTAAACCTCCATCTCCAACAAGGCATAACTCAATGCTTTCCCATGCGTGTCCATCGCTAGAGAAGTCGTTACTCCACTTAAAAGAGCATTATGACATACAAATAAAAGGGATGCTATATTGGGCATCTCGTAACGAATAATCTCGCCAGAAACAATGTCTTGCAAATGAGCTTTTACTTTATCTACGGTTAATTCTTGACAAAGCATTTCGTAATCGGCTTCGTCGTAGGGTATCACCGAAAGGGTAGAAATATTCCCCTTATCTCCTGCTCTGCTATGGGCTATGTCGTATAATTTCATGATTCAAAAAGGGTTGTTTGAGCAATTATGGATGTTCTATTCATTAATACGGAAATAATACCGACGATTTCGGTTACGTATTTCTTTACTCCTCCACCTCCTGCGGGGCCGTTTGTATAAAGGGCTTCTACTTCTTCCCCAACCAAGGCAGCGTCTTCTGCGGAGTTGGCTTTTCCTGCAATCCTCAACCGCACTTCGTAAGGGATAACGGTGCTTTCAAAATTGGTTCTATGTACAGAATTTACACCTACGTAATCAACTCGCAATTCGTTCATACGGTTTTGCAAACGTTCTTGCATAATATCTCCTGCTAGTTGAGCTCGTTCTAAAGCGTGTTGTCCTGCATAGGAGATTTCTCCTTCACCTAAATAAAAGGCTTTGTAACCCACACTTACTTTATACGTTTCTGGCTTTGGATTCCCTCCTCCTCCTGATACAACAACCTGATTTTTAGCGATTTCTTTTAGCTGAACCGTCGTAAAGTCAGCAATCACATCGGGGGTATAATAAGCCGAAGGATTGATGACTTCGTATAATAATTGCTCTTTTACCGTTTGTAAATTAATAAGTCCACCCGTTCCTTCTACTTTACTAATCACGGCTGTTCCATCGGCAAAAACGTCAGCAAAAGGATGACCTAAATTGGCCATATCAGGCACAGGTTTTTTAATAGGGTCAGAAAAATAACCGCCTGCTATCTGACCAGCACATTCTAATAAATGTCCTATGACGGTTCCTTTTCCTAGTAAATCATAATCCGTCGCTTTCCAACCAAATGCGTGCATCATCGGAGCTAAAAATAAGGATGGGTCAGCCACTCTTCCTGTGATAATCACATCGGGATTAAGCGATAAGGCTTCCAAAATTCCCTCTACACCAATATAAGCATTGGCAGAGATTAATTCTCCTGAAGCATTTAGGGGTTGTCTGGTTTCCATCGCTAACGAAGTAGGGTCTAGTTGCTCAAAAACGTCGTCTCCTGTTACAGCAACTACTCGTAAAGACAAGCCTAAATTACGGGCAATTTCAACTACTTTCCTTGCTGCTGCTAAAGGATTAGCTGCTCCCATATTCGTAATAAGTCGAATTTTATTCGCAACAATTAAGGGTAATAGTGGCGTTAAACGTCGCTCTAACAAAGGATCATAGCCTTTTTCTGGATTTTCTAATTTACGTTTTTGAGCCAAGCCAATCGTTCGTTCAGCAAGGCACTCAAGTACTAAATAATCTAAATTGCCTTTTTCAGCCAAGAGTATCGCAGGTTCGATACGGTCTCCCGAAAAACCTGCCCCACATCCAATTCGTATTTTTTTAGGTTGCATTCGTCTAGCTATTAAAACGTTAAATAATCGTTAAAAAAGGGTAATAAATCATTCAGAATACGTCCGTCTTCCGTCCAAAGTTTATTCCCATGATCGCCGATATATTCTTCGGCGTAATGGTTAATTCCTAAGTTTTCTAATTTCTGACTAAACATCCCAATTTGTATGGGAAAACGAGCCGCATCATTTCGCCCCCAATCTACTTTAATGGCAGTCAATTTTCGGAGATTATCGGCATAACGTTCAACCATGTAAATGGGCATATTTTCTTGCCATTTATTCAAAACCTCCTGATTAATATGCAGCTTTTCGCCTTCGTAGCTAAATGGAAAATCGCAATAAAAAGGCGGTTTCTGAGCATTAGGCGACCAAGCTCTCCCAACTGCCACCAATACTTTAGGGTAATAGCTTGCTTTTAGTTGCTCTTTAGTGGTGATGTTACCAAGCTCTTTATAAGCAGGACTATTTGCTCCAAATTCTTTAACAAATGCCATTAACCCCGGACTTAGGGCGTACAAACTACTAAATACATCAGGAAAAAGCATCGCCGTTTTTATTGCACCATACCCTCCCATCGAATGCCCACACATTCCTCTACTTTCACGACGGGGCAATGTTTTAAAATGGGAATCGATATAACTTACCAACTCTTTTGCCGTAAAGTCAGACCAATTACCTGTCAGAGGGGAGTTACTGTAAAAACTCCCTTCAAACAAGGTGTACTGATTCGCAATCACGAAAATAAATGGACGTATTTTCTTTTTTTGAATTCCTAAATCTAATATTCGCTTCATACTTGGACTGATACTATCGGTTCCCATGAAACCATGCAAATAATATA
>JACCDQ010447213.1_pt1 | contig 11994 bp, 16 predicted proteins | sample 7446031 | NCBI WGS metagenome assembly JACCDQ01 (sample SAMN15323442, study PRJNA562643) | freshwater metagenome | isolation source: river surface water | place: USA:Blue River Watershed | collected 2017-08-17
TATTCGTTGAAGTGCGGTAATACCATCAACGATTTCAAATTCTTCATTGTCTGTCATCCTACGACCTCCCACACCTGGCGTTGATGCGTTTCTTTCGTGCCTTCGCTTTGCGTACAGCCTTTGATGCTTTGTAAGCTGCGTGGACCATCATGTTGTAATACTTCCGGTGAATCACCATGCGTGGTGGTTCAGATGAATACGTTGGCAATGCAGCCACCATGGATTGAAAATCTGTGAGTGTCATCCGTTAAGACCATACTTTCCTATTGCCCAGTCTGGTCGTGCAAGTTCGGTTTCGATGTGATTCGTGCGCTCCCATTGCGTCATCGATTCAATGTGCTTCCGAGCGTTCCATGTCCACGATGGCAAAACGACTCGCTTTTTGAACTCATCCTGCCATTCGTAATTCATGCGGATGTTTGGCTCCAGCCATCGATAAGCAGACGATATCAATCCGGATTCCATCATCTTGATGACCTGATCGCCGCTGTACATACGTGGACTTTGCGGTGGAATGTCTTTCTCGTGCAGCTGCTCCACGAATCTTTTGAGTGCAAACGCATCCTCATGCAGTTCCATCAAACTGCATGTCGTGACAGTGGTGTCCATCCAGTCAATATGGAATAGACCTTTGACATTGAATAGGTGTGTCAGTCTATGCATGTAATCCTTGTATCCACCGATGAAAATCTCCGATGGATGCATTTCAGCTTTTATAGACACTCCACCCTCAAACTCAATGTTCATCGTTTGATATGGAATGTCTTTGTAGACATGACTACTTGGTTTGATGGTTGTGGTCTTATAACGTCGAATGTCATTCGCATCGTAGAAAAGCTCCTCCCCGACACGCTTCAGCGCATCGAGGAGAGTGCCTTCGACGTCAATCATGACACGGCCATTGCTCAGGAGCCATTGCCACTCATCATCAACATAAGGTCTCATGCGTTCGGGTCCTCTTCACCGATAACGAAGTGTGAACCGTTGTGATAACCAGGTATCGGTTTCGCCTGTGGTGCGAGTTTCTTCAACGTCGTGGTCTGTGGCGGTCCTGGCTTGATTTGTGGCCGTGCTTGTGGCTGTTGGCCTATCGCACCATTGCCATCATCATCCTCGTCAGATGCCAGCGACAGGAGCGCACTGAGGCTATAACGTCGACCATACGAGAGTGCTGACCCGAATCCGTGGCTGGTCTGTTGCATCACAGGAACCTGCACGACACCAGCAATCCACTCACCTGAGCTGTGAATCACACGGCTCTCGACGGTGATGCTGGTCGAATGCTCGCCATCGATGGTGTCAAGCACCGACTGCACGACGAACAGACCATGTTTCGCCATCACAGGCCTCACGACCTCCATGATGGCATCAAGCGAAGTGTACTTCGAGCGAAACGCTGGATTCGTCGAATCCTTCACGATTGGTTTGATTTCCGCCTGTGCCTTCACAAGCGCCGGTGCGATTGCACCGATTGTCTCCGACATTGTCATTATCCTAATCCTCCCAAATATAAGCCTGCCCTGCTGAGCGCATTCCTAAACGCTGTCGTCCAGTTGATGTTCCGTCTGTCGATGATGGCGCCAGACTGTGTATAAGACCGCCAAATAGACACGTCATTGACCACGTGTGTAATTGCTTGTGCAATTGCTGGCCATTCGTCCTGGCGTGTTTCGTATGCATGGCGGAGACAGTCAAGCACATGTGCGAGTGCTTCGTACTTCGTGGTGCGAATCGAGCGTGCCCACTCAATCTGTTTCTCTGACCCGCTCAGCGCGACTGGTGTCGGCTGGAGAATCATCTGCGTGACCTTCCACACGCGTTCGATTGCAAGTTTGTTCTCGCAACTAGCGCAGATCTCGAGCGTCGAAGCCATCATGGCCATTTTGTAGCGCAGGTCAGCCTGCGAGAATCCGACCATGATGTGTGCGGTGTGTCCGCACTTCCACTTCAGGTCAATCCGTTCCTGATTCATTGTCCTAATCCTTCCGATGTAGCGTCCAACTACACAAACATCCTAGCACGGGTTGACATAATGTGTCAACGTGTGGAATATTGAGGTCATGATTTACGGACATACACAAGTGGAAATCGCTGAGAAGCTCGGCATCCACAAATCGGCAGTGTGCCGGATGCTCTCCGGTGGACATGCTGTCAGACAGTCGACCATCAAGCGCATCGCTGATGCTATCGGTCGGACTGAATACGAAGTCGCTCAATGGATCCTGTGTAAACGCATGGGACAAACACTCCCCGAATAACAACAATAAGGAATAGGAAAACTCAAATGGACATCAAAGTAACCTGCATCGAATGCAACCGCCCGAACGCTGTGCCTTATGGTCGTGGTCATCGCATCTGCACAATCTGCTCCCAGCGTGAGCTCAAGCGTGAGCGCCGGAAGAAGACACAGCGACGCATCCAGACACTCGGAGGATTCGTCCTGGTCGTGATGGTTACATGGATGGCGTGTGCGATGGCTCACAGCTGGAACACGCCAAACAGCGCAGACCACAAAGCACATCAGGCGATGGCCGCTCGTGACTAAGCGCATCGACACATGGAGCCAATACCGCTCCAGTAGACTCGCCAGTGGTCAAGACCTCCTCCTTCCACAGGAGGAGTTTTTCTTAGGTCGCATGGTGCAGTCAGGGACCGAGCGAGACATCAAGCGTGCGACCGAAGAACTGATGACGTACAACCAGCGCCTGATCTCCATCATCGCGAAACGATTCAAGGGCCGTGGATGCACTCACGAGGACATGATGACCGACGGAATGCTCGGACTACATCACGCCATCCAGCGGTACGACCCGAACAAGGGCTACAGATTCAGCACGTATGCCACGAACTGGATTCGACAGGCCATCGGTCGAGGAGTCGAGAATCGTGGTCGCGAGATTCGACTACCATCACACGTCATCGCGAAGATCACGCACATCCGCATCTCGCGCCAGGCGTACGTCCTGAAACATGGTGAGTCGCCATCGATGCCGGAACTGCTCGAGTGGATACAGTCGCGCATCGATGAGTTTCCGAAGTATCTTCGCCATCAGCTCAAAACTCTCGATGTCCAGTATCTGTCTGACATCACCTCGATGGAGCGTGTGGACATCAAGTCGCTCGATGAACCGAACGCATACGGTCAGAGTTTCAGCGAATACGTGGCCACCGATACTCCTCAGCCTGGTGATGCTCTCGACCGCGAGGCACTCTACGCGCAGCTGTACAAACTGATGGAACATCTGACGGACCGCGAGATGGCGTGCATCCGGCTGCGCTTCGGATTCGATGGTCTCATCGATGGACGCTCGCTCGAGGACGTTGGTCTCCTGGTCGGATATTCACGCGAGCGAATCAGGCAGATACAGTCGCGAGCGCTCGAGAAACTTCGTGGACTGCCTGAAGCGGAGGTGCTTTTCGAGACTTTGGAAGGAATAGAACTTTGACAGAATCAGAACACCAGATCGCGTATTTCAATTGGACGCGCGTCATGGGCGGAAGACATCCACGCCTAGATACAATCTTCGCCATTCCAAACGGTGGATACAGAAGCAAGGCGACTGCCGGTCGACTAAAGTCTGAAGGTCTCAAGGCTGGCGTCTGGGACATCTTTATTCCGGTACAGATGGGTCAACACTGCGGGATGTGGATTGAGATGAAGGCAGGTAAAAACAAACTCACGCCAGGACAAGTTTCCTTCCGTGAGTCTGTTGGTGATGCTTACCTTTGGTTCACTGCTTATTCATGGGAGGAAGCAGTCGAAGCGACATGTAAGTACTTAGGCATCGCCAGTGGCATCAACTAAGAGTATTTCATTGATCTGGTCAGCCAGCTCGATGCTGTGCATCTCACAGACTAAATACCAGATGGATTTTCGTAGGTCGTCTGCTTTATCTTCTCCAGGTTTAGAACCTGCTCGCAGAAGGTATTTGAGAGCATTGCCACGCTTGAAGTCGAGGCCATACGCATCAATTATCTCGATGGGTTGAACGTTGCGAGTGCGGTAATGTGTCGGAACCTGTTTGGACATACAGGATTGTAAGGGGAAATAATGAACCGTGTATCACAGGCCGTGACATTTCTGTCATGGCTATTTGAGCCATATCCAGATGGCTTCGTCGAGATTCGATGCATGAATCAAGGCAAAGTCCAGATGCGATTTTATGAGCTTCCAAGGACGGAAGACGATTGGACTGGACTCGCTGAGGCATGCGTCCAGTGGAGTGATGAGGGAAATGATGTGTACGTCGGCGTACTTCCACGCTGGCGTAAAGGAGGAAGAGACAATGACGTCCATACTGCTGGCGTACTTTGGTGTGACATTGATGACCTTACTGGTCTGGATCAGACTGCAACACTTGATAAGGTCACAGTCGCGGTACGCTCGGGAAAAGGGCTGCACTGCTACCGAAGGCTCAAAGTGGCTGGCATTGGGACTAAGCCAACAGAACAACGCGAGTTCGTGCAGCTGCTTGAACGATGGATGCTCTCACTCTCGAGTGCCGCAGACATCAAGTGCAAGAACCCGTCAAGAATCCTACGAGTTCCTGGAACTCTAAACTGGAAGAATCGCGAACTCCCGAAACTCGTCGAACTCGCGAAGTTCCCCACAGAAGCCTCCAGAATCGTCAAGGAGACACAAACCGCTCATCCATGGGGTGATGAGTGGTCGCGTCTGCTTATCGCTGCCAAAGCGGGAGACCTCCCTAAGCGCGAGCGGGGCAACTGGAATCTGGGTCGATACAAACACGGCGACTACCTGCTGTATTGTTTCAACCATGCCGTGGTTGGTGTGGAACAGATGCGAGTCATGGGCATGGTTGACCATGCTCGAGATGTCAGTGTATTGTTGATGACTGCGCTGGACACGCAGGACTTTTCGGAATAGAGGATTAGATGGAAGAACTTTCACTAGACGATCTCCGGCTCATGGTGGCCGGAGACATGTCGACGCATGCTCGCGTCGTAGCTCACGGTGAGCATCACTGGGACAGATTGTTCCAGCCGCATCCAGCGAGTGGTGGACCATTCGGCGGACGAAACAATGCGCTGGTCACACTGCTCGGATTCCTCCGGGCGAAGCGATTCAGCATTGACCAGGCGAACGTCTTTTCGACATGGTGGTCTGACACTTACTGCGAACCAGCACTCGACCACGAGACCATCCTCGAGACCACTGGTCGCTTCTGGGTTCAATGGGCACAGGGTAATGTCCCGGACGACCTTCCGGGCGGTGAGACCATCGCACCATGGGAGGTGTGGGACTGGACTCGAATGGAAGTCGAGGAAGGCAAACTCGGTGCTCAGTCCTGGCTGATTCCGAACATCCTCTCGACTGGTGGACTTCACTACCTGTCGTCACCTCCGGGCAGTGGAAAAACGTGGGTGATGTGCGATCTCATTCGCGCAGCCGTCTATGGCGATAGGTGGCTGAACGAGTTTGAGATTCCACAGACTAAGGTTTTGTACATCGATGAGGAGATGGGTGTCCAGAAGGTCCTACAACGGCTAAGGAAGCTCGGAATGCGCTCGGCTGAAGGAATGGGCTACCTGAACCGTGTCGGCATCAGATTCGACAATGTGCTCGATGTCGAACGAATCGTGAAACATTGTCAAGCGAACGACATCGGGCTGGTGATGATTGACTCCCTGGTGCGCGTTCATGGTCTGGACGAGAATGACAACAGTCAGATGCGTCGACTCTACGATTCGTTCAAGAAACTCCTGGACGTCGGCATCACTGTGCTCATCGCACACCACAACCGCAAGGGTGGCACCGATGGAACAGTCAAGCACGAAGGTATGCGAGGCGCTGCGGAGATTGTCGCAGCTGCTGACATGGCGTATTCGGTCGAGAAGCAGGCAAACGGGTTGTATCGCATGTACGTCACGAAGGGTCGTCTCATCAGTGACGAGGATGCGATCGATGTGACATTCGAGATCCGCGACGAGGAAGGGCTCACGAAGGTCAGGACGCTCGACGCTGGTGCGCGGTCCGAAGCCATCACACAGGAAGTTCGGGCCAAACTCATCGAGCTCATCAGTGATTCACCAGGCATCTCTCAGGCACGTCTGGCTGAGTTATGTGGTGGTCGAAAATCGGTTGTGGCTGCGACACTTGCGGACCTTGAAGCGAGTCGAATAGTCGCGTTTGACAAGGGTCCGAGGAACGCAAAACTGTACCGTCCGACTGGTCTACTTTAGGCGTTTGACCTGTTCCCGCGACCTGTTCCCGACCTGTTCCGCCCTTAAGGATAAGAAAACGGGAACAGGTCAGGAAAATCCCCCCTTTGGAAACCCCCCTGCGAGCATGTTGGATGTTGCTCGCTTAGGGGTATAAGTCGAAACTGTTCCTGCGTGCCGGGCGCTAACGCTGGCACACGGAACAGCATCGACAGTTTGTTTGACAAGTGGTTCGATGTTTGGTAATGTCAACCGTGACGGTGCTGGGAGAATAACTTACTGGATTGGTGATTGATCCAGCACTGTCATCAACAGAGTGGTCTTATGACCAAAGGAGTATCGAGATATGGGTTTCTTTTCATCTGCATCGTTCAGCGATGGCAGCTCACAGTTTGAAGCAGCACCAGCAGGTGCATACGTCTGTCGTTTGGCGAACCTCGAGTCGGTCGACCGTCCTTCGTACGATGACCCGAACGTCATGCTTCCGAACTTCAAGTTCACGTTCGAAACGACAGAGTATGGCGACAGCAACGGCAACGCCTACCGCTTCTTCAAGTACACTCGTCAGGGATACGGCAACGACCGCCAGTCACTCACAGTGCTTCTTGACGGTATGCTCGGGCGCCGCCTGACACAGGCTGAGTTTCACCAGCTCGACGTTGACGACATGCTCGCAAAGCAGTGGATGGTCACGGTCGACGCCAAACTAAACACACGCGGCAACATGACGAATGCCATCGTGTCGGTCGCTCCAGTGAGTGCAAAGAAGAAACTCACGAAGATCGCACAGCCAACCATCAAGACCGACGACATCGAAGATCCATTCGGTGAAGACGCCAGCGAGTAACTTCTGCGCTTTCACACTCGCTGTCGCACCAGGTACATTCCCGCCGAATGTGCCTGGTGTTTTACTTGAAGGGGTAAACATGTACAAAAAGGAACAGAAGGCTGAGATGCTGGCGAAGGTTATCGCACTGATGGCTGAAGGACACAGCATCAGCAAATCAGCAGCTCAAATCGGAATGCCACGGGCCATCATCTCGAAGTGGCTCAACGAAGCTGGTCATGGTGGCGAATCGACACCACGAGACGTCATGCACACGCTCGACCAGAAGAGAGACATCGTCGCCAAAGTCGCAGACATGGTTGTCCAGGGAATCGACCGTCGCGAGGCTGTTGCATCGCATGGCATCGACGCACGACGTTTCAATAAGTGGTTGTCGACTGAGCCATCACTCCGCGTCGATTATTTCCTGATCTGCGGAAAAGGTGTGAACGTCGGCTATACGCGTAAGACATTCGACACCATCATGGAATCCATTCGCGCTGGTGCAGCTGTGCAGCGTGATGGTGCACGCTGGAAACTAAGACTCGTCGAAGGTGCACTGATGCGTTATGAGCTCACTGGGAGCAACCAATGGATCTCGAAGGGCTTCGCAACATTGACAGGGACCGATGTCCTGGCGCGAGATTGGACGGTGGTCGAATGAAGTTCGAACACGTAATGTGGGAACTTATGCATGGAAAACGCATCAGACGCACATCATGGCCGAATGACGTCTACGTGCGTTATAGCGACCCACATAGGACGTTCTTTCAGCACACTTCTGATGAGATGATTAGACTCGAAGGAATCACACTCAACAACGAGTGGATGACAGCGGAAGATTGGACGGTTGTCATATGAAGTTTGCAGATGTAATCGAGCCATTGATGTATGGCAAACCGATAACACGCGCATCGTGGGAACACTCAGTGTATGTGCGCTATAGCGACCTATTCGAGGCGTTCGTCATGCACGCTGATGGTGAGTCGAAGACAATCCAGGGACTGACGATGTATCCGGAATGGATGCTCGCTGACGATTGGATGTTCGGTGAGTTTCATCCTGTAAAGGACGAGATATTTTGGACACAGACAAAATCATAACGTCGGTCATGGCGAAGCCATGGGCGAACACTTACTCTCTCCTGAAGGCCATAGGCGCCTCCAGCGCGGTCATCGATGAGACATGGCGCGACTATCGGCGCAAGTACATGCGCTCTCAGCGATGGCAGGATATTCGAACCAAAGCACTCGAGCGGTCCGGTCGGACGTGTGAGCAGTGTGGGAAGCGTCAGGAGGATGGATTCAAGCTCGATGTCCATCACCTGACGTACATCCGATTGGGTGGCGAACAGATGGAGGATGTCCAGGTGTTGTGTTATCTGTGCCACGGACAGATGCACTACCGGCGCAGAGTTCGTCAAGAAGAGGCAGAATAGAATCATGGCAAGGGGTAACACAACAGATCCAGAGATTCTCGCACAGGTCGAGTCGGCTTTGATTGCTGGTCAAAGTCCTTCGGTTATTGCACGGTCGTGTGGGTTGCCACGCACGACCATCATCTCGATTCGGGACAGAATGAAGGCACCTGTCGAAGGCAGTCGACACGACATCACCTCGACGATACTTCCAACGAAGTCACTCGATGACCTTCTGACATCTGTGCTCGAGGACAGCCTGAAGGCGCTACAGGCGATAGCACGCACAGCGCAAAGTGAGCGTTACATCAATGGCCAATCAGCTGCCCAAATTGCAGCTCTCCATGAGCGCATTGCGAACTTCTCGATTCAACTTCTCACCGCAGCTGCCGAACCTCCGGACAGTAACTAGCGCACAGACAGCTGTCTGCTATCTCGACTACCTTCGCGACACGCTTCCGAATGGTTGGTCGTACACAGCTCGGCATCTCATCGCCATTGCTTCGCATCTGGACGCAGTCGAGCGCGGTGAGATTGACCGACTCGCGATTCACATGCCACCACGCCACGGGAAGACTGAGACAGTCACGGTGCGCTATGGCGCCTATTGCATCGAGCGAGACCCGTTCGCGAACGTGCTGGTTACTGCTTACAATGAGCGCATCGCGAGACGCTTCAGCAGGAAGTCCAGACAGATTGTTTCGTCCAGGACTAAACTCTCGAAGGACAACACAGCTCAGGACGAATGGAGTATGCCGGAGGGAGGAACCTTCATGGCGCGTGGTGTGGGCTCTCCTCCAACTGGTGTGGGCTTCAGGCGCATTATCATCGATGACCCGATTCGAAGTCGCGAGGATGCAGAATCCGCATTGTTCCGCGACAAAGCGTGGGACTGGTACACGGACGACCTCTACACGCGCCTCGAACCGAAGGGCGCTCTCATTATCGTCTCGACCAGGTGGCACCACGACGACATCACAAGCCGTGCAATCTCGAGTGAACCGCATCGATGGACAGTGCTAAACCTTCCGGCCATTGCGGAGGAGTCTGACCAGATCGGGCGAATGCCTGGCGAAGCTCTGTGGCCAGAGCGATACGACACGAAGGAACTCGGACGTATCAAGGAGGTCATGGTCGCGAACTCCGGAGACTATGGCTGGTCCGCTTTGTATCAGCAACGACCGACTCCACGCGAGGGAAGTTTCTTCCGGACCGAACGCATTACCATCGATGCCGCCACACCAAACTGTGCGAAGATGTCACGCGCCTGGGACCTCGCAGCGACAGCTGGGAGCGGAGACTTCACAGTCGGTGTGAAGATGGGTCGTGATGCTGATGGTCGCATCTGGATTCTCGACGTCGTTCGAGGACAGTATGAAACAGATCAGCGAGACAAACTCATCAAACAGACAGCTGCACTTGATGGACGTGGTGTGCGTGTGCGCCTTCCACAGGACCCGGGGCAGGCTGGTAAGAGTCAAGCGATGCACATGCTTCGACTCCTGCACGGAAGCGCGGTGAACATCCTGCCTGTCACTGGAGCGAAGGATGTTCGCGCTGAACCATTCGCCTCACAGGTCGCTGGTGGAAACGTGTACATGGTCACTGCCGACTGGAACCGTACACTGTTGGATGAACTCCGAGTGTTTCCACTCGGCAAGAATGACGACATCGTCGACGCGCTCACCGATGCCTACGACGAGCTCGTCGGTCGTGGTGGTGGCTGGGGTGCAGTTTAGGACATGATAGGAACACAATAAGACCATGGGACTCTTTGACCGCCTGCGAGGCAAAGCAACTGCCGCACCATCCGCACTCCTTCCGCCTCCACTGATTCAGCGACAGACGTCCTACTTCACTGGCACAGGAAACGGAGACTTCTGGAGTCTACTGACACGCAACCTTCCAGGCTCGAGCTTCAACTGGAGGAATCAGGCTGGCGACTTGATGCTGAACAGCATCGTCGCGATTGGTATGGATTGGTATATTCGAAACTGGTCACAAGGTGTTCCAGCTGTCCGGAGACCGATGCCTGACGGACAGGTCGAGACCGTCGCAGACCATCCGATTCTCCAACTCCTCACGCAACCGACACCGAATGTTCCACCTTCGCTCGTCTGGTCGTGGATTCTGCCAGACTATCAACTCCTCGGAAATGCCTACTTCCGCAAAGTGCGTGTCGCTGGTCGTGTCGTTGGTCTTCAATACCTCGCGGCTGACATGGTGAGGCCAGTCGGAAACAAGGTGAATCCTCTCATCAAGTATCAGTACACGGTCGATGGCACGTCGTACGATATTCCGCTCGAGGACATGATTCACATCCGGTATGGTCGAGATCCGCAGGACTCTCGCTTCGGTCGTTCTCCTGTGACGTCTGTCCTTCGTGAGATCGCAACTGACAACGTCGCTGCATCAGCTGCGTTCGGAATGGTTCGCAACGGTGGCATGCCATCGATCATGGTCGGACCAGACTACAAGGGTGGAGTCGAGGACCTGTCCGAAGACGATGCACGCCAGACGAAGCGCAAACTTCAACAGGACTTCACAGGCGACAATGCTGGTTCTGTCCTGGTAATGACTGGACCATTCAAGGTCGAGCAGGTCAGCCACAAACCATCAGAGATGGCGTTCGATGAGATTCGGCGCAAACCAGAGGAGCGTGTCTGCGCTGCACTCGGTTTGAATCCTCTCGTCCTCCAGCTCGGCAGTGGTCTCGAGCGTGCGACCTATTCGAACCTCGAGCAGGCGACGCGCTCGGCATGGACTGACGGAATGATTCCGCTGATGCGTCAGATGGCCGAAGCGTTGACCATCGCGCTTCTTCCAGACTACGAAGAAACACAGCCTGGCGACTACCTCGAGTTTGATGTGTCGAATGTGCCGGCGCTCCAGGCTGACTTGAACGAAGACGCTGAGCGTGCTGAGCGATTGTATAAGGCTGGTATCGTGGACCTCGCAACCGCGAAGCGTGTCGCAGGTGTGACGCCATCTGACGACGATGAGGGTTATTATCATCCGACTGCTGTGCCTGTACAGATCGGCGGACAGGAACTCCTGGTCCCTGATGCAGCGCCTGTTTCAACGGCACGTACAGCTGATGAGACTGCGAAACTCGTGAGTGCTGCTGGTTCCCTGATTCGTGCTGGATTCGAACCGACTGCTGCACTTCAGGCTGTTGGACTCGACCCGATTCAGCACCTCGGTCTGTTACCTGTCACGGTACGAGAAGAGACCAAAGCATTCGATGATGAATCCGAACCCGGGCTGAAGTTCTTCCCGTCCAAAGAGATGAAGGAAGAAGCACAACGCGCCATCGAGTGGCGTGATGCTGGTCTTGATGGTGGAACTGCTGTGGCATGGGCCAGGGCGAATCAGATCATCGCTGGCGAGAAACTCAGTGAGTCTACTGTCCTTCGGATGTATTCGTTTTTCCGACGTCACGAAGTAGACAAGGAAGCGGAAGGATTCCGACCAGGTGAGGAAGGTTATCCGTCCGCTGGTCGCGTAGCATGGGCTGCATGGGGCGGTGATGCGGGATATCGCTGGGCCACAGCTGCACGCAAAGAGA
>JACCDQ011473771.1_pt1 | contig 11994 bp, 8 predicted proteins | sample 7446031 | NCBI WGS metagenome assembly JACCDQ01 (sample SAMN15323442, study PRJNA562643) | freshwater metagenome | isolation source: river surface water | place: USA:Blue River Watershed | collected 2017-08-17
TCATAGCCCTGGTCGATCAGGGTCAGCACCGGGTAGACCGTGCACACGTCGTTGGTGACGCCGGCCACCACCACCTTCTTGCGGCCGGTGGCCTGCACGGCGGCGGCGAAGTGGGCGTCGTCCATGGCGTTGACGATGCCCATGCGCTTGACGCGCTGCTCGAAGGCCTGGGGCAGCGACTTCTGCAGCTCGCTCAGCAGCGGGCCCTGGGTGTATTCCTCCATGCTCGAGGTCAGCACGGTGGGGATCTTCAGGATGCGGGCGGTCTCGGCCAGCATCACGGCGTTGCGCTTCATCTCGTCGAAGGAGATCGACTTGACCCAGCCCATGGTGCCGACCTGGTGGTCGATGAGCAGGATGGCGGTGTCGGCGGCATTGAACTTGTTGAAAGCCATGTTGATTTCTCCAGTGCAGTGAGGGGTGACGTGAACGTCGGGGTGGAATCGGGGCCTGAACGCCGGCCCCATCGCGAAATCAGATCTGTCCGAACTCGCCACGCCGGTAGGCGCTGAGGGCCTGCTGCAGCGCCCCGGCCGAGGCCATCGCGAACGGGCCCTGCCAGAACACCGGCTGATCCAGCGGCTGACCGGCGAAGAACACCGCCTTGGCCGGACCGCCCAGGGCTTTCAGCCGCGTGCTGCAGGCACTGTCCTGCGCCGTCTGCACCGGCACCGGTGCGCCGTCGCTGTCGAGCCGGTGGCCGTCGATCTCCAGCTGGCCGAAGATCGGCAGCACGAAGTGGGTCAGCCCGGCGGCCACCGGCACGCTCAGCTCGGCGCCCTCGTCGAGCGAGATGTCGAGCAGCTGCACCTCGGTGGGCGGGCGCAGCGGCGAGCGCTGGCCGGCAAACTCGCCCAGCGGCACGCGCACCTTGGCGCCCGGCAGGGTGACCACCGGCACGTCCTGCGGCGCCAGGGCCAGCGCGAAGGGCGCGTCGCCCTGCTTGTGCCGCGGCAGGTTCACGAAGATCTGCAGCATGTGCACCGTCTGACCCGGCTCGGCCGGGTTCTCTTCGTGCACCACGCCGCGGCCGGCGGCCGTCCAGTGCAGCCCGCCCGGGAGGATCTTCTGCCGCCCGCCCAGCGAGTCGCGGTTCTCGATCCAGGTCTGCGAATCGAGGAACAGGTAGGACACCGCCGAGAAGCCGGCATGCGGGTGCGGCGGGAAGGTGGGGCCGCTCATCCAGGCGTGGTCGATGCCCAGGAAGGGGTTGGTCAGCTCGGCGGCATGCAGTCCATGGGCATGGAACTGGCTGCCGTGGTTCATGCGTTGCTGGCGTGCGAAAGAAGGCATGGCGCGGTCTCCGGTCGTTGGTTGGTCGCAGGGGCTGCGTTGTCGATGGCGAGATCTTCTGATGAATACTTGATGGGATAAATGGGTCAGAATGGAAGTAACCGATCCAAAAATGGAGCAATCTGCATGGACCTTCTGAACGACATGGCGCTGTTCGTGGAAGTGGCGCGCGCCATGAGCTTTCGCCGCGCGGCCGAGGCGATGGGCATCCCCAACTCCACCCTGTCGCGACGCGTCAGCGCGCTGGAGAAAGCCATCGGCCTGCGCCTGATGCACCGCACCACCCGCCGGCTGGAGCTCACCGAGGCGGGCCAGATCTACTACGAGCGCTGCAAGCGCATCGTCGAGGAGGCGCGTCTGGCGCATGAGCAGCTCGGCGAGCTGCTGGCCCAGCCCAGCGGGGTGCTGCGCGCCTCGCTGCCGGTGGACTTCGCCAACAGCACGCTGGCGCCGCTGATCGCCGAGTTCGCCCTCCGGCACCCCGGCATCCGCTTCGAGTTCGATCTGACGCCTCGGCGGGTGGATCTGGTCAGCGAGCCCTTCGATGTGGCCATTCGCATGGGGGCGTCGGAAGACTCCACCCTGGTGGCGCGGCTGCTGGCGACACTGGGCACGCATCTCTATGCCTCGCCAGCCTATCTGCTCCGGGTGGGCGAGCCCGGCCAGCCCGCCGACCTGGGCACGCACGACGGCCTGAGCCTGAAGACGGCGGCGCGCACCGTGTGGAAGCTGTCGCGCCCCGGCACCGATCAGGCCGTCGAGATCGACATCGGCGGGCGCTTCCAGCTCAACAGCGTGGGGCTGTTGCGGCGCCTGGCCACACTGGACCTGGGCATCGCGCTCTTGCCCGATATCGTGGCGGCCGAGGACCTGGCCGCCGGCCGCCTGCAGCGCGTGCTGCCCGATTGGCAAGGTCCGCCCACCCCGGTCTACGCGATGACCGAAACCCGCTTGCTGCCGGCCAAGACCCAGCGCTTCATCGAGTTCCTGTGTGAGCGGCTGGACCAGGCCATGGGCTGATCGCGGCCGGCGGACCGCCAATTGCTGCAATCATGGACCAATGATTTCCATTGGAACGGATTTATCTCAGAGGCGGACTTCGAGAAGATGGCGTCCATCGTCATCACGCCCCCTGTTCGGAGCCCTTCATGAGCGTCAGCCCCCTGTTCACCCCCGTCACCGTCGGTGCCCTCACCCTGCCCAATCGTCTGGTCATGGCGCCGATGACGCGCTCGCGCGCCGACGACGCCGGCGTGCCGGGTGAGTTGACCGCGCTGTACTACGCCCAGCGCGCCAGCGCCGGCCTGATCATCAGCGAGGGCGTGTTCCCGACCGCGATGGGCAAGGGCTATGTGCGCACGCCCGGCATCGAGACCGAGGCGCAGGTGGCCGGCTGGCGGCGGGTGACCGATGCGGTGCATGCCCAGGGCGGCCGCATCGTCATGCAGCTGATGCATGCCGGGCGCATCTCGCACCCGTCGCTGCTGCCGGCCGGCGCGCTGCCGGTGGCCCCGTCGGCCATCCAGCCCAAGGGCCAGACCTGGACCGACCAGGGCCTGCAGGACATGGTCACGCCGCATGCGCTGAGCACCGACGAGATCGCCCAGGTGGTGGCCGACTACCGCGCCGCCACCCGCCGCGCGCTGGCCGCCGGCTTCGACGGCGTGGAGCTGCATGCCGCGTCGGGCTACCTGCCCGAGCAGTTCCTGTCCTCGGGCAGCAACCAGCGCACCGATGCCTATGGCGGCTCGGTGGCCAACCGCGCGCGCTTCGTGCTGGAGGTGCTGGCCGCCATGGTGGCCGAGGCCGGCCCTGGCCGCGTGGGCATGAAGATCGCGCCGGAGATGGGCTACAACGACATCAGCGATGCCGCGCCGCAAGAGACCTATGTGCACCTGGTCGAGCAGATCGCGCCGCTGAACCTGGCCTACCTGCAGGTGGCGCTGTTCGGCACCCCGGTGGACTACCACGCCCTGCTGCGCCCGCGCTTCAAGGGCGCCTACCTGGTGGGCGGTGGGCTGGACCAGACCCGCGCCGAGGGCCTGCTGAGCAGCGGCCAGGCCGATGCCGCCGTGTTCGGCAGCGCCTTCCTGGCCAACCCGGACCTGCCGGAGCGCTTCCGCCGCGGTGCGCCGCTGAATGTGCCCGACAAGGCCACGTTCTTCGCGCCTGGCGCCCAGGGCTACACCGACTACCCCGCGCTGGCCTGAGCCGTCGAGCCCGGCCACACCTGCCGCACCTCGGTCATGACTTTCCCGCTCAGTCGCTTTTCCCTGCCGTCGCGGCCCTCGCGGTCACGACCGAGTGCGGTCATCCTGGCCGGCGCCTGGACACTGGCGCTGGCCGGCTGCGCCACGCCGGTGGCCGCACCGGACCTGGAGACGCTCACCCAGCCCCGCGCCGCCCAATGGGCCTGGCCGGTGCCCCCGGAGGGCATCGCGGCGCCGACCCTGACCCCGACGGGCGTGCCCGCGCGCTGGTGGGATCTGTTCGAGGATCCGCTGCTGTCGGCCCTGCAGATGCAGGCCTTCGACAGCAACCTGGATCTGCAGGCGGCCCTGCTGCGCATCGAGGAGAGCCAGGCCCGTCTGGGCATGACCGAGGCCACCGGCCTGCCGCATGTGAACGCCAGCGCGGGCTACGCCCGTGCGGCGCTCAGCGCGGACTCGCCACTGGCCAGGCTGGGCGTGCCGACCCGGCCCTATGACCAGTACCAGTGGGGCGGCCAGGCCAGCTGGGAGCTGGACCTGTGGGGACACCACCGGCAGCAGACCGCATCGGCCCGAGCCCAGCTCGAGGCCACGCACTGGGCGGCCGGCGCGGCGCGGGTCACCCTGGCCGCCGAGGTGGCGCGCCAGTACCTGCTGCTGCGCGGCGTGCAGGCCCAGCAAGCCCTGGTGGACGAGCACCGCCAGATCGCCGCCGAACTGCTGCGCCTGACCGAGAGCCGCGAACGCCATGGCGTGGCCACGCGCTTCGACTCGGCCGCGGCCCGGGCCGAACAGGCCACGGTGGAAGCCCGCGCCGTCCAGCTGGGCCAGCAGCGCGATGTGCTGATGAACGCCCTGGCGCTGCTGCTGGGCCAGCCCCCCCATGCGCTGGACGAGCGGTTGCTGACCCGCACCGGTGCCCCGCCGATGCCGCCGACGCTGCCCGTCGGGGTGCCCGGTGACCTGGTGCGCCAGCGCCCCGACATCCTGCAGGCCGAGGCCCAGCTGCGCGCGGCCACCGCCGACCAGGGCGCGGCCTGGGCCGACTTCTATCCCCGGGTGAGCCTGAGCGCTGGCTGGAGCATCAGCACCTCCCGCAGCAGCGAGCTGGGCAACTGGGACATGCGCCAGTTCAGCGTGGGCCCGGTGGTGCATCTGCCGATCTTCGACGGCGGCCGGCTCCAGCGCACGCTGGCCCTGACCGAGGCGCGGCAACGCGCGGCCGCGCTGGCCTGGCGAGCCGCGGTGCTGCGTGCCTGGCATGAGGTGGCCACAGCCCTCGATGGCTGCAGCCACGAGCACGCCAAGCGCGCCCGGCAGCAGGACGCCGTGGCTCACAGCAGCCAGGCGCTCGACAGCGCCCGCTATGCCTGGAAGGCAGGAAACGCCGAATTCACCACCGTGCTGGTGGCGCAGCGCAGCCTGCTCAATGCCCAGTCGGCCCTGACGGACACCACCACCGCCGCAGGCCTGGCCGTCGTGTCCTTGTACCGGGCGCTGGGGGGCCGCGTCGGCGAGTCCGTGACGCTGCAGACCGTGGCCGAGGTCCGGCCGTGAGCGCGGCCGTCCCCCCCTCCGGTGCTGCGCCGTCCGGGCCGGTGTTCGGTCCCCGTCTGGCGGTGGGCATGCTGGGGGTGCTCCTGGCCGCCATGGTGGCGGGCTTGAACGCCCGCGTGCCGGCGCTGGCCCTGCCGGACACCCGCGGCGCCCTGGGCCTGGGGCTGGACGACGCCTCCTGGCTGGGCACCGCCTACACCGCGGGTGAGCTGGCCGTGATGCCCTTCGCGACCTGGTTCGCCGTGACGCTGTCGCTGCGGCGCTTTCACAGCTGGATGCAGGCCGGCGCCTTGCTGCTGGCCAGCCTCATCCCGTTCGTCGATGACCTGAGCTGGCTGCTGCCCCTGCGCTTCGTGCATGGCCTGTTCGCCGGCGCCCTGATTCCGATGCTGATGATGGCGGCGCTGCGCTTCCTGCCGACGCCGGTGCGCCTGCACGGCCTGGCGCTGTACGCGCTGACGGCCACCTTCGCGCCCAATGTCGCGCTGTGGATCGCCAGCCTCTGGCTGGACCGGCTGGAGGACTGGCGCTGGGCCTACTGGCACCTGATCCCTGTGGGCGCCGTCGCCATGGCGCTGGTCTTGTGGGGCATCCCGAAGATGCCCCCGGCGCTGCCCCGGCTCAGACAGGCCAATTGGCCAGGCATGGTGCTGGGCATCCCCGGTCTGGTGCTGCTCACCGTGGCCCTGGACCAGGGCCAGCGACTGGACTGGTTCCAGTCGAACCTGATCGTGGCCTCGCTCGGTGCCGGCACGCTGCTGACCGGCCTGTTCCTGCTCAGCGAATGGTTTCACCCCGGACCTTTCATCAAGCTGCAGCTGCTGGCCCGACGCAACCTCGGGCTGGGCTTCCTGGTGTTCTTCCTGCTGCTGGTGGCCATGTCGTCCGGCGTGGCGCTGCCGTCGCTGAATCTGACGGTCCAGCATGGCTTCCGGGTCGAGCAGCTCGTGCCGCTGGGCCTGGTGGTGGGCCTGCCGCAGCTGGTGCTGGGGCCGCTGGTGGCGCTGCTGCTCTACCAGCGCCGGGTGGATGCGCGCCACCTCTTCGCGCTGGGCCTGGTGCTGATCGCCGCCGCCTGCTGGACGGCGTCGCGCGTCGATGTCGACTGGATGACGCCGCCGTTCCTGCCCGCCCAGGTGCTGCAGGCGCTGGGCCAGCCGCTGGCCGTGGTGTCGCTGCTCTTTCTCAGCACCAGCGTGGTCCAGCCGATGGAAGGGCCGTTTGTCTCCGGCATCGTCAACACCCTGCGGGCCTTCGGCACGCTGGTGGGCAGTGCGCTGGTGAGTCGGCAGATGAGCGAGCGCGGCAGCTTCCACGCCGACATGCTGATCGGCGAGACCGGCCGGCGCCTCGGCCAGGGCCTGATCTCCACCGATCCCGGCGCGCTGGCGGTCTCGCTCCAGCACCAGGCCAGCGTGCTGGCGGTGGCGGACCTCTACCGGATGCTGGGCCTGCTCGCGCTGCTGCTGGTGCCCCTGGTGCTGAAGCTGCAGCACATCCCCGCGCCGATGGCGGTGCGGCCGCCGCCGGGCTGAACCGGCGACACCGTCTCCTTCTCTTTTCGATGGACCTCACCCATGGCCTTCTCTCTCCCGGTTCGTCTGGCCGGCGCGACCCTGCTGGTGGCCGCCACGGCCGCCGCCGCCTACGCCTACAGCCTCAGCACCCCGAACACCGCCTGGCAATCCACGGACGACGCCTATGTCGAAGCCGACTCCACCCAGGTCACCTCGCGCCTGGCCGGCACGGTGGCCAGGGTGCTGGTGGAGGACAACCAGGCCGTGCAGACCGGCGACCTGCTGGCCGTGCTGGATGACCGCGATGCCCGCGTGGCCGTCGACAGCGCCCAGGCCCAGGTGCTGAGTGCGCAGGCCGCGCTCAACAGCCTCAAGGCCCAGCTTGCCCGCCAGCACAGCCTGCGCGAACAGGCCCGCGCGAGCCTGGCCGCCGACGAAGCCGCCCTGGCGCTGGCCGCAGCCAATCGACAGCGCTTCGCCAGCATGGCCCGAGAGGGCTCGGGCACCTTGCAGGCGCAGCAGCAGGCCGATGCGCACTGGCAGGTCCAGCAGGCCAACCGCGACAAGGACCGGGCCGCACTGCAGGGCGTCGATCAGCAAAGCGCCGTCATCCAGGCCGATGTGGACAAGGCCCGCGCCGCCGTGCTGGCCGCGCAGAGCCAGCTCCAGGGCGCCGAGCTCAACCTGTCCTACACCCAGATCAAGGCCCCGGCCGATGGCGTGGTGGCACAGCGCAGCGTGCGGGTGGGCACCTATGTGCAACCCGGCAAGCCGCTGCTGGCGGTGGTGCCGCTGCGTGACGTGTACGTGACGGCCAACTTCCGCGAGACCCAGCTGGCACGCATGCGCCCCGGCCAGGCCGTGCGCCTGAGCGTCGACGCGCTGCCGGGCATCACCTTCTCGGGCAGGGTCAGCAGCCTGGCCCCGGCCAGCGCCCTGAGCTTCTCGCCGCTGCCGGCCCACAACGCCACCGGCAACTTCACCAAGATCGTGCAGCGCCTGCCGGTGCGCATCGAGATCGACCCGGCCCATCCTCAGCGCGCGCTGCTGCGCGTGGGCATGTCGGTGCGTCCCGAGGTGGATGTCAGCCCGGCCACGGCCCGTGACGCCGCCCCACGCCTGAGCCTGCGCTGACCCCTGACGCACGACCGGAGAATCCCGATGCACATGCACGGCCACCAGCTCACCTTCTTCACCCAGCAGGATCGCCTGCACGGCCGCGAGCCGCTGGCACAGTGGCTGCTGGCACAGGCGCGGCTGCTGGGCATCCGCGGCGCCACCCTCAACGGCTCGCTGCAAGGCCTGGGCCATGACGGCCACCTCCATGCCGTCACGATGTTCGACCTGGGCGATCAGCCGGTGCAGGTCACGATGATCGTCTCGGCCAGCGAGGATGCTCGGCTTTTCGCCCACCTGCGCAGCAGCGGCGTGCAGGTCTTCTACATGCGCAGCGCCGTCGAGTTCGGCACCCTGGGCGGCGAGCCCGAGGCCGAGGGAGCGGCCGGGCCCGCTCTGCGCTGAGGCTCAATTCCCAGACAACGTGAGGTGATTTGAGTTCACGGTGCGGCTGTCGCATGGCGCCGGGCGTGTTCGAGCGCGATCTGGAGTTCCCGCATCGCATCGGTCCAGGTGATGCGTTCCTGCTCGAGGCGGATCCTCTCGCCCCAGCGGCCAGACCGCAGACCCTTGAACATGTTGATCTCTTCCAGGGTCAGTTCAGGAAGTTCGGCCTCGGCATGTTGGGTCGGCTCCTGAACGGTCAATTCGATGTACCGCTCGAGCGTCGCCGCATCCATCATCACCGAACGCGCCGACGGCAACACTCTCCGTGCTCGTGCAAGGATGGCCAGGCCGTGGGTGTCGATGTCGCCCCAATAGACGGCTGGACGACCTGCCAGCCAGGGGATGCTGCCCAAGACCGATACCGCTGCGCCCAGACGCATGAACGAGACGACACCAGGCATGTCCTGCAGTGCCAAGCCGGTTTCCTGGTTTTCGACCAGCAGGACGACCTGGGGCGCGAGTGAGAGGCAGGCCAGTTCGCTCACCGGGGCTTCGATGTCTCGCAAGCCGCCCACTTGCTCCCGCATGATCGGGCACAGGATTCGCATGCGCACCCGATGCGGTGGACGCACCAGCCCGCAGACCGTGTGGAAGTCCGTCTCGGTCTCGCTGTTTCGGATCAGTCCCAGCAGGTCCACGATGAGGCGCTTTCGCGGCTCCAGCCACTTGGTGTCGACCCCTTCGAGCGGCAGTTGCCGCACATGCAGGCCCGAGGCCGGGTTGGACAGCAGCCAGGCCAGTGCGGTGTGGAGGCGCGTGTAGTCCGATTCGCTGTAGTCCGCCAGCACGTCGAAATGCCGGCCCAGGCCGTGCCGTTCCTGAAGGCGGGGCCAGTGTGAGACGAGGTCAGCACAGCGCAGTGCTGCCCTCTGCCATCGCTGCGTCTGCCCGCACCAGGCCGCCACCTCTTCCGGTCCGCGCAGAATGACCCGCGAGGGCAGTGTCTGCGCACCGATGCGCATGAACTGGCGCCGCTCTTGGTGAAGTTCCCCGACGCCCCGCCAGCCGGACCATGCATCCACCCATCTGCGGACTGCCGAGATGTCGGCAGCGAAGTCGGCCTCGGTCGGTGTGCCGAGGCTGATTTCCAGGGGCCAGGTCCCCGCTCCGCCGAGCCAGGCACGATGCTGGTTTTGATAGCGGACTGTGAGCCCGTTCTTCACCTGTTCAGGCGTTTGCAGCTTCTTCGCCATCGTCGTCGGGGGCTGAAGAAAGAATCAGGCGTTGGCCTGTGACGTCGTAGTCGATGGGAATCACGCTGGAGGTCTTGCGGTCCTTGATGTGCACGAAGCCGGCACCGCCGATGAACGGCTCCAGCGTCATCACCGATTTCAACGGCGTGGCGATGATCATCTGGAAGCCGAATGTCTTGAAGATGTTCATCGCCATGGTCGTGAACTCGGCATCGGCCTTGTCGAAAGCTTCGTCCAGGAAGACGGTCGAGAAGCGCGGCAGCGTGCGCTCCTGTCCACCGAGCTGATAGCGCAGTGCTGCAGCCAGGCAGGTTGCGGCCAGCTTCTGTCTCTGACCGCCGGACTTGCCGGCACCGCTGCGGTACACCTCCACTTCCTTGCCAGATTCATTGAGCTCGCGCGCAACGAAATCGACGTGCTGCCGCACGTCCAGGACCAGTGCGCGCCAGTTTCTGTCGGCCGTCTCCTGGCTGGCCAGCCGTCCGACCAGGGCACTGATGACCTCGAACCTCTGCTCCGCCTCCTGTGCGTGGGTTGTCAACATGTTGCTGAGGGCATTCCTGAGCGTCCTCTTGAAGGTCAGGACATCCTCCTGCAGCTTGTCCTGGGTCTCGATGACCAGGTGGGTGCCGGGCCCGAAGGGGGTGGTCTCCAGACTCTCGTTGACAAGCGCCATGCGATCCCGGATGGCCTTGCGTTCCTGGTCCAGCTGCGTCTGCAGCATGGCCAGGCTCTGCGCACTCTGGTCTCGCAGCAGGTCGAGAAAGCGCTGCTCGTGTCTGGGCAGCCCGTCGGCCTGCAGTCGCGTCAGCTTCGCGAAGAAGTCCGGTGCACTGGCCATCCTGGCATCCAGTCCGTCCGACTCGGCCGGCCACTGGCGCAGGAAATCCGCCAGGCGCCGCTCGATGCCGTGTTCCAGCTGAAGAATGTGCTGGCTTGCCTCGCGCTCGTCGGCGTTGAGGCCACGAACGACCTGCGTGGTGGCGTGGTCGACCGTCTCCCAGGTCATGTCTGGCCGGTAGCGGGCATACCGCTCGTCGAGACCTCTTTGCTGGAAGGGCGTGAGCTCGACCCTCAGAAGTTCGGGACGGAGCTTTTCGGTTTCCCTCTGCAGTGCCTGGATCTTCAGCGTCTGCGCGCGCACACGACCCAGATGGTCGCTGTGGATGCGTCGCGCGCGCTCGTGCGAGGCTTCCTGAAGCTTGATCTCATCGTCCAGTGTGGCCAGATCGGGGCGCGCTGCCTTTTCCCGCGAGATGCGCGCCTGCAAGGCCTCGATGCTTTCGATGGCCGAGTTCACATCGACGTCATCCCACTCCGTGTTTGCCAGCTGGGCATGGGCTTTCAGCCGTTCGCGCTCTCTGGACTCTGCCGCCTTTGCGGCCTCAAGTGCTTGGCGCAGGTCTTCGATCTGCTGCGACAGCCTGTGGGCCTCCTGCTTGAAGTGGGAAAGCTTGGCTGCGTTGTCGAAGCCCAGAACCCAGCGACTCGGGTCGTCGACGCGGTGGCGGTCATTTTTTTCGTGCCGGGTGCTGTTGTGCTTGATCTGACCTTCGCGGGTGATGGCACGGGGGGCCGCTCGAAAAGCCTGGACGGTTTCCGCGCAGTCGTGGTCGAAGTGCGCCTTGAGTTCGTTCCTGACCCAGTCGGCGTGCGGCATGTCGGCGAAGCCGAGCTTGAGAATGAGCGAGTTCTCCCCCGGGCTGCGAGGCTCTGACCTCAATGGCGTCATCCTCAGGTACACGACACGCTCGCCGACGCTTGTCTCGTTCAGGTAGGCCGCGACCTGGGCGTAGTGGCGCTCCTCGACCAGGAGCGATTGTGCAAAGCCATGGAGCACCCGCTCGATGGCGCCGCGCCAGGGCGCCTCATCCTGGCGGACTTCGATGAGCTCGCCAGCGAACGGCAGGCGCTCTTCCCTGATGCCCAGCGCATCGGCCAGGCGCTCACGTACCGCCAGCATCCTGGCGGGGATGTTCGAGCGCTGCCGTTCGAGCGCCTTGATCTCGACGACGACACTGCGGAACCGGTCTGCCGCATCTTCGGACTGTTTGCGCAGGCTGTAGGTTGTCTCGGTCTGCGCCTCTTGTTGGGCATCTGCATCCCGCAGGGCTGACCTGGCGGCATCCCTGCGCTGCGTGAACCACAACGCGTCGTCAGGGGGCGCCCAGTCCAGGATGGCGCATGCTGCACGGACGGATTCTCGCTTGGCAAACCGTTTTTCCCGGGTGGTCTCGGCGGCCTCCAGCTGGGCCGAGAGATCCTCGAGCAGGCTGCCGCCCATGCCGCTGCGCTGGTCCTGCAGCGAGCGCAGCTTCGCGAATTCGTTCTTCTCGAGACCGTCCAGACGGGCGGCTTCGTGAGTCATGCCGGCCAGATCGGTCTGCTGTTCCGCGACGGCGCCCTCCAGCAGGCGCTGTCGTGTCTGCTCCTTGTACTTGTCCACGCCAGCCGACAGCTCGTCGAGTTCGTTCCTGGCGAGACGTGCCTTCTCCAGCTGCTGCGCTTCTTCCTGGGCGGGTCTGAGCGTCTCGATCTGCTGGCGGGCCGACACCACCGCGCGGTGGGCCTCGTTCAGCTCGGCAAACTGGTCAACGAGCTTTTCGGCCAGCTTGAAGGTCTCTGGCGGCTCCAGCATGAAGTCGCGCATGAACTCGTTCA
>JACCDQ011558456.1_pt1 | contig 11991 bp, 12 predicted proteins | sample 7446031 | NCBI WGS metagenome assembly JACCDQ01 (sample SAMN15323442, study PRJNA562643) | freshwater metagenome | isolation source: river surface water | place: USA:Blue River Watershed | collected 2017-08-17
GTTCGAAGTACCGATAGTCTGTCATATACTTCCACGCACAAAGCAGTACCCTGCCTGCGGGACGGACATCTAAGGCTTTGAATGGACTTATTTTCAATTAGTTGTAAAATTTGATATACTCTTCATGAGATACCAAAAAAAAATCTCCCTAATAAACTTGGGGAGATTTTTTTAAAGATAACTGATGATTATTTCACTTCAAACGAACCTCTTCCGATGCTGAAGCCTTCAGAATATAGCTCAATCGAATATTTACCTTTTGTATAGCTTGAGCCTCTTGAGTAAACAAAATCAATATTTTGACCAGAATTGTCGTAAATTACATTTTGTTTGCTTGTGTAAATCATTTCTTTACCACCAAAAGAGAATGCCCCCGAGCCAGTAGCCATATCTGAGATACAATTTCCTTGCGGATCTAAAATTCTCATGTATATCACCTTATTTTCTTGTCTGGTTAATGGGTTTTCTGCAAGTTTGAAAGAAACCTTTACTTTGTCCACTCTTTTTGCTTTATATTCTCCGCCTTCACGCTCTTTACCTCTTGAGTTGATGGCGTTTACAGAGATATTAACTGCTTTTAAGGCAGCCGCTAAAGTAACTTTCTCTGCTAATTCTCTGTTACGTACGGTAGTAGAATACACAGAATCCGAAAGAGCTTTTTTGTCTGTTTTGAGTGTAGCAACATCGGACTTTAAATTATTATTTTCTGAACCAAGCGTCTTTACTTCGGTTGTCAATTGGGCATTTTCTGCACGAAGTTTTGCAATTTCTGCATCTTTTGCACTCAAGGCAGCTTCGTAACCTTTAATTTTGTTTTCAAAATCACGGATACTTACATTTTTCGAGTTAATTAGATTTTTCTTGTCTTTTTCTAATTGGTCTCTCAAAGCTTCCAAATCAGCCACTTGCCCACCCAATGCGGTCACTTCAGCAATTTTAGCATCTAATTGGCTAGAAATAGAGTCTAATTTGCTATTGGTCATCAATAATTCTTTTGTTTTGGAAGAAATATCAATGGTTTTAGAATCGATTTCTTGTCTGGCATTAAAATATAAAAAACCAAAAATTGCGGCAAGGGCAACTGCCAAAATGAGTCCGGCTTTCATTGCCGAGTTGTTCTTTTTTTCTTCTGATTGTTCCATAGATTTCAATTATAAAGTTTGAATTAGTTAGGTTTACTAACGACAAAGATAATTTTTTATTCATATTTATTGATGCAATTTATGAAAAAATATGAATAAGTCTGCTCAATAGGCATCGTTTCTTGGCGATATATTTGTGTCTTAAAAATTTCTTGCCAAATAAATGCCTATATTTTAAATTATCAATATATTTACGGTTATTCTTCTTTATTTAACTGAGCTTATGGCACTTATCACCAAAAAGAAAATACCCTTTAAAATATCGAATAAACTTCGAAAGTATTTGACTAAATACGACCGAGAAAAAGAATTGCCCATCAAATATAGCGATTTGCTAAGGTATGATAATGCTTTTCCTTTTTATGATAAAAAAGGAAAAGATACACTTTGGGAAACTGTAATGTACCCCCAAAATGATTTGGAGGAAATCTATGAAGCATTAAAGAAAATATATGCAGATTTAAAAACAGATGGCGATTCATCTGTGATTAAACACCTTGTAGTGGATAGGGTAGATACTTGTACTTATGCCAATACGAAGCCTTTTCGTATCAGAATTGTTAATAAAATAAACGACAATCATGATTATTTTTACATAAAATTGGCGGATGCTTCTCGTATTTATGGTCTCGAGCTGGAGCATTTACTTTCTCCCAATGTAATGAGTTATTGCACGAATGAAGATACGTTGGTAGAAGAACATATTGCAGGAATACCCGCCGACCAATTTATGAATAATCACTTAAACGATGCAAATTTTAATCCAATTCGGCTCAGTAAGGAATTTGTGAAATTTAATGAACGATGTTTTGTGAGATTGCTTGGCGACATGCACTCGTCCAATTTCGTTGTGATTGTAACCCCCGATTTTGAAGATTTTCATTATCGTTTGAGAGCCATTGATTTTGACCAGCAATCGTATGAAGCCAGTAAATCTGTCTATATGCCTCAATATTTTAAGCAAAACAATGCTTTGATTGCCATGGGAATGAAATATCTTACACCTGAGTCGGTGAATCAATATCAAGCGGAAGAGCGAACATTAATGGCAAACCGACTCAGAGAGGAAAAAGGTAGAATACATGATTTGATAGAAACGATGAAAAAAGATACCATTTCTTTACCCGAAAACTTGAGTGCCTTAAAACTCGATTTGGCAAGACATTATCGAAACGAGGGCTTCCTTATTTGTAAAAGCATGGGCGAGGTTGTAGAATTAAGTTTGAAGCTATTGCTTTGATTCCTGATTGTTTTTTATGATGGAATAAAACAAGCAGAGCCAGCCTACCACCATCATCAAGCCTCCGATGGGTGCAATGATGCCAAAAGACTTGATGCCACTAAAGCATATTGTGTACAATGAGCCACTGAATATAAGTACCCCAGAAAGAAAGGAAATGCCACTATATTTCAAGAATTTATCTTCGGAGTGATTGATAAGCAGACCCACAGCCAAAAGTGCCAAGGCATGGTAAAACTGATACCTAACGGCCGTTTCGAAAGTGTCGAATCTGCCACTGGCTTCTAACATTGGCTTGAGGGCATGAGCTCCAAAAGCTCCAATCATTACTCCGAATGCTCCTAATAAGGCTCCAGATGATAAAAATAATTTACGCATTTTATTGTAATTGATGAGGAATTCTTGAATTTTAAGCAATTTATTAAAAAATCCTTTCTTAGAGGAACTAATTTTAAAATAAAATAATTGTATATACATATAATTCAATTGTATATATTTATAAAATGATAAAAAATGAAAAAGATAAAATCAGTTCAGCAGGTATTAAATCCACCAGCACCACACATGGTAGGGGATGGATTTAGGGTTCATAATTTTTTTCCAAATGGCTATAACTTGGGTTTATATCGGATGAGTCCTTTTTTCTTAATGGATTATAATTCAAAAATCGAATTTTCTCCTCGAGAAGAACCACGAGGAGTAGGCGTACATCCACACCGAGGATTTGAGACGGTCACCATTGCCTATCATGGTAAAATTGCCCACCACGATAGTGCGGGAAATCATGGAGTTATTGGAGAAGGGGGCGTACAATGGATGACTGCGGGCAGCGGTGTTCTTCATAAAGAATACCACGAAAAAGAGTACAGTCAAAAGGGAGGAGCGTTTCAGATGGTTCAGCTTTGGGTTAATTTGCCTGCAAAATATAAAATGACCACTCCGAAATATCAAGGATTTGAAAATGAGGATTTTAAACGATTGGTGTTTGGTGAAGATAAAGGGTATGTGGAGGTCATTGCAGGGGATTTTCAAGGGGTAAAAGGGGCTGCAAGTACATTTACCCCAATCAATGTGTATAATATATATCTGAAAAAAGGGGCAAATATTGACTTCTCGCTACTTGAATCACACAATACAGGAATATTGGTGGTAGAAGGAGAGAGCCAATTCAATGGAAAAGACATTGCCCACACCGATGATTTTGTCTTATTTAGAAATGATGGAACTGACATTGCTATCACAGCAACACAGGATTCCATGCTATTGGTTTTGAGCGGAGAATCAATTCAAGAACCCTTGGTGCCGTATGGGCCATTTTTAATGAATACCAGGGCTGAAATTTTACAAGCGTACGATGATTTGAGTAAGGGAAAATTTGGAATTTTAGAAGCATAAAATTTGATGAAACGCAAAGATTTTATAAAAAAAATGGCATTGATGCCACTCGCCAACATGAACTTAAACTTACAAGAATTGGGGAATTATGTGGAACAATTGCCCAAAACAGACAGAATGCCTTTATTATTCATCGGACATGGAAGCCCGATGAATGCTTTAGCAAATAATGGATTTACAGATAGTTTGAAAAAAATAGGTAAAACTATTGAGAAGCCAAAAGCTATTTTGGTGATTTCTGCCCATTGGCTTACGATGCATAAAACGTATGTATCGGTGAATCCTTTTCCGAAAACTATTTATGATTTTGGAGGTTTTCCAGACGAGCTCTTTCGTGTCAAGTATGAGCCGAAGGGGTCTCCTGAAATTGCCAGAGAATTGGTCAATCAGGTACAATATACTCAAATTCTTGAAGAACATAGCATGGGGCTTGACCATGGAGCCTGGACAGTCTTGAGACACATTTACCCTGAAGCAGATATTCCAACATTTCAGATGAGTATTGACTATTCAAAGCCCATGCAATATCATTTTGAATTAGCTCGGGAGTTGAGTAAACTCAGAAACAAAGGCGTGCTGATTCTATCAAGTGGTAATATTGTTCATAATTTGAGGCAGGTAGTTTGGTCTGAAAAAGCCCAACCACACGATTGGGCAGTTGGCTTTGATTCGTTGGTAAAACAGAAAATCTCTGAAAGGGACTTCTCCGCCTTAGCAAATCCATCAACGTTTGGTCAATTATTATCTCATGCACATCCGTCTGTCGATCATTATTTGCCTTTGCTTTATACCGTTGGACAAATAGACAAACAAGATGATATTTTCTATACTTACGAGGGTATTGAAATGGGAAGTATCAGTATGAGATGCTTTTTGGCAACATAAAATAGGGACTATCACAACATAGTCCCTTATTTTGTTGCTACATTCATGGTGAATATCCTTAAAAATATTCAAAATTAAGCATAGAAGCTTTTTGCCATAAATACTTTACCCCCATCGTTGGCAGCCGTAACAGAGTAACTAAACCCAGGATTTACGGAGTAGGCTCCATATTCACCAGATTTGCTGATGGCAATGAATCCAACTTGAAATTGTTTGGCTTTTTCTGGATTAATCTTGACCAATCGTTCAATGGCAATTTTACATGCTTCTTCTGGACTTTTACCCAAACGCATCATTTCGACCACCAAGTGTGTGCCAGCAATACGGATAACCTCCTCTCCTTGTCCGGACGAGACAGATGCCCCGACTTCATTATCGACAAATAATCCTGCCCCGATAATGGGAGAATCTCCCAATCTTCCGTGCATTTTGAATGCCATTCCGCTGGTCGTACATGCTCCCGAGAGATTGCCTGATGTGTCCAAGGCAATGGTACCCATAGTATCGTGATTGAAAGAGCCGTCTTCAAATGTATTGGGAGCAAAAGGCCCGTGACCAGTCTTTTTCTGTCCCTTCGATTGTTGTTGCTCAATGTTCATTAGAGGCTTATATTCTGATTTTTTTAGCCAATTTTGATATGTTTTTTGAGCTTCATCGGATAATTTATCAGGTTCTTTTTGAAAGCCGTTTGCCAGTGCAAATTGAAGAGCTCCCTCGCCAACCAAAAACACATGAGGCGTTAATTCCATTACTTTTCTTGCCACCGAAATCGGATGCTTGATGTGTTGTAAATAAGCCACAGCTCCACAATTCGCCTTTTCGTCCATGATACAAGCATCTAAAGTAACTTTCCCATCTCGGTCAGGATTTCCGCCAAGACCGACACAGCAAGTAATGGTATCTTCGATAGACCGAGCTCCGGCTTCGACGGCATCGAGAGCTTTGCCATCTTTTTCTTTGAGGATTTGCCATGCTACTGCATTTACGGGCAAGCCACTGTCCCAGGTAGAAACGACAATGGGTTTTTGCCCCAAAAAACTGGATTTATTCGATTTTCCGAAGCCAATCAATGGCAATGAAAAAAGTGAACGGTTTAAAAATTTTCTTCTTGTTTGCATAGTTTTGATGTAAGTAAATAAATTAGGATTACGCTTTGATTGGTGCTATGGTTTGATTAAAATGAATTGATTTCATCCCAAATAGAAACATGAACAGGAATACCTTTTGTTTCATTTATTTGACGATTCCTGAGTACTCTTTGCCCAGGATAAATAATCTCAGCTTGTTGCTCGTTTGACAAAGAACTTTCATAATCGAGGATAATAGCTTCAATAATCGATTGAATTTGTTCAAAATGTGAAAGTTTTTTCAAATCAATGGCAATGAATATTTGAGACAAGCTTATTTCGGTGATTTGTTCTGAAATTTGATGTGTTGAAAGCCCGGCAGACAAAATAGCGGCAAAGATATCCAAAAGCAATGCCAGGCCACTTCCTTTCCATAGTCCAATAGGCAGAGGTCTTCTGGAGTCTAATATTTCTTGTGGGTTATTGGTCAATTTTCCTTTGGCATCAAATCCTCCGTTTTGGCTCAGTTGTTCTCCTTTCAAAACAGCCAATTCCATGGCACCAAATGAATACTGCGACATCGACATATCCAGAACAATGGCTTCATTTCTAAAAGGAACAGCAAAAACCATTGGATTATTGCCTAATTTTGCATCAATAGCTCCCCAAGCGGGCATATTTGAGATGGTATTTGTCCATGAAATAAATGCAAAACCTTTTTGTGCCGCTTGCCAAGCATAATATCCGCCTCTCATCCAATGATTGGTATTTTTAAGGGCAATGCAGGCAATTCCGTGTTCAGAGGCTAAATTCATAGCTTTTTCTGTGATAAATAGGGCATTGCTTGGACCGGGGCCTAAGTTTCCGTCCCATATTTCTATTCCCCCGAATGTAGCAACTAATGAGGGGTCTGTCTTTGGATTTATCCAATGATTTTGTAAATATTTGATAAATCTTGGAAATCGATTCACGCCGTGCGTATAAACACCATCAAGGCTGTTTTGCGTGAATATATTGGCACAGATTTCAGCTTTAGCCTCAGAAAAGCCATATTTTAATAGGATATTTTTAAAGGTAGTAAACATTTCTGTTTGAGAAACATAAACTATTTGGTTTTTATCGGGCATTGCTTTGAAGCATTAGAATAGACGGACAATTTATTAAAAATAATTAAAAAAATCTACTAGAACAATAATTCTGTTGATTGAGCATTATTTTTTTAAAACAAACTTAAATGAAATTTATTCTTAAATTAGCCATGGTGTACCTATGGAGCAGTTTTGGTGGAGTGATGGCTCAAAATAATGAAAATATCCTAAAATCTGAGGAAATTTTGCGGGGAATCAATAAATATCGCCAAATGAAAGGACTTGGGGCATTGGTCAATCAAGCAGACATTGCCAAAGAGGCATACGAACACAGCAAAAATATGGCAGAAGGAAAAGTCCCCTTTAGCCACGACGGATTTGAAGGAAGGGCAAAAAGGCTGATGAAAAAAGTGCCGAATACCAATACCATTGCCGAAAATGTGGCTTATGGAAAACTTAGCTCCGACGAGGTGATTCAAAAATGGATTCAAAGTGAAGGACATCGGAAAAATATCGAGGGCAAGTATGGTTTGAGTGGTATTGGCGTATATCAGCGAAAAGATGGGTATCTGTTTTTTACCCAAATATTTATGAATTAAGAGGTTATGGTCATTAATAATTGGGAAGATTAATGACCATGATAAAGCTTATAAATAGACCACTTGCCCTGTTTTGACAGATTCATCGCAGGCAAAAGCAATTTTTAGGCTATTAACCGCATCTTGTACGTGGTCTGTTAAGTCAATATTCTCTTTGATTGCCCTCAAGAAATACCTTTGTTCTCGATTACAAAGTTCCTGATGGTCGGGTTCGTCAGTCAAATCATACCAAGTATCTTCTTTGATAAATTTATTGTTTGCATCAATTTCTGCATGGTGAAATCTCAAAGATTCAGTTTTGGTATGGGCATCCACACAATCTGATTTTCCAGAGCCAGCAGCATCTTTGGCAACGATAGAAACACAGCCTTTTGGTCCGATAACGTCCTTTACAAAAAATGCCGTTTCGCTCATCATAGGCCCCCAGCCAGCTTCATACCAACCAACAGACCCATCTTCAAATCGTATTTGAAGTTGGCCATAATTGTAATTATCTTCAGCAATGTCGTTGGTAAGGCGAGCCCCAATGGCGGTCACTTGAAGAGGTTTTGAGCGAGTCATTTGGCACATAACATCTATGTAATGTACCCCACAATCTACGATTGGACTAAGGCTTTTCATCAAATTTCTATGTACATCCCACATATATCCTTGGCTTTGCTGATTGAGATTCATTCGCATGACCAAGGGTTTGCCCAATTCTTGGGATAATTCTACAAATTTCTCCCAAGAGGGATGATGCCTTAAAATATAACCGACCACCACTTTTTTATTGACTTTTTGTGCCAATGCAGCCACCCTTTCAGCTCCAGCAACCGTGTCTGCCAAAGGTTTTTCGATGAACACATGGCAATTATTTTCAAGAGCCTCCAAAGCAAATGCTTCGTGCGTATCGGGATATGTAGAAATACAGACAGCATCTGGTTTTGTTTGTTGAAGTGCTACCGAAAAATCATTGAAAAGAGGGTAATTACCTCCTAATTTTTCGTTCAAAACGACTTTAGAATTGCCTTTCGAGACAATCCCACAAATCTCAAATCCATCGATACTTTGGTACGCTTGGGCATGAGAGGCTCCCATATTGCCACAACCCACCACCAAAACTTTTATATTGCTCATGTTGAATAGATATTAATTATTTTGTTTTAATTTAGATTGAATTTCTTGTAATAATTTTAGTTGTTCGGCTTGGGATTCAAATAGTGTTTTTATTTGTTCTTCCAGCAATAAATCTATTTTTTGGTGTAAACTACGAATCTCCATTTCGGCTTTCATATTGACCAAATAGTCGTTTTCGCTACGCATTCTATCTTTTTCTTCTTGTCGGTTTTGGCTCATCATGATGATTGGAGCTTGTATGGCAGCAATGGTAGAAAGTACCAAATTCATCAAAATAAATGGATAGGGGTCGAATTTTAGGTTTTCAGGAATAACACTGTTGAATAGTATCCAAAGGGCTAAAACAACAGCAAAAATAATGATAAATGTCCAGCTTCCTCCAAAACGAGCGACTTTGTCCGAAATCTCTTGTCCTTTGGAGAGTATTTCTTTGGGCGGGTTGAGCAAATTGTTCACAATCAATTGTTCTTCTTTGATTGTATCTTTGACAATTTGGTGTAATTTTTCGAGATGTGCTTTTTCTTCGGCGAGCATTCGGTTAATATCAACGTCTTTCATCTTTTTCATTGGTTTCTTTGTTTAGGATTAATGGTTCATAGAGTCGATAAAAAGAAATCAATAAGATTATTCCCCATAATAGGGCATTATATTCAGGCTTAAAAGGATTGATTTTAAATGCTTGTAAAATCGCATCTACATTAAGAAAATAGGCAAAAGAAGATAAAAAATACAGCAAATATCGATTGCTAAGAAACCCATAGCCAAAATACAGAATCATAGCCGGATAAGAGTATCTTTCGTGCATTTGTGTATTGACATAAAAAAACAGCACAGCAACAGTTGCTGAAGTCAACCAAACCAAAGCGATGGTTTTTTTGTCGAAATACGTTTTATCGAAAAAATTTAGAACAAGTTTTCTCAACAATGGAAACATCCCGACGAAAGAGCCAGAGAAGAACATCAGTAATCCCCAAAGTTTGTAAGAAAGTCCTTTAAAAATCAGGGTATCACTTACTTCATTGGGGTTGCTTTTGAGTAATAAATGCCACATATTGAAGGCATTCCAAGTAACTCTTGGAAAAAAACCAACCGAGTGTGTCACGACACTCCAAAGCTTGTCCAAGGAGCCACTCCATATAAAAGGGGCAAGCAAAAACAACTGAATGGAGAAGACTGCCAATAGGGTTTTTATCAATAATTTGAAAGAATATTCGAGATAAAAATAATAGGCAAAAATCGGCACAAAAATCGGTACAAAAATAATGGCTTGTAGTTTGATATACAACGCCAAAACCATGCAAAGTGCTGCCCAAACGAGTCGTTTTTCAAATAGATAAATAAATGACAAAACAACAAAAAAAGAAGGGATACAGTCCAATTGCCCCCAAAAAGCAGAGCTGTACAAATAAGCGATGTTGAACAATAACAAATATTCGACATAATTATTTTTATTCAGGTATTTTTTGAGAGAATGTGTCAGCAAAATTGCTTGCAAAAAATCAAAGACCAAAAAGCAATACTTCAACTGATAGCTATTCTGATAAATTAATTCTCTCGAACCCTGAAATTTACCAAACCAATATAATAAATGAAGGTAAAAAGGCATGTAATTGGTGTCGGAATTATAAACATTACTCAATCCATTTTCCCAAGCATAAGCCGACCACCGAGGCCAATCATTGTTCAAATCGAACCAAAATCCTTGCCGAGGAGCCAAGAAGCATACAATTCCGTAAATGAGTAAATGATGCCATTTAACAGGTGATTTTTCAAGTATTTTATTCATTTAAATAATTTGGCTGATAGAATATTTATGAGTTTGTAGAGATAGAGAATGAAAATGGAACAATGTACTTGTTCCATTTTATCATCAAAGAACCCCTTTTGTACTTGGCAATGAGTTCAATTCGTTGAGGTTTCGTTTCACAGCCATTTTAATAGCTTTGGCGAAAGCCTTAAAAATTGCCTCTATTTTATGGTGTTCGTTTTGTCCTTCACACTGAATATTCAGGTTTGACTTAGAGGTATCTGAGAAAGACTTGAAAAAGTGAAGAAACATTTCAGTTGGCATTTCGCCGATTTTTTCTCTTTTAAATTCAGCTTCCCATACCAACCAAGGCCTTCCCGAAAAATCAATAGCTACTTGTGCCAATGCTTCGTCCATTGGAAGTAAAAAACCGTATCTATTTGTGCCTTTTTTATCGCCTAAAGCTTTTAAATAAGCCTCCCCAAGTGCCAATGCCGTATCTTCTATGGTATGGTGTTCGTCGATGTGTAAATCTCCCTCGACATGAATATTCAAATCAGCTCCAGAATGTTTTGCCAGCTGATCAAGCATGTGGTCAAAAAAGCCCAAACCTGTATGTATATCAGATTTTCCATTTCCATCAAGGTTAAGGTCAATTTTTATCTTTGTTTCTTTCGTGATTCTCTCAATACTAGCCGTTCGGGGAGGTAATTTTAGAAATTCATAAATAGCATCCCAGTCGGTGGTGATTAAGGAAGTAACATTCTTTTGAGGGTCTGTTAAATCTGCCTCGCTTTCGTGGATAAAAATTGCTTTAGCACCCAAGTTGATGGCTAATTGTACATCTGTGGCTCTGTCGCCAATCACAAAAGAGTTTGCCAAATCATATTTTTCCGAATCAAAGAACTTCGATAGCAAGGCAGTGCCAGGTTTTCGAGTTGGAAGATTTTCATGCGGAAAACTTCGGTCGATAAAGATATCGCTGAAAATAATATTCTCGTTTTCGAGGGTTTTTAGCATTTTATTGTGAGCAGGCCAAAACGTATTTTCAGGGAAAGAATCTGTTCCTAAACCATCTTGGTTAGTTACCATTATCAACTGATAATCAGTTTCTTGAGCAATCTTACGAAGGTTAGAAATGGCTTTAGGAAGAAATTCTAATTTTTCCAATGAATCGATTTGAAAATCTGTTTTTGGTTCATCAATAATGGTGCCGTCTCTATCGATAAAAAGAAGTTTTTGCATTGTTTGAATGTTTTAATAAAGCTCAAAATTAACGAGGATTTTAATAAAATCAAAAGAGAAAACGTATGATGGTTATTCTTGGAGAAAGACAAAGGAGATTTGTAAAAACAAAGCCCCTTTGCTTGAGAGATACTTATAAATTACCTTTTTTTAGTTCTTTGACGGCATAGTCTGCTGCCCTTGCGGTCAATGCCATGTAGGTCAAAGAAGGATTTTGAGTCGAGGTGGAGGTCATTGATGCCCCATCCGTAACGAAAACATTTTGACAATGATGGAGGGCATTCCATTTATTGAGCAAAGAAGTTTTTGGGTCTTTACCCATTCGAACCCCGCCCATTTCATGAATATCTAAACCTGGAGTCCTGTTGTTATCATTTGTACGGATATTTTTAAAGCCAGCTTTAGTAAACATGTCGCTGAGTTGTTCGAAATAATCTTTGGTCATTTTTACGTCATTGTCATCA
>JACCDQ010825322.1_pt1 | contig 11990 bp, 7 predicted proteins | sample 7446031 | NCBI WGS metagenome assembly JACCDQ01 (sample SAMN15323442, study PRJNA562643) | freshwater metagenome | isolation source: river surface water | place: USA:Blue River Watershed | collected 2017-08-17
ATTTGGATTGATTGGGTACAGCTTTTTGGGAATCCGAGAATTTCCATCCATTGATCCTGCGCAGGTATCTATACGCACTAATTACACTGGAGCAAATTCTGATATTATTGAGTCGCAAATTACAGAACCTCTAGAAAAAGCGATTAATTCAATTGACGGAATCCGCAATGTTACTTCTTCAAGTATTCAAGGAAGTAGTAATATCACGGTCGAGTTTAATTTGGACAAAAATTTAGAAGAAGCCGCTAATGACGTTCGAGACAAAGTATCTCAAGCCACTCGAAATTTGCCACAAGATATTGATGCACCGCCAGTAGTTTCTAAGGCTGATGCTAATAGTGATGCGATTATATCGATGACTATTCAGAGTGATTCGAGAAACGCATTAGAATTAAGTGATTTTGCCGAAAACGTAATTGGGCAACGTTTGGAAACTATTCCAGGTGTGAGTGGTATCCAAATTTGGGGACAAAAACGATACGCAATGCGTTTGTGGATTGACCCCGTAAAATTGGCTTCGTACGGTTGCACCGTTTCTGAAGTTCGAAATGCGTTAAGCAAACAAAACGTAGAATTACCTTCAGGAAAAATCACCGGTGCCAATACCGAATTAACGGTGAGAACCATTGGAAATTTGTCCAAAGCGGAAGAATTTAACAATATTATCATTCGTTCAGAAGGAGAAAAAATTGTTCGTTTTAGTGATATTGGCAAAGCCGAAATTGGTCCTGAAAATGTTGAAACTAACATGACACAATCCGGCGTTCCTTTGGTGGGTGTAGCTATTGTACCGCGCCCAGGTGCCAACTATTTGGATATAGCTACAGCGTTTTACAAAGAGTACCAACGATTTAAAAAGGATTTACCAAAAGATATTCATTTAAATATTGTAATTGACAATACCGTTTTTGTTAAACAATCCGTAATCGAAGTAGCGGAAACTCTGGGGATTTCAATTATTTTGGTTATTTTAATTATTTATTTGTTTTTTAGAGACTGGGCTATTGCTTTCAGACCTTTAATTGATATTCCAGTATCGCTAATTGCTACGTTTTTTATCATGTGGCTCTTTGGATTTTCTATTAATGTATTGACTTTATTGGCTATTGTTTTAGCCACGGGATTAGTAGTAGATGACGGAATTGTAGTCACTGAAAACATTTTCAAAAAAGTAGAAGAAGGCATGACGCCAATCGAAGCAGCTATCAAAGGATCTAACGAAATCTTTTTTGCGGTGATTTCAATTTCTATCACTCTGGCAGCGGTGTTCTTACCCGTAATTTTCTTGGAAGGGTTTGTTGGACGACTATTCCGAGAATTTGGAGTGGTTATTGGAGCCGCCGTATTGGTTTCGGCTTTTGTATCCCTTACGCTTACGCCAATGCTGAATGCCTATTTAATGAAAGGCGGAAAACAGGAAAAATCTAAATTTTACCAGTTAACCGAGCCCTATTTCCAACAATTAAATGCAGGTTATGCTAATGCTTTGGAGCGTTTCATGAAGAAGAAATGGTTGAGTTTCCCAATTTTGATTGTGTGTTTTGGATTAATTTATCTGTTCTTTAATCTATTGAAAAAAGAAACAGCTCCTTATGATGATCGAAGTGGAATGGTAGTAAGAACCACAACCCCTGAAGGAGCTTCTTATGAATACACCGATAAATTTATGCAAGAATTATCCCGATTGGTCGATGATTCTATTCCTGAGAAAAAAGTTGCTTTAGTAATTACATCACCTGGTTTCAACGCTTCTTCTGTTAATAGTGGATTTGTTAGAATTTCATTAGTTGAACCTAATGAACGAAAGGTTTCTCAAAAAGAGATTGCTGAAAAAGTAACCAAATGGACCAATAATTATTCTGAAGCAAAAACAGCTGTTATTGAACAACCCACTATTGCGGTAAATAGACGTGGCGGTTTGCCAATTCAGTATATTATTCAAGCGCCTAATTTTGAAAAATTACGCGAGAAAATTCCATTGTTTATGGAAGAAGCGGCTAAAAACGAAACCTTCTCCACTACCGATGTGAATTTGAAATTCAACAAGCCTGAAATCAATGTTAGTATTAATAGAGAAAAAGCCGAAAGTCTAGGGGTTTCAGTACTAGATGTAGCACAAACATTACAACTATCATTAAGTGGGCAACGTTTTGGTTATTTCATTCGCAATGGAAAACAATACCAAGTGATTGGTCAATTTGAGAAAAATGACCGTTCCAAACCTTTGGATTTGACTTCAATGTATGTTAAAAACAACAAAGGCGAATTAATTCAAATGGACAACGTAATTACTATTGAAGAGCAAAGTAATCCTCCTCAATTGTACCATAATAATCGATACATGTCGGCTACTGTTTCTGCCGGATTAGCTCCTGGCAAAAGTATTAGCGATGGAATTGAGGCTATGGACGCAATCAAAGCCAAAGTTTTAGACGACACTTTTACTACTGATTTGGGTGGAGAATCTCGAGATTTTGTCGAAAGTAGCTCCAACACTTCGTTTGCCTTTGGATTAGCCTTACTATTAATATTTTTAATTCTTGCGGCTCAATTTGAAAGTTTTATTGACCCATTTATTATTATTTTAACCGTACCAATGGCCGTTGCTGGAGCGTTATTTTCGTTGTGGTTATTCAATCAAACGTGGAATATTTTTAGCCAAATTGGAACCATCATGTTAATTGGTTTGGTAACCAAAAATGGAATCCTAATTGTGGAATTTGCGAATCAATTACGCGAGCAAGGAAAACCTAAGCTAGAAGCTATTTTGGAAGCTTCAGAAGCACGTCTCCGCCCTATCTTAATGACGAGTTTAGCCATTGCTTTAGGTGCTTTACCAATTGCCTTATCATTAGGTGCCGCTTCTAATAGTAGAATCGGTATGGGAGTTGTCATTGTTGGGGGAACCGTTTTCTCATTAATTTTGACTTTATTCGTTATTCCTGCCTTATATTTAATGTGGTCGAAAGCCAGAAAACATTATCCTGAATTTGATCATATTAACGAATACGAACAAGAAAGTAAATAAGTATGACAAAGTATCAATTCATCATAGCTAGTATTTTATTTTTTGCATTTAGCAATATAAATGCTCAAGAAATCATATCACTTGAAACTGCCGTAAAAGTAGCTTTAGAAAACAATTACGAAATAAAAATTGCTTCGAATAATTCGCTAATCAATGCAACTAATGTAACTGTTGGTAATGCAGGAATGTTACCTACAGTAGCCGCTACAATAACAGATAACAATAGAGTACAAAATAGTTCGCAAACCTTACAAAATGGGACCACTAACTCATTAGACAATGCTAAAAATAATAGTTTGAATTATGGCGTTAATCTAGATTGGACGGTATTTGACGGATTCAAAATGTTTGCCAAATTGGACCAATTAAAAGAGTTACAAAAATTGGGAGAAGCACAGTTGAAACAAACAATTCTGACTAAAATTAGTGCTGTGACTAGTACGTATTTTGATTTAGTACAACAACAACAGCAATTGAAAGCTTTAGATTCTACCATTGTAATTTCGAACCAACGCTTAGCATTGGCACAAAATCGTTTTACAATTGGAAAAGCCTCTAAATTAGAAGTCTTAAATGCTCAAGTTGATTTAAATACTGATAAGGTCTCTCTATTAAGACAAAAGGATTTGTATGCCAATACTAAAATTCTTTTCAATCAAATTTTAGCTCGAGATACCAAAACCAATTTTAAAGTAATTGATACTATTAAAGTCGATGCTAATTTAGTTTTAAACGAATTAACTTCTTTAGCTGAAAAACAAAACCCTCAATTAGAAGCCCAAATTATTGCTTTAAAAGTAGCTGAACTACAATTAAAACAAGTTAGAGCCAATAGATATCCAAGTTTAAAACTGAGTACTGGTTACAATTTAGCCAATACACAAGCCAGTTTGGGATTTGCTACAGCCACATCTGCCAAAGGTTTTAATTATGGATTTAGTGCTGCTTTAAATATCTTTGACGGTTTGTCACAGAATAGAAATGAAAAAATAGCACATCTTCAAATTGATAATTCAAAGTTAATTCTTGAAGAGCAAAAATTAGCCTTACAATCGCAATTAGCTACTTCATTTCAAACCTATACCACTAATTTAGAATTGATTAGTTTGGAAGAAAAAAATGAAGCGATAGCCAAACAAAATTTAGCTATTACCTTAGAAAAATTCAAAATTGGAACGATTACTACCCTAGAATTCAGAGCCGCACAATTGAATTATGTGAATGCGAAAGTGAGAAATAGTAATGCGCAATTTCAAGCTAAATTATCTGAAATTGCTTTGAAAGAATTGGCAGGAATTATTAACTTAAATTAATAATACAAATGACATCTTATAACCCAAAAGACTGGATTAGTTTTATATTTTATTTTAGTAAGGCCGACACCTTTCGAAAGTTAATTCCGATAATGATTATTATCGGAATTTATTCAGGAATTATCGCTTATCTTGAAATTGAATATTGGCACTTACCGGAAGTTAGTCATGTGAAAAATATCTCAATGATGCATGGGATGTTGGGTTTCGTCATTTCATTATTGTTAGCTTACAGAACAAATACGGCTTATGATCGTTGGTGGGAAGGAAGAAAAATGTGGGGAAGTTTAGTAAATAGTTCTCGAAATCTAGCTATCAAGCTCAATGCTATGTTAATAGATGACAATGATCGTGATTTTTTTAAAAAAATGATTCCGCATTATGCTACTATTTTAAGAAAACATTTAAACGATAGCGAAACAGGAAAACAATTATTTGATGATGTTGATTTAGAAGTTGATTACCACAAACACCGTCCGAATCAAGTTGCCAATAAATTATTCGTGAAAGTAAATAATTTGTACCTTTCAAAAAAATTGACTGGAGACCAGCTAATCGTTATCAATAATGAATTACAATCTTTTACTGATATTTGTGGCGCATGTGAGCGAATTAAGAACACACCTATACCCTATTCTTACAGTGCATTCATAAAGAAATTTATTTTTATTTATGTTTTAACATTGCCTTTTGGTTATGTGTTTAGTTTAGGATACTATGTCATTCCTGTGGTTGTATTTATCTTTTACGTTCTTGCTAGTTTAGAACTAATTGCCGAAGAAATTGAAGATCCCTTTGGAGAGGATGCTAATGATTTACCTACAAAAAAAATAGCTGAAAATATTAAAAAGCATATTGAAGAAATATTATAAATCCTAATTAAATATATGAAAATTAGTACTAAAATTATTACAGTTGTAATTCTTTCTTTTATTGTCTCTTGTCAAAAAAGTACCACTGAAAATTCATCTGTATATTTTGAGAAAACAACTGATAGTATTCAAAACGGTGGCGTAAAAGTAATCCCAATTACTACTTCAAAGGGAACTTTTAACGTTTGGACCAAACGCATTGGAAATAATCCAAAAATCAAATTATTGCTTCTTAATGGTGGACCTGGGGCTACACACGAGTATTTTGAGTGTTTTGAAAATTTCCTACCGGCTAAAGGAATTGAATTTATTTATTATGACCAATTGGGTTGTGGGAACTCTGATAATCCAAATGATGTTGCGCTTTGGGATTTAGGACGCTATGTAGAGGAAGTAGAACAAGTTAGAAAGGCATTGCATTTAGACGCATCTAATTTTTATTTGTTAGGACACTCTTGGGGAGGTATTTTAGCGATGGAGTATGCATTGAAATACCAACATAATATGAAAGGATTGATTATTTCTAACATGATGTCTAGCTGTCCTGAATATGGGAAATATGCCGATGAAGTATTAGCAAAACAACTAAACCCTGCTGTACTAACTGAAATTGAGAAAATTGAAGCAGCAAAAGATTTCTCAAATCCAAGATATATGGAATTATTGATTCCAAACTTTTATGAAAAACACATTCTTCGTTTTCCTGCAAAAGATTGGCCAGAACCAGTGAATCGCTCTTTTGGTAAAATGAATCAATCATTGTATGTCACTATGCAAGGTCCAAGTGAATTTGGAATTTCTGGAAAATTAGAAAAATGGGATAGAAAAGCCGATTTGAAAAATATCACTATTCCTACTCTAGTGATTGGAGCTAAATACGACACTATGGATCCCAAACATATGGAAGAAATGTCAAAATTAGTTCAAAATGGAACTTATTTATTTTGTCCAAAAGGAAGTCATATGGATTTTTATGACGATCAAAAAGCATATTTTGGAGGTTTAATTCCATTTTTAAAAAAGAATAATTAAAATAAAAAAATAATTATTTCAAATAATAATAAAGACTTTCAAAAATCAAAAAAATGTTTCCAACTCCAACACGCAATCCTTATATTTGCAAACCTGAAAAAAAATCACAATGAAAATATCATACAACTGGCTTAAACAATTCATCAAAATCGATTGGCAATCGGAAGAAACTTCAGCTTTATTGACCGACTTAGGTTTGGAAGTAGAAGTGGTTGAAAAATACCAATCAGTAAAAGGAGGTTTAGAAGGAATTGTTGTGGGACACGTTTTAACTTGTGCACCTCACCCAGATGCAGACCGACTAAAAATCACAACAGTAGATTTAGGTGATGGCATTCCAGTTCAAATTATATGTGGTGCTAACAATGTTGCCGCTGGACAAAAAGTACCTGTTGCCACTATTGGAACTATTTTATACGATAAAGAAGGAGAAGCATTTACAATAAAAAAAGGGAAAATTCGCGGACAAGAAAGTCACGGAATGATTTGTGCTGAAGATGAAATCGGGCTTGGTACTAGCCACGATGGAATTATGGTACTGGACGAATCATTGCAACCCGGAACTCCCGCTGCTACGGTTTTTAAAATTGAAAATGACGAAGTATTCGAAATTGGATTAACTCCCAATCGCGCCGATGCCATGAGTCATCTTGGTACCGCTCGTGATTTACGAGCCGGAATGCTTCAAAAAGGGACTCATGTAGAATTGATTACTCCTTCTGTAAGTAAATTTAGAGTAGATAAACGTACACTAAAAATTGATATTGACGTAAAAGATAGTAAATTGGTTCCTAGGTATTGCGGAGTAACTATTTCTGGAATTACAGTAAAACCATCTCCAACTTGGTTACAAAACCGTTTGAAAGCCATTGGATTAAATCCAAAAAATAATATTGTGGATGTTACTAATTATGTATTACACGAATTGGGACAACCACTTCACGCCTTTGACGCTGCTAAAATTAGCGGTAAAGTGATTGTAAAAACAGTACCTTCTGGAACTAAATTCACAACTCTTGATGATATAGAACGAAGTTTGCACGAAGAAGACATTATGATTTGCGACGAAAAAGGACCTTTGTGTATTGCAGGAGTTTTTGGAGGAAAAGATTCAGGGGTTTCAGAAAGCACCAATGCCATTTTCTTGGAAAGTGCCTATTTTAATCCAGTAAGTATTCGTAAAACTGCCAAAAGACACCAATTAAGTACAGATGCGTCGTTCCGTTTTGAAAGAGGAATAGATCCTTCGATTACCGAATATGCTTTAAAACGCGCAGCATTATTAATTCAAGAAGTAGCTGGTGGCGAAATCACATCCGATATAATTGACGTATACCCAAAAAATGTAGAAGACTTTAGTGTTTTCTTAAACTTTAACAAAGTAACCAAGATCATTGGCCAAGAAATTCCAAAAGACACTATCAAAAAAATATTGGTGTCTCTTGATATCAAAGTAAATAGTGTTTCTGACTCAGGATTGGGTTTAACAATTCCAGCATACCGAGTTGATGTACAACGCGAAATTGATGTTATTGAAGAGATTTTAAGAGTGTACGGTTACAACAATATCAAATTTTCCAACAAGGTTAACGCTACAGTTTCTAATTCTCCAAGAACGGAAGATTACAAAATCCAAAATGTGGTAGCCACACAATTGAATTCACAAGGATTTCACGAAATGATGGCTAACTCATTAACAACAGCTAACTACATTCAACTTTCAGAAATGTTGAAAGAAGAACATAATGTTAGTATGCTAAACCCTTTAAGTAGTGATTTGGCAACCATGCGTCAATCTTTACTATTTTCTGGATTAGAAGCAATTTCGTATAATATCAATAGAAAAAATACCGATTTAAAATTATTTGAATTCGGAAAAACCTATCACAATTTCCCTTCAGGATATGAAGAGCAAAAACATTTAACACTTTTCCTTACAGGAAATAGAAATCAAGAAACGTGGACAGCAAGTCAAAAACCGACAGATTTCTTTTTATTTAAAGGATATGTAAATGCTGTTTTAGAACGATTAGGAATTCAGAAAACACAAAACCAACCATTAACATCTGATGTATTTTCTGAAGGAATTGCAGTTAACCTAGGAAAAGATACTATAGTAGAAATAGGAGTCGTAAAGAAATCTATTTTAAAACACTTCGGAATCAAACAAGAAGTGTTCTTTGCTGATTTCAATTGGGCAGCTATTTTGAAATTAATTTCGAATAAGATTAAATTCGTCGAAATTCCAAAATACCCTGAAGTTCGTAGAGATTTAGCATTGTTAATCGACCAAACTGTTACTTACGAAAGTATTTATACTATTGCAAAACAAACTGAAAAATCATTATTGAAAAACATTGATTTGTTTGATGTATACGAAGGACAAAACTTACCTGAAGGTAAAAAGTCATATGCATTAAGTTTTAGTATTCAAGACAGTTCGAAAACCTTAACTGATGAGCAAATTGACAAAATTATGACTAAGTTACAGAAGAATTTTGAATCAGAACTAGGTGCTGTTTTGAGATAATTTAATTTAACATCATAAAATTTAAAACCCCAAATCTAATTAGATTTGGGGTTTTTTATCAAAGCTGCTTAAAATTGAATTCGTAATTTATTTTTTAATTACTAATCGAAATCCTTCTCCGTGGATATTTAAAATCTCAACATTTTCATCTGCTTTTAAATACTTTCTCAATTTGGCAATATACACATCCATACTTCGCGAGGTAAAATAGTTGTCATCTCTCCAAATTTTAGTCAAGGCTAATTCTCTCGGCATCAAATCATTTTCATGAAGAATCAACATTTTTAATAATTCATTCTCTTTTGGAGACAATTTAATTGGTTCTTCATTTTGATAAGTCAAGAATCGCAATTTAGAATTCAAATGAAATTTACCAATTTTAAATTCAAACTGTACTTGTTCTGTTTTTACATCAGAAGATTTTCTCTGAATTATAGCTTTAATTTTCATTAACAAAACTTCTGAATCAAAAGGTTTATTCAAATAATCATCAGCACCGGCTTTATAACCTTTTAACACATCTTCTTTCATCGATTTGGCTGTTAAAAAGATAATAGGCACTTCTGCATTTTTCTCTCTTATTTCTTTGGCCAAAGTATACCCATCTTTATAAGGCATCATGACATCCAAAATACACAAATCATAATTATCTTTTTTAAACTTCTCAAAACCTTCCATTCCATTTTTGGCCAAGGTTACATCAAAATCATTTAATAATAAATAATCTTTAAGGATCGCACCAAAATTGAGATCATCCTCTACTAACAGTATTTTTTTATTGCTATTTTCCATAGTCTAATTGATTAATGGTAATTTTATTATGAAGGTACTTCCTTTCCCTTTTTCACTTTCTACATATATTTGACCATTATGGTCTTCAACTATTCGTTTTACATAGGCTAATCCTAAGCCATGGCCTTTGACATTATGTATGTCACCTGTATGCTCGCGATAGAATTTTTCAAAAATTCTTTTTTGAGCCACCTTGCTCATTCCCAAACCTTTGTCTTGAACTTTAATCAATACCATATCCTTAATATTCTCGGTATAAATATCTATTTCAGGTGCTTCTGGCGAATATTTTATTGCATTCTCTAATATATTCACAATCACATTGGTAAAATGATTATCATTAATTAATACGGTAGTTCTGGTTGCATCAAAATGAGTTGTAATACTCCCTCCTCTATCTTCCAAAATTAAATTAACGTGTTCAATAGCATCGTTAATTACATCTTCAATTGGATTGGGCTCCTTGTCTATCTCCAATTCCTTTTTCTCTAATTTAGATATACGTAACACATTCTCCACTTGAGCATGCATCCGTTTATTTTCATCTCTAATCATTTGAAGATAACGCAAGACTTTATTTTTATCTTCAATAATCTTTGGATTACGAATAGCATCCAAAGCCAAATTAATTGTCGCTATTGGAGTTTTAAACTCATGCGTCATATTATTAATAAAATCTGTTTTAATTTCAGATATCTGACGTTGACGAATCAATTGGCTCAAAGCACTAGTATATGCAATAATGATAATCAACGTAAAAACAATTGAAAGTATTGTAATACTTACTAATTCCGATAATAAAAATCGTTTTTTATGTGGAAAAGTAACCATTAGTTTATACTTTTCGTTGCCTTCATTATCCGTCAAAATAGGAATAGAATAACTAGCATTTTTATCGTATCTAAACTCGTTCGATTTTACTTTAGTCGCTAAGCCGTTGTTGTAAACTCCAAACTCAAACTTCGTATTAACTCCGTATTCTTCTAATTCTTTTTTAATTAGTTTACGAATATTATCAGTAGAAACTCTTTCTTGAAGAGGCATAGCAGTAGCAATATCTTTGTAAAAAATTTCGAACTGAGCATTGTCTAATACATCTAAGTTTCCAGATTTTTCAATCCGCTCATCGGGAATTAAACTTTGACCTAACAAAGAATTATCCAAAGGCTTATTATTATAAATCTCTGTAACTCGTTTTGAACTAAAGTTTTTAAACAACTTTGAACTATCTGTTTTTTTGTCAAAGAGCGAAGCATTAATATTAAAATCTTCTGCTATAATACTATTGGAATAGACTATAGTCTTATTTGTTTTTAAGTTTTTTTGAACATAGGTAAACTCTAATAAATCATCTTTTTTAGGTATTTTACCCGTACTGTCTTTTAAATGATTGTACTTATCATAAAAACTATACGCCTCTTGTTTTTGTAATTTTTCAGCGACATTACCAAGTACTTGTTTTACATGAAATTTAAATTGTTCGTCATTATTTTGAAAAGAGGTATTGAACCAATACACCTGAACAAGAATTATCCCAATTAGGGACAAACTCATCAACAAAATCAACAATCTAAAAAATAGCTTACTCATCAAAACAAATTTAGTATTTTAACAATATAGTAAATAATACATTAACCAAATATTAACATCTACCCTTCATTTTGCTGAATCTTTAAAATTTTAAGAATTTCGTCAAATTGTAATTTTGCAATTTTAGGCTCTATATTTTCAATTACGAAGTTACTTTTAGCAGCCCGTTGTGCATCGGTCCATTGTGCATTAATTCGATTTAAAACCTGTTCTCTCGAACTGTTATCGCGTTGCATTACCCGCGCAATTCTGTCTTCTAAAGGAGCTGTAATGGTTATAATAGCATCGCAGTTTTGATAGCTACCGCTTTCAAATAAAATAGCAGCTTCATAAACTACAAATGGCGCCGACTGATGTTGGTCCAGCCAAATTTTAAATTGCTTTTTGACTACAGGATGAATGATACCATTGAGTTGGTTCAACTTTTCGGGTTTAGCAAAAACAATTGAAGCCAATTCTTGTCGGTTCAGTTGCCCGTTTTTAAAAACAACTTCACCAAAAACAGCTTGAATTTTTCTCAAAACTTCAGCAGATTGCATTAGTTTTTTGGCTTCTTCATCGGCAATAAATACAGGTATTCCAAGCGATTGCATATACGTCGCAAGGGTAGTTTTACCACTACCAATTCCTCCAGTTAGGCCAATTATTTTAGACATTTGCTATTTTTTAAAAAACAAATACGGAAAGGCGACTTGAGGTTGACGTTTTAAAACAATCACTTTTATATACGATTCTAAAAATCCTAAACCGTATCCGTAAAATTGTTTCCAAACCGCAATTAACGACAAATACCCAATGCGCACACTTCTATTTTGAACACTTGAAGTTACAAA
>JACCDQ010127665.1_pt1 | contig 11988 bp, 7 predicted proteins | sample 7446031 | NCBI WGS metagenome assembly JACCDQ01 (sample SAMN15323442, study PRJNA562643) | freshwater metagenome | isolation source: river surface water | place: USA:Blue River Watershed | collected 2017-08-17
GACTACATCAACGCTTTGCGCGATAACACGATGGTGGAGTTCCAGAACCAGTACCGAATGATCGACATCCTTTTGATCGACGATATTCAGTTCCTGGCTGGCAAAGAGGGTACGCAAGAGGCCTTTTTCCACCTCTTCAACATCTTGCACACCAACAACAAGCAGATCGTCATAACCTCTGACGTCTCGCCAAAGCAGCTCGATGGCTTCGAAGACCGACTAGCATCGCGCTTTGGTGGCGGTCTTTCTATCGATATTCAGGTTCCAACGCTTGAAACACGTATCGCGATTCTTCGCAAGAAGGTCGAACGTGACGGATATCCGGTCTCTGACGACATCCTGGAATACATTGCTACTCGCGTTACCCGCAATATTCGTGAGCTAGAGGGATCGCTGACCCGTCTGACCGCCTGGGCAAGCCTGACCAAGCAGCGCATTGACATGGCTCTGGTTCAAACGGTTTTGAAAGATCTGGTTGCTGTTGCCGATGACGAAGTGACTACTCCGGTCGAGATTATGAACGCTGTGGCCGCATGCTTCGGTATTTCTGTTGATGACCTGACCGGCAAGAGCCGTCAGCAGGCGATTGCAAATGCTCGTCAGATTGCTATGTATCTCTGCAGAGAGATGACCACTCTTTCATTGCCAAAGGTCGGCCAGGTATTTGGTGGCAAAGACCACACCACGGTTATGTATGCGCGCGACAAAGTTGAAAAGCTGATGCGTGAACGTCGCACTTTCTATGACACAGTGACCGAGATCATCAACACGATCAACAAGAAGAGTTTTTAAAACCTTCAAGTAATCCCCATATGGATAACCCTGTGGAAAACTGTGGAAATCCCGTCATATCTGGTGAATAAGCCCATTCCGCTGTGTGAATTCCCGGTTACAAATCCACAGGCAATTGAGTTATCCACAGAATTTCCCACATATCCACAAACAACTTACAACGGTGTAGTTTTTAGGTTTTTATTGGGAAGTAGACAGTTATCAACAGTTTCCACAGCGGTTATTAATGATTATTAAGAGAGATTAAGAAAAAGAAGCAAACAATAACGACTTTGAGCTGGGTTGAGAGTTTAAAAAATGCTCGATCAACTTGGTTGAAAAGGCTCTAATTCGGAGTTTTAAGTCGGTGGTGTGTGCCAAGATTTAAGTCCAACAGCCTACGCAGCAAGATTTGTTCAAAAGCCTTGAAATTGCTGCAGATTCGGGGATTCCAGTGAAGTTCCAGGTGAACAAAGACGTCCTGCACGACGCAGTGGCCTTTGCCGTACGCCTTCTGCCGGCCCGCACCACTCTGCCTATTCTTGGCGGAATCCTGATTGAGGCTGATGCAAACGCTCTGCGCCTCTCGGTTTTTGACTATGAGGTTTCAGCTCAGGCCGAAATCGTGGCCAAGGTTGAGACCAGCGGCCGCATCCTTGTTTCTGGCCGTCTTTTGAACGAGATCGTTAGCAAGCTGCCAAACGCACCGGTTGAGATTTCGACCGATGGCAGCAAGGTCCTGGTTTCATGTGGATCATCAAAGTTCACTCTGTTGACCATGGAAGTCGCTAACTACCCGACCCTGCCTGAGATTCCAGCCGTCACCGCGACTGTTTCGGCCGAAGCATTCAACACCGCTGTCTCGCAGGTTGCCGTTGCCGCCTCTAAGGAAGAAGCAACGCCTTGGCTAACCGGTGTGCTTCTCGAGGTATCTGACTCGGCAATTTCGATGGTTGCAACCGACCGTTACCGCCTAGCTCTGGTTGAGGTAAAGTGCAACGTTTCGGCTGATTCAGCTGGTTCTTCGGCTCTTATTCCCGCTCGCACCCTTCAAGAGGTTGCTAAGAACTTCGGAAACCAGGGAGAAATCAGCATTTCGATCGCCAAGAGCGGCGAACGCGAGATGGTTGCCTTCAAGGCGAACAACCGCGCAGTCACGTCGCTGCTGCTCAAGGGTGCTTTCCCTGACATCAAGCCGTTCTTCCCTAAGGAAGTCGACCACTTCTCGATCGTTTCAAAGCAGGACCTGGTCGATTCAACTCGCCGTGTTGCCCTAGTTCTAGAGCAGTACCCGGCAATTCGCTACACCTTCAACGAAGACGCAGTTGTTCTCGAGGCTACCGGCAACGAGATGGCTCAGGCATCTGAGAGCGTTCCGGCCGAGCTAACCGGCGACTCGATCGTTGCGCCGCTCAAGCCGCAGTACCTAATTGACGGTCTAGCCGGCGTGCACACCGAGTTCACTCGCATCGCTTTCACCAAGAACCCGAGCGACCCGAACAAGCCGGGCCCTGTCTTGATCACCAGCCACGGCGCAAAAGAGACTACGGACAAGGACTCATACCGTTACCTCTTGCAGCCGAACATGCTGCAGCGCTAAATCGGTGGCCGTAGATGTTTATTAAGCATCTATCGCTCAGCAATTTTCGAAATTACCGAACGGCTGAGGTTAGTTTTCAGCCTGGAATAACGCTCTTGATCGGCCCGAACGGCCAGGGCAAGACCAATCTGGTCGAGGCCATTCGCTATTTGAGCAGCCTCAACTCGCACCGAGTAGCCGGTTATCAGGCGCTAATTCGCCGCGAGGCTGATGGAACGCAGGAATCTTCTGCTTTGGTCAGGGCTTTGGCGAGCCACCAGGATCGAGACGTGATGCTCGAGCTTGAGCTGAACGCATCCAGCCAAAATAAGGCGAGAATCAACAAATCGGACGTGACGCGCGTGCGTGACATCCTCGGCTACGTGAACTCGGTCACTTTTTCGCCCGAGGATCTAGACATCGTTCGTCGCGACCCGTCCGAGCGTCGACAGTTCATCGATGAGCTGGTCGTGCAGGTTTGGCCCAGATTTGCTGGCGTTTATGCCGATTATGAGCGCGTGCTCAAACAGCGCAACTCACTTCTGAAGTCAGCCCGGGCCACCGGAACGACCGGGGCATCGCTAAGCACATTGGATGCTTGGGATGCCAGCCTCGTGAAATACGGCTCTGAGATCATTGCCGCTCGGCTGGATCTGGTGAAAAGGCTCCAACCGCACGTATTTGCGGCTTATCAGGCGATTGCCCTGGCCAATAATGAGCCAAAAATTGCAGTCAAGAGCTCGATTTTGGCTGCCGGTTTCATGGATGACGAAGACTTCGGAGCCGAAGCCGCTAACGCGGCTGGAACCGCGGGCTTCGCCGAATTGCCCTCAGATCGCGCGGAACTCGAAGAGTTGTTTCACGTGAAACTTGCCGAGGTGCGCTCCAAGGAACTCGAACGCGGGTTGACCCTCGTTGGCCCGCAGCGCGACGACCTCGTTCTGACGCTGGGAACGCTGCCGGTGAAAGGCTTCGCGAGTCACGGCGAGAGCATTAGCTATGCGTTGGCGCTGCGCCTGGCCTCTATCGAGCTTTTGCGAGCCGAAACTAGATCGGGTGACCCGATTTTGATTCTGGACGACGTATTTGCCGAGCTGGATGAGGGTCGACGCGATCGCCTGGCCCAGCTGATTTCTGGAAACGAACAGGTGTTTATCACCGCGGCAGACATGGCCGACGTGCCTGCCGGGCTGAAAATGACCCAATTTGACGTGTTGGCTGGGGTGGTGCAAGCCCATGACTGACCCGCAGAAGCCTGATTTTGCCCAGGAGTTCTATTTCAAAATGCGCGCGGCCGTAACCGGCCGATTGAGCCGCGATGCCAAGCGCATAGCGGAACGTGAGGCGCGCGCTGCTTCGAAACCATTCGAAAAGGGACGCGACGCGGTGCCGGCTGGTGCACTTATCGATGGACTTTTGACCCGTTTCGGCTGGGATAACCAGATTCAAGAGGCTGATCTGTTCAACCGCTGGACCGAGCTGGTCGGCGAGGCGAACGCTGCTGCCTCGACGCCTGAGAAGCTCGAGCGCGGGCTTTTGACTGTCCGTTGCAAGTCGACGGCCTGGGCAACCCAGTTGAAACTGATGAAATCACAGGTTTTGACTACCTTGCAGACCGCTTTTCCGACGCTCGAACTGATTGATATTCGCTTCATCGGGCCAGATGCCCCGAGCTGGAAAAAGGGTCAGCGATCGGTGCCCGGACGAGGCCCGCGAGACACCTACGGATAGGTCTATCAAACTCGAATCATCACGGGTTCATAACCCTTCAAAATGACCCTGTGGAAAACTCCCGATATCCGCGTCAAATTGCGGAAAAACGCCTCGTGACACAGTGCGTCAAATACCCATAAATGTCGCCCCTAAAAACTAGAATTTAAGACAGTTAGCCACCCCGAATTTAAGTCGGTTTTTGAAGCCGCCGTTCACCGGGCCTAACTCGAAGCTAGTAAGGAGCAACAACCGAATATGACCACACCTGAAAACAACTACGACGCCGGAAATATCCAGGTGCTCGAAGGCCTCGAAGCGGTTCGCAAAAGGCCAGGTATGTACATCGGATCAACGGGTCCCCGTGGTCTGCACCACTTGGTCTACGAGATCGTAGACAACTCGGTTGACGAAGCCCTGGCTGGCTACTGCGACACCATCAAGGTGACCATCACTAAGGATGGCTGGATTCGCGTTGTCGACAACGGTCGAGGCATCCCAGTTTCAACCCACCCAACAGAAGGCATTTCGACCGTTCAGGTCGTTTTGACCATTCTCCACGCGGGTGGAAAGTTCGGCGGTGGCGGTTACGCCGTCTCGGGTGGTCTGCACGGCGTGGGCGCATCCGTTGTGAACGCTCTTTCGACTCACCTCAAGGTCGCGGTTGCTCGTGAAGGCCACATCTGGCGCCAGAGCTACCAGATCGGTGTACCAGACGCACCGCTCGAAAAGGGCGAGGCAGTCGACTACACCGGAACCACCATTGAGTTCCTGGCCAGCCCAGAAATCTTTGAAACCGTCGAGTACGACTACGAGACCCTGCGCCAGCGCTTCCAGCAGATGTGCTTCCTGAACAAGGGTCTGCGCATCTCGCTAGAAGACGAGCGCGACGGTCAGCACGACGAATACTGCTACGAGCGCGGTTTAATCGACTACGTCGAATACCTCAACAGCGCCAAGAAGGCTGAAGTCGTCAACCCAGAGATCATCTCGATCGAGGCAGAGACCGCAGAAAAGAACCTCTCGGTCGAAATCGCAATGCAGTGGACCACCGCTTACAACGAATCGGTGCACACCTACGCAAACACGATTAACACTCACGAGGGTGGAACCCACGAAGAGGGCTTCCGTGCAGCGCTAACAAGCTTGCTCAACAAGTACGCGCGTGCGACCAACCTCTTGAAAGAGAAGGACGAAAACCTCACCGGCGATGACTGCCGCGAAGGTTTGACCGCAGTTATCTCGGTAAAGCTGTCAGAACCACAGTTCGAAGGCCAGACCAAGACCAAGCTGGGCAACACCGAGGCCAAGGCCTTTGTGCAGCGCGTGGTCAACGAGGAGTTCGCCGACTGGCTCGACCGTAACCCGGCTGTCGCCAAAGAGGTTATCCGCAAGGCAATCCAGGCATCGAGCGCGCGCCTAGCGGCGCGAAAGGCACGCGAGGCCACCCGCCGCAAGGGTCTGCTCGAGTCGGTAGGCATGCCGGGCAAGCTGCGCGACTGCTCGAGCCGCGACCCGAAGGTTTCTGAGGTCTTCATCGTCGAGGGTGACTCGGCGGGCGGTTCGGCCATGCGAGGCCGCAACCCTGAGACCCAGGCGATTCTGCCGCTGCGCGGAAAGATCCTGAACGTCGAGAAGGCTCGCCTAGACCGTGCCCTCGGCAACACCGAGGTGCAGGCCCTGATCACCGCATTCGGAACCGGAATCGGTGAAGAATTCGACATCGAGAAGGTTCGCTACCACAAGATCGTCCTCATGGCAGATGCCGATGTCGACGGCCAGCACATCCGCACTCTGTTGTTGACCTTGCTGTTCCGTTACATGCGCCCAATCATCGAGCACGGCTACGTCTACCTGGCGCAGCCTCCGCTGTATCGCATCAAGTGGTCGAACGCCGAGCACGAGTACGTGTACTCGGACGCGGAACGCGACGAGCGACTGGCCGCCGGCCAGGCTGCAGGCCGCAAGATTCCTAAGGAAAACTCAATCCAGCGCTACAAGGGTCTGGGTGAGATGGACTACGACGAGCTCTGGGACACCACCATGGACCCAGCCCGCCGCACCCTGTTGCAGGTAACCCTCGACGATGCCGCCATTGCCGACGAGATCTTCAGCACCCTCATGGGTGAAGACGTCGACGCCCGCCGCACGTTCATCCAAAAGAACGCTAAAGACGTTCGATTCCTCGACATCTAAAGGTTTAGAAGGCTAGATCATGGCAGAAGACACTCCAACCATCGAAAACGAACAGCACGATCACATCGAGCAGGTCGACCTTCAGGTCGAAATGCAGCGCTCATACCTCGACTACGCGATGAGCGTTATCGTGGGCCGCGCGCTTCCTGACGTGCGTGACGGCCTCAAGCCAGTTCACCGCCGCGTGCTCTACGCGATGTTTGACGGCGGTTACCGCCCAGACAAGCAGTTCAGCAAGTGCTCGCGCGTCGTCGGCGACGTCATGGGTCAGTTCCACCCGCACGGTGACGGCGCGATCTATGACACTCTCGTTCGCCTCGTTCAGGACTGGAGCCTGCGCTACCCGCTGGTTTCGGGCCAGGGAAACTTCGGTTCACCGGGTAACGACCCTGCTGCTGCTCCGCGATACACCGAGTGCCGCATGGCACCGCTCGCTATGGAGATGGTTCGGGACATCGACGAAGAAACCGTTGATTTCCAGGACAACTACGACGGCCGCACCCAGGAACCGACCATCCTGCCAAGCCGCATCCCGAACTTGCTGGTCAACGGCTCGATCGGTATTGCCGTCGGTATGGCCACCAACATTCCTCCGCACAACCTGCGTGAGGTAGCTGCTGGCGCTAAGTGGTACCTCGAAAACCCAGATGCAAACAACGAAGAGCTTCTAGAAGCACTGATTGCGCGTGTGAAGGGCCCAGACTTCCCAACCGGCGCAACCATTCTTGGTCGCAAGGGCATCGAAGAGGCGTACCGCACCGGACGTGGCTCGATCACCATGCGCGCAATCGTCAATGTCGAGGAGCTACAGGGTCGCACTTGCCTAGTTGTCACCGAGCTGCCTTACCAGGTAAACCCTGACAACTTGGCCGAAAAGATCGCCGGACTCGTCAAGGAAGGCCGCCTGCAGGGCATCGCCGACATTCGCGACGAAACCTCGGGCCGCACCGGTCAGCGTTTGGTGCTCGTTCTGAAGAAGGACGCGGTCGCCCGCGTGGTCTTGAACAACCTCTTCAAGCTCACTCCGCTCCAGGAAAACTTCAGCGCCAACATGTTGGCGCTTGTTGACGGCGTACCACGCACCCTGAGCCTGGACGGCTTCATCACCAACTGGGTGAAGCACCAGATCGAGGTAATCGTTCGTCGCACCCAGTTCCGTCTGCGCAAGGCGGAGGAGCGCGCACACATTTTGCGCGGTTACCTGAAGGCTCTGGATGCACTCGACGCCGTAATCGCTCTGATTCGCAAGAGCGCAAACGTCGAAGAGGCTCGCGATGGCCTAATCGAGCTGCTGAGCATCGACGAACTGCAGGCTCGCGCCATTCTGAACATGCAGTTGCGCCAGCTTGCAGCGCTAGAACGTCAGAAGATCATCGATGAGGCAGCCGAACTAGAGGCTCAAATCATCGAGTTCAAGACGATCATTGCCGACCCGGCTCGCCAGCGTGCAATCGTGAACGAGGAACTGGACGAGGTTGTCGCAAAGCACGGCGACGACCGCCGCACCCAGATCATCGCCGGTTTCGACGGCGACGTGAGCGTCGAAGACCTCATCCCTGAAGAGGAAATGGTCATCTCGTTGACCCGCGGTGGCTACATCAAGCGCACCAAGAGTGACAACTACCGTCAGCAGCACCGCGGCGGCAAGGGCGTAAAGGGCACCGCACTGCGAGCCGATGACGTTGTTGACCACTTCTTCGTTACCACCACGCACCACTGGCTGCTGTTCTTCACCAACAAGGGCCGCGTCTATCGCACCAAGGCATACGAGGTGCAAGAGGCCGGTCGCGATGCGAAGGGCCAGCACGTCGCAAACCTGCTCGCTCTGCAGCCGGACGAGAAGATCGCACAGGTCATCGACCTCAAGAACTACGAGGCCGCGCCATACCTGGTCCTTGCAACTCGCGAGGGCCTGGTCAAGAAGACCGCTCTGGATGCGTACGACACCGCACGTACCGGTGGAATCATCGCGATCAAGCTGCGCGAAGGCGACGAACTCGTCTCGGCACTGCTTGCTAGCGAAGAAGACGACCTGCTGCTTGTTTCGCGCAAGGGTATGTCGATTCGATTCTCGAACTCGGACGAATCGCTGCGCCCAATGGGCCGCGACACCTCGGGCAACATCGGCATGCACTTCCGTGAGGGTGATTACCTGCTCAACGCAACGGTAATCAACGACGCGGAAGACTCATACGTCTTTGTTGTAACCGAAGGTGGCTTTGCAAAGCGCACCTCGGTCGACCAGTACCGCACGCAGAACCGCGGTGGTATCGGTATCAAGGTCGCCAAGCTCGAAGAAAAGCGCGGAGACCTAGTCGGCGCACTGATTGTGGGCGAAGAGGACGAAGTTCTTGTAGTTCTCGAGCAGGGCAAGGTCGTTCGAAGCGCTGTTGCTGAGGTTCCGGCTCGTGGCCGCGACACCATGGGCGTTGTCTTCGCTCGTTTCGACGAAGAAGACTCGATCATCGGCATCGCTCGCAACACCGAGCGCAACCTTGAGACTTCGGCCGACGCACTTGCAGAAGACGGCGAGGATGGGGTTGACTCTGATGAGGCAATTGAGACCACTACTGAGGGAGCCGAATAATGAAGGAACGCATTAAGCGCGTCGCAAAAGACGCGGCAGCCCGTGCTGCCGGCCCAGCGCCAAAGCAGGTAAAGCTCAAGCTCGTACACATCGACTTCTGGTCGGCAGTGCGCGTCGGCTTTATGTGCACGGTCGCAATTGGTGTCGCAATCCTGGTGGCTTCGTTCCTGTCATGGATCGTTGCGAGCCAGGCCGGCGTCTTTGGCTCGATCAACAACCTGCTAAACGGAGCATCGGGAAGCGGAACCGTAGACCTAGGCAGCACTTTGAGCCTGCCTCGAGTTATGTCGGGCGCGTTGGCTTTGGCCTTCGTTCAGATCGTTGCTGGCACCCTGCTTTCGGGCGTATCGGCCGCGATTTTCAACGTAATTGGCCGCATCACCGGTGGTGTTTCGGTCGGTTTCACGTCGAACAACTAGTTTCAAAAACAAGCGCGCAAATCAGATTTTCGGATTTGATTTGCGCGCTTGTACTTAATCGTGTAACTTTGTTCAGGCTACACGGGCCTATAGCTCAGGTGGTTAGAGCGCTTCACTGATAATGAAGAGGTCGGAGGTTCAAGTCCTCCTAGGCCCACCAGGAAGTTCTTCTCCACAGGAGATGGCCTTCCGAATGGGGACTTAGCTCAGTTGGTAGAGCACCTGCTTTGCAAGCAGGGGGTCAGGGGTTCGACCCCCCTAGTCTCCACAAAAGAAATGCCTCCCGAAAGGGAGGCATTTCGCTTTAAGTCGAAGATTAAACCGGCGCTAGTTCGGCCAACACTCTGCTGTAAACCATGCATGGGCCAGCCGCAAAGGAATTCATCAAACCTCGGATTCGAGACTCGTTTTCTTCTTCTGTCGCATTTGCGTCGAGCGGAGTGAAAAAGAAGCCAACGCCCTGAACGATGAAGTAGCCAGTCGCGGCGGCGGCGAGACGAACATCTTGCAGTTCGATTGGGGCATCCTCGTTTAGTTTGTTGAATCGCTCGGTATAAACAAGGCAAAGCTCCTCGAACAATTCAGGCTCTGGACCAATGACACCCTTTTCGATGGCCGTGTTGTAAATGGACGCGATTTCGCCGCCAACACGTCCAACTCCGGCTAGCTGCCAGTCAAGTGCAATCAATTTGGCTTCGCCATGACCGAGCGGAACCAGGTTATTTAGATTGAAATCGCCGTGAACGAAGGTTTGTCGACCGCCGTGAAGCAGTTGTCCGATGAACTCGTGCTTGTTCATCCATGGGGAATAGACCGCATACGCCGAAGCAAGCTCTTGATCACCTGCCGCGAGTCCGGCCATAGGGGTGAAGACCGGTTCGAAGGAGTTGAATTCGAGGCGGAACGCATCCCATCCCTCTACCTGAGTCCTGTTAAGCCAGTTGAAATTCTCAAGATCAGAGCAGTCGATTGAGTTGAGTTCTGCAACAACTTCGGCTGCAGTGAGGCAGGCATCCCAGGTCCAATCCGACTTAGTAAGGTCACCGAGATCACCGTTCCAGAACAATGAAGTGCCGTCGGCAAGGTCTGAAAAGCCTAAATACTCGGGATAACCGATGCTTTTTGGAATCCGCCCCGCAAGCGGCGATTCGAAGAATGTGATTTCACGTTTCCAGTAGTTCCAGTTTGTTGGCGCGGACGCATCCATCATCGGAAGTCCATTTGCCAAGTGCTTCACAACTAGGCTGAACGGCACTTCGCCATTTGATGTCTGAGCGGCCCCCAGCACACGATAGACACCTAGCGAAGTCGGGTTGCCGAGGCCAGGCTTCAGGGCAAGAATTTCAAAATTAGAAACCTCGGCGGCTTCGTCCTTTAGCAACCGTCGAACAACAGGTTGTAAAAGCGCTTCTGGTAGGTCAAAAGTAATCCCCATGTGGCTAACCCTAGTTGCCGTCAAAAGGGAATGCCCAGCGATTTTTCTCAGGTCCTTTTCTTTATGCGGAAGTTTGCGAGAAGCGCGGTTACGCTCTTGGTATGAGAACCGACAACTACCTCCGTTTTGCACGCTTGGCCTCGGCATCGAGGACCGCATCCGGTCTAATTGGTGACCTGCAAACCGAGCAGTTGCGCGTTGACGTGATCGAGGCCGACCTGGTGCGCATCAAGATCAGCCGCGGCGGAGTCTTTGACGAAAAGCCGACTTTTGCGCTCGTCGCCGAGCCGGAACTCGGCAAAGCTGACTTCGAGGTTGTTACCGAGGGCGGCAAGACCGCTCTTCGCACCGCAGAACTTGAGGTTCGCCTGACCCACGAGCCGTTCTCAATCGATGTTTACCGAGCCGACGGCAGCGCAGTCTTTGAGTCTGCGAGCGACGAAAAGGGTGCTTGGGCATACGGCACGCTAAATGACGGCTTCGTGATTCGCCGAAAGGTCGGCGCAAACGACCCGATCTACGGTTTGGGTGAGAAGACCGGTTCGTTCAACCGCCGCGGGCGCGACTTCACCCTGTGGAACACCGACGTTCTAAACCCGACCGCATCCGGTGAATTCACTGGGCAGTATGAGGCGGGCGACCTACGCGCCGACAACACGAGCACCGAGTTTGACCCGTATTACGTGAGCATCCCGTTCTTCTATCACCAGGATGCGACCAGCTCGAAGATCAGCGGTTCGTTTATCGACAACGGCTACCGCGGTTTTTATGACTTCACCGGCGAAGACGAGGTCAAGATTCACTTTGGTGGTGGTCAGTACACCGAGTACGTGTTTGCAGGCCCTTCGATGCCGCGAATTCTCGAGCAGTACACCGAACTGACCGGTCGAACCGCTCTGCCACCGCTATGGGCACTCGGTTTTCACCAGTGCCGCTGGTTTGGCTACAACCAGGACGACGTTGAGCGTTTGGTCGCGAAGTATCGCGAGGTCGACGTGCCACTCGACACCTTCTGGCTCGACATCGACTACATGGACGGCTACCGCGTTTTCACGTGGAACAAGGAGCGCTACCCAGACGCGCCAGCCATGCTGAAGCGGTTGAAGGATCAAGGCGTACGCGTCATCACCATCATCGACCCTGGAGTGAAGCTCGACCCTGGCTATGAGGTCTATGACGACGGCCTGAAGAACCAGGTCTTCGCGATCACTGAGGGCGGCGACACATACATCGGGCAGGTTTGGCCTGGAGACACCGCATTCCCTGACTTTGCCAACGAAAAGGCGCGCGA
>JACCDQ010249887.1_pt1 | contig 11985 bp, 9 predicted proteins | sample 7446031 | NCBI WGS metagenome assembly JACCDQ01 (sample SAMN15323442, study PRJNA562643) | freshwater metagenome | isolation source: river surface water | place: USA:Blue River Watershed | collected 2017-08-17
CGCCGCGCTACATCACACCCGGTGAACGGCGATCATGCTTTTCGCACATCGCGCGGCATTTGCGTGAGGCCCGCGCCTGATCGCCAGCAGGCTGGCGCCTACAGCAAGGTCAACTGAATTTTTGTGGGAGCTTGCCTGCAAGCGATGCGGGGGCAGCATGCGCTGATCGCCAGCAGGCTGGCTCCTACAGCAAGGTCACCTGACTTTCTGTGGGAGCTTGCCTGCAAGCGATGGTGGGGTCAGGGGGCGAAGGCGGTGTTGATGTCTTCCACGTTGGCCAAGGGGTCATGGCCGCTGAGTGAATGCAAACGCATGCGCGACATCAGGTACAGGTAACGTGCCTGGATCAGGTCGCGGCTGGCGGTGGCCAGCTGTTGCTCGACGTTGAGCGCATCCAGCTGGCTGCGCACCCCGGCCTGCACCGATTTGCGGGTCGAGTCGAGCAGTTGCTCGTTCGACTTGACGGCTTGTTCCAGCGCGCGGATTTTCAAGGCCCCTTCGGTCACGCCACGGTACTCTTTGTGGATGCGCAAACCCAGGTCACGGCGCAAGGCCTCCAGGGCCTCTTCCTGACGCAGCTTGTCGGCCACCGCCTGGCGCTCCAGTGAGCTCACATACCCACCTTGGTACAAAGGAATGGTCAGCTGAAAGCCAATGCTCTTGTTCTCGAAACTCGAGTTCAAGCGCGTCACGTTTTCACTGCCGCTGTCTGACCACTGCAGCACCGCGTCCAGCGTGGGGGCATGGCCCGACTTGGCTTTTTTGATTTCCTTGCCCGCCGCCTGCAAACGCGCCTCGAGCGCTTTCACCTCGGGGCTGTTGGCCAAGGCTTTTTCCAGCCAGGCATTCAAGTCCTGACCCAATGCGGGCAAAGCCTGCAAACCCATGGGCTTGAGCGGCTGCAACTGCTTGACCGGCTGGTTGAGCAGGATCTCCAACTGGCGGCGCGTGTAGTCCTCGTTTTGGCGGGCCTCCAGCTCCTGCGCCAGCGCCATGTCCAGGCGGGCCCGGGCATCGTCGATGTCGGTCTTGGTGCCTGTGCCCAGTGCCAGCGCTTTTTCGGCGGCGGCCAACACCGTCTGATACTGCTGCTTTTGCGTCAGCACCACCTTGAGCTGCTCGGCGCTCAACAAGGCCTCGAGATAAGCACCGCCCACACGCACGGTCAGGTTTTGCAGATCGCGCTCGAACGTGGCCTCGGCCTCGCTCACCACATCCTCGGCCTGCTTGTACTGGAAGAACTTGTACAGGTTGAACACCGGCTGGCGCAAGGACACCGTCTTGTTGAAGCTGTAATAGTCGTCGCGCGTCACCGACTCGTTGCCCAGCAAATTGGTGGAGGTGGTCGCCAGCTGGTTGCTGTTGCGTGACAAGTTGGCCGACAAGGACGGCAGCAACTGGGCCTTGGCTTGCGGCAAACGCTCGCGCCCAACTTCCAAAGCCGCGCGCGCGGCGCGAATGGTTGAATCCTGCTCCAGAGCCGCCTTGTAGGCATCGAGCAAGCCCATGGCCTGCGCCCCCAGACCGGCACTGGCCAGGGCCAGCACCAACACCGCTTTTTGAAAACGCATGGTCATCATTCTTCCTTCATCGACCCGGCCAGACGCTTGGTCAAAGGGTTGAGCAAATAGGTCAACATGGAACGCTCACCCGTCTTGATGATGATCTCGGCGGGCATGCCGGGCTGCAACTGGCGGGCGCCCAAGACCTTTTTGCCAGCGGGTGTGATCTGCAAGCGGGCCAGGAAATGCGACAGCTGGGGGTTCTGCGGATCGGTCACCAGATCGCCCGAGATCGACAAAACCTTGCCCTCCACCACCAACTGGGGCGAATGCGCAAAGGTGTTGAAACGCACATCGGCCAACAAGCCGACCTGGATCTTGTCGATCAGGTGCGGGGCAATGTGCGCCTCCAGCAGCAGGTCCTGTTCGGCAGGCACCACATCCATCAGTTTCTGGCCGGGCTGCACCACCGCGCCCACCGTCTGCACGGCCAGGCCCATCACATGGCCAGCGGCGGGCGAGCGGATTTCCACGCGCTCCAGGTCCTGCTTTTGCGCGGCAAATTTTTCGGCATCGGCTTGCACTTCGCGCGCCACATCGGCCAGCTGCGACTCCACCTCTTTGCGGTACTCGGACTTGCGGGCCAGCAAACGCTGGTTCAATTCGGCGATCGAGCGCGTGGCCCGCAACACGGTGCCCGACAGGTCGGCGATGGACGCCTGGATGTCGGCTTGCATGCGCTCGATTTCCATCTGGCGGTTGCGCGGCGCATAACCATCCTTCACCAGATCGCGGATGTTTTTCAACTCATCCTGCACGATGACCAATTGCTTCTGGCGCTGCACCAGCACTTCCTGCGAAGCCTCGCGCTGGGCTTTCAAACCACCCATGGCCTCTTCCATGCCTTGCAAATCGGCCTGCAAAGCCTGACGGCGCGATTCAAACAGCTGACGCTGGTTGTTCACCTGGGCCAGGATCATCGGGTCGCTCATGGCCTGCAGCACTTCCGGCTGGAACGTGATCTTGGACAGGCCCTGCTGCTCGGCCTGCAGGCGGCTTTGCATCGCGCTCAGACCCACATAGCGCTGGCGGATGGACTCGAAGTTGGCCTTGCTCACCGCCGAGTCCAGGCGCATCAGCACCTGATCGGCCTTGACCTCTTCGCCCTCGCGCACCAGCACCTCTTTGACAATGCCGCCTGTCAGGTGCTGCACCGTCTTGCGCTTGGTGTCGATGGCCACCGTGCCCACGCTGGGCACGCCCTCGTCCAGCGGCGCCAGACCGGCCCACAGCAAAAAGCCGCCAAAGCCCAGCGCCAGCACCCACAAGCCTTTGCGGGCGATGCCCTGCGTATCGGCCGATGCACGCAAGGCGTTTTCATCGCTCGACCGGGCCACCTGCGCATCTTCAACCAGCGAATTCAACTGTTTGGATAATTTTTGATTCGACATCACCAGACCTCAAGAAAAATATTTAAGCCGACACACCGGCCGATGGCGCAGGCGCTGCAGTCACTGCAGCGGCCTCTCTTTGTTCTTTCAACGCTTGCAAGACGCCATCGCGCGGCCCACTGGCCACCAACTGACCGTCCTGCAAAATCACCACCCGATCGGCCACGGCCAACACGCCGGGGCGGTGGCTGATCAGGATCACGTTGGCGCCCTTGCTTTTGAGCAAAAGCATCGCGTTCAGCAAGGCCTTTTCGCCCTCGTCGTCCAGGTTGGCATTGGGCTCGTCCAGCACCACCAGCGAAGGCTCGCCGTACAAGGCACGGGCCAGGCCAATGCGCTGGCGCTGACCGCCCGACAAAAACGCGCCCGCCTGCCCCATGGGTGTGTCATAGCCCTTGGGGAAGCGCAAGATCATCTGGTGCAAGCCTGCCGCCTCGGCCGCAGCAATCACCGCCTGCGAATCCACCTCGCCAATGCGGGCGATGTTCTCGGCCACCGTGCCGTCAAACAGCTCGATGTCTTGCGGCAGATAACCCACATAAGGCCCCAGGCTCTCGCGGGTCCAGTCGGTGATGGCGCGGCCATCCAGCAGCACCTGACCCGCGGGCATCTGGCCAATGCCCATCATGGCGCGCGCCAGCGTGGACTTGCCCGAACCCGAAGGCCCCAACACCACCGTCACGGTGCCAGGCAAAGCCACAAAGCTCACCCCATCGAGCACCGGTTTGTCACGGCCCGGCACACGCACGGTCACCTTCTCCAGCGTCAGCTGACCCACGGGACGATTCTTCATGACATCGGTGCGGCCCGGCGCCGACAGCTGCAGTAAAGTGCGCAAACGCTCAAACGCATCCTTGGTCGTCAAAAAGCTCGGCCAGGTGGACACCAGCAAATCGATGGGCGCCAAAGCGCGTGTCATCAGCACGTTGGCCGCGATCATGGCGCCGGGGCTGATCTCGCCCACCACCACCAGCCAGGCGCCCGCACCCAAACTCAGCGACTGCTGCACGTAACGCACAAACTTGCTCAGCGCGGTCAGCGCACCGGTCTTGCTTTGTGCATCACCGGCCAGCAGCAAAGCCTTGAGCTGCTTGTCGCGCCAGCGGCGGTACAAACCCTCGAGCATGCCCATGGACACCAGCACATCCACATTGCGCAGCTTGGAGCCCAGAAAGCCCTGGGTCTCGGTCTGTGCGCGGCTGGAAATCAGTTGCGCTTCCTTGCTCAGGCTGTGGCCAAACCAGGCAATGGCGCCCTGCACCACGGCAAACAACAGCGCCAGCACGCCCAACCAGGGGTGCAGCAAAAACAGCACCGCCACATAAATCGGCACCCAAGGGCTGTCAAAGAAAGCAAACACGCCATTGCCGGTGAGGAACTGGCGCATCGCCGTCAAGTCGTTGAAGGCCTTGGCGGGCGAAGAATCGCTGGGGTTCAGGTAAGCCAAAAACGTGCCCTTGAACACCCGGTGGCTCAGCAACTGGTCGAGCTTGACGCCGGTGCGCACCAGCAAGATCGAGCGCGCCCATTCGGAAAACGCCATCACGCCAAACAGGAACAGGCAAATGAGCGAGACCACCAGCAGCGTCAAATGGCTTTGGCTGACCATCACCCGGTCATAGACCTGCAGCATGTAAATCGTGGGCGTGAGCATCAGCAGGTTGACCACCATGCTGAACACCCCCACCACCGCAAACTCGCGGCGCAGCCCCCACAACACGGTGGACAACTCGTCGCGCAACTTCAGATTTTTTGGTTTCATAGACATGCCTTACGCCCCCTGCACCGACACCGCACCGGGCGCGGCCGCCTGCCCGCCCACTTGCGCGGCAGGCGCACCACGCAGCTTTTGCAACACTTCACCCGTGGGGCCAAACACCTGCTGCATGCCATCGCGCAACACCAGCATGCGGTCCGACACCGCCAGCACGCTGGTGCGGTGGGTGATGACCACAAACGAGGTGCCTTGCGCCTTGAGCGAGGCAATCGCCTGGTTCAGGGCCGCATCGCCTGCCTCGTCCAGACTGGAATTGGGCTCGTCCAGCACCACAAACACCGGATCGCCGTACAAGGCCCGCGCCAGCGCCACGCGCTGGCGTTGACCGCCCGACAGCATGCCGCCGTCGCGGCCCACCGGGGTTTCGTAGCCCCGGGGCAAGCCCAGAATGAATTCATGCAGGCCCACGCGCTGCGCAGCCGCCTGCACGCGGGTCATGTCCACCTCGCCAAATCGGGCGATGTTTTCGGCCAGCGTGCCCTCGATCAGCTCCACGCCCTGGGGCAAATAACCCAGGTAAGGCCCCAACTCGGATTTGTCCCAGACGTGCATGTCCACCCCGTCCAGCCGCACCTTGCCGGCCATGGGGTGCCAAATGCCCATGAGCAACTTGGCCAGCGAGGTTTTGCCCGAAGCCGAAGGCCCCACCACGGCCAGCACCGAACCCGGTGGCACATCGAATTTCAGACCACTGAGCACGGCAAAGTTCATGCCGGGCGGCGATGCCGTCAGGCCTTCCACCGTCAGGTGACCCTTGGGAGGTGGCAAAGGCATGTTTTGCGGCCGCGCGGGCACTTCGGCCAGCAAGGTCTCCAGACGCTGCCAGGCCCCGCTCACGTTCACGATCGGGCTCCACTGCTGCACGATTTGCGTCAGTGGCTGCAACAAGCGACCGCCCAGGACGGACGCAATGATCATCATGGCGGCGCCGCCATTGAGCTCGTTGCGCAGCAAAAACCAGGCGCCCAAACCGAGCAAGACCGAGCCCATCAGTTGCTGCAGCAACTTGGACACCGCGTTCAAACCGCCTGCCGCCTCAGAGGCCTTGGCCTGGAAAGCCAAAAACGCGTCCTGGCGCTTTTGCCACTGCGTGCGCACCGACTCGACCATGCCCATGGACTCCATCACCTGCGCATTGCGCAAGGACGCCTCGGCATAAGTCTGCGCCACCTGCGAGCGGCGCTGCGCCTCCAGCAAAGGCTCGCGCGAGACGCTTTGCAGCAACCAGGCCACCGTGGTCTGCGCCACCGCACCAAACACCGCCGCCCAACCCAGCCAGGGGTTGATCGCAAAAATCAGCAACAAAGACACCAAGGCCACCGGCAACTCGAACACCGCCGACAAGGCCGGGTTGTAAAAAAATTCGCGCACCGAGCGGAAATCGTTTTGCGCGCCCATGGCCCCGACCATTTGCTTTTGGCGAATGCCGTCGAACATCGCGTTGTAAATGCGCTCGGACAATTTCAGCTCCAGCTGAATGCCCACACCCCAGAGCAAACGCGAGCGCATTTTTTCCAGAATTTCCATCAAGGCATACGCGCCCAGCGCCACCAGCGTGAGCGAGGCCAAGGTGGTCAGGCTGCGGCTGTTGACCACCCGCTCATACACCTCCAGCATGTACACCGTGGACGTGAAACCCAGCAAGCCGATCACCAGGCTCAGCACCGCTGCCGTTCGCCACACGGGGTTGAATTGGGTCAGAGCCAACTTGAGCTCTGAGGGAGAAGAATTGGGCTTCATCAAGCAACCTCTACAGAAACATAATCCGGAATCAAAGGGCCTGTCTCGGACACCACAGGCAAGTCGGGCGCCTGCTCGTCCGGGGCCAGGGCCTGCTCTGATTCCAACCAGAACGACAACACAAACACGTCATCAGCCCCTCGGCTGAGCACAATCTCTCGCAACTTGCCTTGCTCAAACAAGGCCACATCCTCGGGCTTGAGGGTCAGCTCGAACTGCATGCGCCCGTCCAGCGTGAACAGCGACAACTTGCCCTGCTTCAGGCTCAGCGTGTGGCGGTCAAAGTAAACGGGGCAAGTCTCGGCAAAACGCAGCGCCGGCAAAGGCCGGTCCCCCATTTTTTGCACATTGAACGGGCTGGCCGGACTTTGGTAGATCAGCCGTGCGGTGCGCGACACCGCATAAATCGCGTTGCACACCATTTGCGAGCCCAGCGCCGGGTACTGCTCGCGCAGCGTGCGGTAGTGCAAATGGTGCAAAGCCACCCGGTTCCACACCCGGCTGCGCGACACCTCGGGCGCGAGCTGGTTGCACACCTGCGAAAACACCTTTTGCAACGACAACAGCCGCTCGAATTGAGCGGCTGTGGTGTTGAGCGGGATGCGCAGCAATTTGTTCATATAGGAATGAGTATACCCGCTTCCTATATGAAGTTTTCCGAACACAAAAACCATCGCTTGCAGGCAAGCTCCCACAGAACCGCCAGCCACACTGCCCCTGTGGGAGCCAGCCTGCTGGCGATGGATGAGGGCAATGGATCACCGAGCCATCGCTTGCAGGCAAGCTCCAACAGAGATGCTTGCCACACCCCCTGTGGGAGCCAGCCTGCTGGCGATGGATGGAGGTGATGGATCACCAAGCCATCGCTTGCAGGCAAGCGCAAACAGCAGGGTTATGGGGCGGTGGCTGTGACTGATACGGTGGCCACAGCACTGTCCACTTTGCCGTCATTGACCACCAGGCTCAACACATACACACCAGCCAGATCAGCCGTGAATGTGGGCTGAGAGGCTGTGGCAGACGACAAAGCTGCCACGCTGCCTGTCGGCTTGTAAAGCATCACCCATGTGTAAGTCAGCGAATCGCCATTGGCGTCGGTGCTGTTGCGTCCATCCAGCAGCACCACAGCGGCAGTGGCCACGGTCTGTGCTGTGCCGGCGTTGGCCACCGGCGCGGCATTGGCGGCCGATGCCGTGACGGTGGTGGCCACCACGGGGCTGTCGAGCTTGCCATCGTTGACGATCAAACTGGCCACATAGGTGCCCGCCAGATCGGCGGTGAAGGTGGGCTGAGCCGCCGTGGCCGAGGACAAAGCGGCCGTGCTGCCTGTGGGCTTGGACAGCAGTGACCACTTGTAGGCCAGCACATCGCGGTTGGCATCGGTGCTCAAACGACCGTCCAATGTCACCACAGCCGTGGTCAACACACTTTGGTTGGGCCCCACCACAGCCACGGGCGCGGCGTTGACCACCGAGGCTGTCACCGTGACCACCGACACATTGCTGGTCAGCAGACCATCGCTGACCAGGAGACTGGCCACATACGTGCCCGCCACATCGGCCGTGAATGTCGGTTTGGGCGAACTGCCGGAAGACAACACCGCCACGCTGCCCGCAGGCTTGGCATTCAACGTCCACGCATAGCTCAGTGCATCGCGGTTGGCATCGCTGCTGGCACTGCCGTCCAACGTGACCAAGGTGGCCGTGGTCACGCTTTGGTTGCTGCCGGCCACGGCCACGGGCGCCGCATTCAGGTTGGACACCGTGACCAGCACCACCGCCGGGCTGCTGGCCACCTGGCCGTCGCTGACCACCAGGCGCAGCGCGTACACACCGGGCACATCGGCCACAAAACTTGGCTTGGCCGAAGTGGCAGCAGACAGCGCCGCTGCACTGCCCGAGGGCACCGAAGTCAGCGTCCAGGCAAACGTGAGGCTGTCGCGTTCAGCGTCCGAACTGGCGCTGCCGTCCAGGCTCACCGTGGCCCCCGTCAGCACACTCTGGTTGGCACCGGCATGGGCCACGGGCGCAGTGTTCACCACCACCACGGTTGAGTCGCTTTTGCAACTACCGCCCAAGGCCCCCAAAGCCGCGCAATCCCCACCACCGCCCCCGCAAGCCACCAACAACGGCAACGCAGCGACCACACCCCACCATTTGCAGATTTGCATAAATGCTCTTTACTTCTTGGTCGCCACAGCGCAGCTGGGCGTGTTGATGTTGATCTGCGACGGATACGCCATGCCCCGGCCACTGGCCACATCGACCGAAGCGCCCACCAGGCCCCCCAGCAACACATTGCCCGCCATGGCCACATCCGGCCCTGCCGGCACCCACACCACATGGGGCCTGAAACGGGCGTCTTTGCAACTGATGCGCAAGCCCTGAATATCGCGCTCCACCAGAATCACACGGGGCGTGACAAAGGTCTGCCGCCCCTTGGCGTTTTCGGCCTCGCAAGTGGACTGCACCGACGCACCGCTGCACAAGGTCTGCACATGGATGGCCTGCTTGCTGTCGTTGATCACGCTGGCGCAACCGGTCAACAACACCAGCATTCCTGCGGGCAGCAAGCGCAGACACAGACGTTGGGCGATAAGGGTGTGGGCAGAAGGTTTCACACCCTGTGAATCGACGCCACCCTCACAAACTTGAATCGATTCGTGAAATTGATTGAGGATCACTTTTTATTTATATAGAATTTAAGTTCTCATTTAATAGGTTTTTATGACCGTATCCATCAACACACGCGACCACCTTTCCGCTCTGGGCATCAGCATGGACCAAGCCCGCAGCTTTGTCATGGCCAACCTGGGCAGCCCCGCCACCATCTACAACGTGGCCAAGCAATTCAAGATCGATAGCCAGATGCTGGCCGACATTGTGGCGCCCAGCGTGCCCGGCGTGAACGCTGCGCAAGTCGAAGCCTTTTTCAACGCCAAAGGGCTGGACGGCAAAAGCCTGAACGGCAGCGAAATCCACACCACCACCTCGAACCTCTTGGACAACGGCATGCAAGCGCTGTCGCACCTGTTCAACTTCAACCAAAACACGGGCATCCTGTCCACGCAATCCCTGCGTGATGCCATTGTGGCCAAAGTCGGCATGACCGCTTACACCAAGGCCTTCAGCCCTGCCAACTTGCCCGGTGGTGCTGATGGCGTACTCAGCACCACTGACCTGGGCTTCACGCACCTGGGTGACATACAAGCCACATGGCAAAACGTCGAATCCCTGTACTTCGGCACAGTCACCAACACGCTCACAGCCATCAGCCAAAGCGAAATGGAAGAATTGATCGCGTTCGTTCGCGCCAACGAGCCATCGCTGGACCTGGAAAACCCGGAAGTCATGTCCCAGCTGGTACAACTCATCGTGAACGCTTACGCAAGTCCGGTCACTGCCAACGAAGCGCCATTTTTTAACAACGCCCAAATTGCCGAAACCTTGACTTCCACCGTCGTGCAAATCATCAAGTTGATGGGCAGCCATGGCAACGAAAACCTGTTCGACAGCATGCTGGACTTCTGAAGTCAACAAGACCAGAGCGATGGGGCGCAAGGCCCCATCTTCGCCAGAACACACCCTCTCTCAAAACCATGACCAAAAACCTGATCACCCTTGCACTGTCCACCCTCTTCCTGGCCGCTTGCGGCGGCGGTGGTGGTGTAGAGACCAACTTCACCATCACCCGCAACTGGGATGGCACGACCTACAGCTGCCCCACCCAAAGCGCCTATGACCAATGCAAGGCAGACGTTTGCACGCAATGCACTTGCACGGTGGGCTGCGAAGTCGGTGCCACCAAAGTCAAACTCAAAGTGAGCATGACCCCCAGCACCCTGAAGGTCAACCAGCAAGGCGATCTGACACTGCAGTTGAGCAACTCAGCGTCTGTCAAACAAACCATCAAGTTCAGCTTGGCCACCCCCAACGGCGGAGTCGGTTACACCGCCAACTTCGGCAACGCCCCCTTCTCGGCAGGTTGCAACACACTGGACCAATCCCTGGGCGGCAAAGCCGTTGGCTTCAGAGTGGTCGTTCCCGCCAGCAACACCGCCAATCCCTGTGTCCTTACCTTGAAAAAGTCGTTTACTGAACCTGCCAATCCGGTTGTTTTTTCACTGGAAGGCCTGGACAGAGTGGAGCTGGACGGCTCATTCCCACTGGTGACCGTGACACCTTAAAGCCGATGTTGCAGGAGTCCGTAAGGCTTGCTCTTTAGGAGCCGAAAGGTTTTTCCCTGTAGGAGCCAGCCTGCTGGCGATAGCAAGGGTCGTGGTCCACGACCCATCGCTTGCAGGCAAGCTCCCACAGAATAGACGGGGGTCATCGCTTGCAGGCAAGCTCCCACAGAACAGCCTGAGGGCAGTCCCTGCAAGGCTTAAAACCACCAACCGTCGTCGTCGGTGATGGTGCGCATGGCGGTCAGTTTGACGGCCCCACCATCGAACTCGGCACCCACCGGGTTGAACACATCCAGGTAAAACACCTCGCTGGGTTCGGCCAGCCCATCTGACATGACCTCCACCGGAATCACCGCGTGGTCTTCGTCGGGGTACAACACCAAGGTGCCGCTGACGGGCAGGTAGTCCTGGCCTGCCAATGCCGTGCCGTCCCGGGTGGTGTAGTCCACGCTCAGCCAGGCATCGGGGTCGCTGCGCAAACCATTCAGGGTCAACAAAAAGTAAAGCAACTTGGTGCCCCAGTTGCCCTCGACCACCGACTTTTGCACCTCTTGTGGCGTGGTGGGTGCACCTGCTAATTGTTGACGTACCGACTGGTCAATCCACTGCTGGTACGCGCTGACCCGTTGCCACGCCGCTATCTCGCCAAAGCTGCTGTTGCTGTCGACGTTGTCCACATCGGGGTCTTGGTAGCGGCTGCTCAAGCTGGCCAGGTAGCTGCCCACGCCAGCGATCAAGCCATTCACAAAAGCCGGGCCGCCGCTGTCGCCCGGCGCCAACATGCCTTCGCTGCTGCCCAAGCCGGTGTCACTGCGCCACATCAAACGGCCCAACGCGTCGTTGGCAGACAAGCCATTGTCAAAATCAGCCAACAGCTGGGTGTTCACGGCAGGACTCCAGCCCATGGCGTCGCCCAGCGCCGACTTGAGCTCGTGGCCCAGAGCATCAAAACGGTTGTTGGCCACCAGCCGCACCGGATCGCCCGTGTTGGCCACGGCTCCGGTGTTGCCTGTGCCGGTCATGCCGTAACCCACCAGATTCAATGTTTGCCCTACTTCGTCACTGCCCCGGTACAGCTCATAGCGCTCGGCTGCTGTAGGCGCACTTTGGCCCAGCCAGACCAGGGCCAGGTCGTTGTTGCTTTGGGTGTCGTAGGCCGGGTGCAACAGCACGCCTGAAACCGATCGCGTTTGCAGGCCCTGCTGGGTTTCGAAAGCCACCGAGGCACTGGACCAGGACGTGGTTTTGCCCGCCAACAAATGCGCCGCCGTCAGCACCGCAAACCCGCCGTACAAAACCACGCCCGTGCCGTAAAAACCGCCCACCGAC